>Ga0308165_1003988_pt1 | contig 15141 bp, 15 predicted proteins | sample PhyWR2_FD_201032 | JGI IMG/M metagenome (GOLD analysis project Ga0308165, IMG submission 201032) | Phyllosphere microbial communities from UC Gill Tract Community Farm, Albany, California, United States - DLSLW.R2 | ecosystem: Host-associated > Plants > Phyllosphere > Unclassified | place: USA...
ATCGAATCAAAGAAAAACTTAACTGGAAAAGTCCAGTAGAGTTTCGACAGTTCGATCAAAAAACTGCATAAAAAATAGAGTAGAAAAATCCACTCTATAAAAAGTCTAACTTTTTGGGGTCACTACACTCCCCAAAAAAATGGTGGGTCTCTTTGTTTTCTATTGGTAAAAATAACCGATTATTCGTTATCTTTACGGTAAACCATTAAGTAATTCATCAGCAATACACCATTGCGGTAATTGATTTTTTGTTCTTTCGATTCAAAACCAAGTGATTCAAAAAAGGGCTTAGCTGTGATCGACGAATAGACCGTAATCTCTTTAGCGCCAGCCTTAAATGCATGAGCAATCAGATCGTTCGCAATTAATTTTCCGACACCGTAGCCGATCCATTCCTTACCGACGTATAAGTAATCAAGCTTTCCTGAATCAGAAATACTTCCGAAGCCAAGTATTTGCATTCTATTTTGTGCAACGACGGTATAGTTTGTGTCAAGTTTGGCATGCCATTTTTCATAGTCAGGTGTTAGCTGAACCCATTGCTCTATTTGTTGGGGGGTATAATCTTTTTTATTGATTGCTTGGATTGTTCCGTTAAATAAAGCAAGTAACGTTTCTAAGTCAGATTTCTGGTAATTTCTCAAATTGAATCCAGTCATTAGTTTGTTCACTCCTATTCATTAAGCTTAGTTTAATCACATAAAAGAAATATGTCAAAGTATAATTTGGAAAAAATTCAGTTTTTACTAAAATAAGCTCTTAAGAATAGAAAAAGATTACTTAGGCAGATGAAAAATAAAGAAAAAGGGTAGGAAAAGCGAAGTCACTTTTCCTACCCTCACCCTATTTCCCACGAATTGTTTGGATATCCTGATAATATTTTTTTGTTTTGTGGCTGTCTTTATTCGTATAATAGTACAATTTATCCTTCGTTCTTATTTCTAAAATTGGTTTTTCATGCGTTAAAACCAATAAATAAGCAGGCTTGTTATCGACCCGAAATTCTCCTGTTAAATAATTTTCTGTCGCTGTGCCATAGAGACGGATTTTATCTTTAGGCAATGTGTCGATCAATGCCACAGATTCAACATCGTCCCACTCGATTTTTCTACTTTGAGTCATCGGTGCAGATAAATGAATACCAATATGAGAAGTGCTTAATTGAAAGGGATTAGCAGTAAAGTCACTGATCAGCATAGGGATACTGACACCAATCAAAGCAAATATAACAATAACGGCCAGTATGCCCATCGTCAGTTTTCCGCCAAGTCTACCTAAATTAGTTGAGATATTCATGCCGACACGGTCCGGTACAAGGATCCTTTTATCATCTGGATTAATATAAATCGCATACTTCCAATATTGATCTTCATCACTGTAACGATATTCCTTGGCTTGTGCAATCAATTGATCTTGTTTTTTTCTAGCGGAGAACAAATAATAAAAAGTAAAGAGCACAAAAAACAAAATCAAAAGTGCAAAGATCAAGGATACAATCAGCATTTGCTCATAAGGCAGAACAATCGAAATCGTTGAAATGAAAGCAAGTGGACTTAGAGCAAAAGCTGAAAGAGCCATTAGAACGGACCAATGGTGGCGCATGGAATCATTGACTTTTTGATTGATCGCTTCATCACTTGTCACAGCCTTGACTGGAAAACGTGCAATAAAATAATAGAAAAGCCAAAACATCGCCATCATAAGAACAGCAAGCAGACAGAAAAGCCAAGTCCCACCTGTTGCTCCAAGTGTTACGAATGAATAAATAGAGCCCGAAAGAACGATTAAAAGGCTGGGTAAAAACCACCAGATAGAAATTAATTTCCGGTTCTTATTTGCCACAAGTTTTGTATCCACTAAAATCGGACGAACGGGCAATACCCAATTGTTTTTCACTTTCACTGCGGTCATTTTTCGAATAGACAAGATTTCCAAATAGTAAAATGCACCAATAAAACTGAATACGTTCACGATAAAGTAAATCAACGTCAATGAATCGTAAGGAATGATTAAAATCGGTAAGGCTAGAATAGTAAAAATAAAAGCACCTTGAAGTAGTCTTTTTTTATAAGTCCTACTAACAGCAAGAACTTGTTCATCTTGAAGCTTATCTTTCGGTAAAGTTGTTTCCAAAATAACATTTTTATGCGGATTTGCAGGTATTCTGCCAGAAAGAGCCATTAAAAAATTGACACCTACAAGTAGTAAATAGAGAAAGAAATTCATTTTCAACACACCTTTTACTGTTCAAATTTTTGATAAATCTGTTTGACCTCGTCTTGTATTGCGTTTTCCGATAGCTGATGAATCTGGGCTTCAGCTAACAACAGTTCCAATCTTTTTGAAAACCGTTTTTGAAATGACGGTTCATTGACTTGCTTTTCAGCTACTTTTGTTCCATTTCGGCGATCAGTCAAAATGTAACCATCATTTTTTAATAAAGTGTAGGCTTTTGAAACAGTCATCATGTTCACTCCGATTTCGTCTGCCATTTGTCGAACAGAAGGCAGAAGTTCGCCTGGCTGCAACTTATTTGTGGCAATCCCAAGGATCAATTGATCACAGATCTGTTGATAAATAGGGATCTGACTTTGGGCATTTATTTCTAATAACATCATTTCACCTCTTTTCACTTTGTATTACATATAATAATACACGTGATGCAAAAAAGCAATGATATTTTTATGAAATGCTTGAGAGAATGAAAATTCAGGCATATAATAGAAAAGAAACGTGATGTGTGAAAGGATGAATGAATATGTCAGCAATTGAACCAACTGTTACAGAAAAGTTTCATGATACATTTACAAAAAATAATAAACAAAATGCCTTACAACGCGGAGTAGTAAAAAATGGTATTGCAGCTTCGGCACAAAATCAACGTGCTGAGGTCAATAATGTACCTGTTTTTTCAGTGGATCTTGCAACTGGAAAAGTGGCCAATCAAAAACAAAGTGGCCGCTGTTGGATGTTTGCAGCCTTAAATACATTTAGACACAAAATGATCAACAGCTTTAATCTAAAAGATTTTGAACTATCTCAAAATTATACTTTTTTCTGGGATAAATATGAAAAATCAAATTACTTCTATGAAAATATAATTGCGACGGCTGATCAAGCGTTAGATAGTAGAAAAGTGGCGTTCCTATTAACGACACCTCAACAAGATGGTGGACAATGGGATATGATCGTATCACTTTTCCAAAAATATGGTGTTGTTCCTAAAACAGCCATGCCTGAAAGCAACAATAGCTCAAACTCTCGTGATTTGAATAATTATTTAAACAAAAAATTAAGAAAAGACGCAACGATTTTGCGTGAGTTAATTGCTAGTGGCAAACCAGTGCAAGACATTCAAACAGCTAAAGAAGCGATGCTGGGTGAGGTTTACAACTTTTTGGCAATTTCATTAGGTACGCCGCCTGAAACTTTTGATTTTGAATACCGTGACGAAGAGAAAAAATACCATTTAGATCAAAACTTAACGCCCCAATCATTTTATGACAAATACGTTGGCGTAGATCTAGATGAATATGTAAGTATAATCAATGCTCCAACAGCAGACAAACCTTATAATCAAACCTATACAGTCGAAATGTTAGGGAATGTCGTTGGTGGTAAAGAGGTTAAATACATCAATGTGGATATGACCACTTTCAAAAAATTAGCTATTGCTCAACTTGAACAAGGAGAATCGGTTTGGTTTGGCTGCGATGTTGGTCAATCCTCTACAAGAGATAGTGGGATCATGTCTTTAGATGCGTATGATATGAATGATCTATTTGATATCGATTTTACAATGACGAAAGCACAACGTCTAGATTTTGGTGAAAGTTTAATGACGCACGCAATGGTCTTGACAGGTGTCGATATGATCGACGGCGCATCGACTAAATGGAAAGTTGAAAACAGCTGGGGTGAAAAAGTCGGTGATAAAGGTTTCTTTGTAATGAGCGATGCTTGGATGGATGAGTATACGTATCAAATCGTTGTCCGGAAAGAATTATTATCGAAAGAATTGCAAAATGTCTGGAAACAAGAGCCAACAGTGTTAGCACCTTGGGACCCAATGGGTGCCTTGGCGTAAATAGAAAAAAATCCTAGCTCATCCGAGCTAGGATTTTTTTGTTACCCAAAGTATGCGCATATTTTCAAAAAGATTTTAGTGTGTTATAATTTGTATAGACAAAAGAAAGACGCTGATATTACTACCGCCTAAAGTAAGTAATATCAACGTTAACTGATTCACTAGGAATCTTTTTTTGATAAGTTAAGTGTATCATATGTTGATTAGATTTACAAAATCGTAAGACAAATATTTTTAGAATTATTCGATTAATTTGTTTTTTTAATAAGTTAAAATAAACTAATGAAGAATTGTTGAAAGAAATTTTTCTAAAATGCTTGGGTTTTTGGACATTTAATTAGAAGTATCTAAAATAAAAGCACTTCTGACTATTTTTATGGGTAAGACAGGTTATTTGTTAAAATTTATTTAATTAATTAGATAGAGAACGACTATTGCCAAATCATGGATTGTGTAGTAGGATGAAAAGTGACGTTAATACATTGAAATAATAAAATTAAATCAACTAACTTTGATAGGTAGCGCCGGCTATTTATCAGCAAAAGTGTAGATCAACAATTCTTAGGCCTTAGAAGGAATTGTTGATGGACACTTTTTTTTATTTATGTCGTTTAGTTGCATAAGATTATACGAGTCTGCAATGCTTTTAAATTTAGGAGGTTTTTAGATGAGTAAGGATTGGATAAAATTAATGATTGGTGCATTTTTTGAGGTTCTGTGGGTCATTGGAATAAAGCATAGTAATACTTGGTGGGAAATTTTAGTAACGGTTATTTGCATTCTCATCAGCTTCTACGCATTGATAAAAGCAGGAGAATCACTGCCGGTTGGAACAGCGTATGCGGTGTTTGTTGGGTTAGGTACAGCTGGGACTGTGGTTACAGGCATTCTTTTTTTCGGCGAAGAATTTAAACTATCTAAAATTCTATTAATCATCATATTACTTATTGGTGTGATGGGCTTGAAATTTGTTACAGGTGAGAAGGGAGCGAGTCAAAAATGAGTTGGATCTTTTTGATTATTGCGGGAACTTTTGAAATGCTGGGAGTTGGATCGATCAATCGTTTTAATTTGAAAAAAGATAAACAGTCTTTATTTCTGTTATTTTTAACGTTTGGCGCAAGCTTCGTTTTTCTGTATTTAGCTATGAAAACTCTACCAATGGGTGTTTCTTATGCGATTTGGACAGGGATAGGAGCAGCTGGCGGAGCAGTTTTAGGAATGCTTTTTTATGGGGAATCGAAGGATTGGCGTAGAATTATTTTTATTGGAGTTATTTTAGGGTCTGTTATCGGTTTAAAACTAATTGGCTAGTGAAAAGAGGATCGTAGCGTAGTCTACTTTTTTCTCGCCGTTTATACGGATATAGAGAGCGAAACAAAACTGTTTTTAGTTTTGTGCCGCTCTCTTCCTTTTTTACTGTACAATTTGTGTATATCTTGTAGCAAACTCATTATTATAAGAAACACCATTTACGTTTGTCCCAATGTCCCAGTTGGCTGACCAGGTCATTAGTCCTTTCTGCCGCTCCTTCCAGTTGCCCTTAACTAGTTATTTTACGTTAACATCGAGGACTTGGTAAAATGCATTTGTTGTATCAAAAACATTCCAAACTGCATAAATCACGTGATAGCCTTTACGATCTGTTGGTACTGTGATGGTATGATTGACCGTAGCTTCAGGAATAGTTCCTTTATCATCAACACGCCCAATCAAGTCAAAGTTGTTGATCGCTAATGGTTGATTTGGATCCCATCCCTGTTTTGTCATATAGTAATCCCATGTCGAAGTTCGATGTTGAGCAGTCAGTGTCCACTTGATTGAAAGTGGACCTGTAGCGATATCCGATTTAACCCACCGATCAGTGGTCTGTGTATCTAATGGTTCAAAACCGCTAACCCCAGCACTAGCTAATTTCCCAGGAGTAAATGTATTTTTAGTGGCTTCAATACTTTGAGGTTCCCACTCAGCACGACCAACATTCTTATTTACTTTTCCACCTTGGGCGCTGCCGAAATAGGCGCGGCTTCCCGGGGATGAAACATATCCGTGAGCATGTGTAATAGTCGATGAAACAGATAACCCTCCAGCTAATAAACCAAGTGCAAGGACTGCTTTGAGCATTGTATTTTTCAATGTGATTCCTCCTAAAAGTATTTTTTGTAGCGCTTACATTGGTAAATATATCATGTTGTTTCGTATTGTTCAAATGATATGAAATTATTTTTAAAATAATATATATGTGATGAAAAGATAAAAATGTCAGAATGGATTGAGCTCAATTCATTCTGACATTTATTGTTTTAACGATTCAAATTTTTTTCATCATTTGCAATCACACTTAACAAGCTTTGATTGTCGTTGAATGTGGCAAAAGCCTTCGCACTATTAAAATCAGGTGCTGTCAAATCTGAGGAGCGCATAAAGTCGTTAAATGCGGCTTCATACGCCAAAAGGTCCAACATATATAAGGATTGGTAGGTCCGATTCAAAATCATTCCTTCACATGCTAGATCAAAAGCTGTGTTGTAGTCTTCGATCAATGAGTAAAATTTCGCAGTATTGAAGAAAATCTTAGTGGCTTCGATCGGCATTTTAACCGTCATTTTTTTCAGCATATTGATGGATTTTTCATAGTAAACTTGCGCTTTGTCTAATTCATTGACCATTTCATAGACGATTCCTAAACTATTGACTGAAAGAATCGCGTAAACAGAGTTTGAATCACCAAGCTCATCGGCTCTATAGAAATAATACAAACTATCGGTTGTATTGTTGTAGCCTAATAAATTAGTGATCCCCATGAAATAGAACCAGCGAACCTTTAGTTCTTTATTTTGGAAATTCGTTACGTCAATCGAGTTTTCTTGTAAAAGTGAATAAGCTTCTTTATGTTTAAATGTATTACATAATTCTTCTACATGATTTAATAGGGACGTTAGTTTTTTCTCGTCATTATCATCTAATACACTTTCCAGACTGAGGTTTAATCTTTTGCAGATTGCATCAAGGATCTCAAGACTATCACAGACATTTTTATTTTCAATGTTACTAACAGTTCCCTGTGTACAAATTCCAGCAGCCAAAGTGACTTGCGACATTTTTTTTTGCTTTCTTACTGAACGGATGATGTCTCCTTTGATTCTCATATTTTTCCCCTCTATGTTTAAGCGTTATTGTTCTAGTTTTATATAATAGTATGGTATTATCCACTTAGAATCAACTGAATTTTTGGAGGGATAAAAATGAAAGCGCTTTTAATTTTGTTGGATGAAGTGATCCGCTACGGAAATACTGGGCACGTCTAGTGTAAAAAAAATAGTGAATAGAAGTGTTTTTTTGACAAATAGCTTAAGCATGAAAGCTTTTCAAGTGGAGAGATTTTACTCTTTAAATTTGAAAAGTTTTTTTATTTTATCTAAAAAATAGGATGTAGTTTTTCTCACTGTATAGTTTCACTCACTTTCAAAATTTGTAAAAAGAACAGCTTCTGTAAATTGTACAAATTTTGCTCTCACAAGTGCAATAGTGCTATGATATGCTGTTTTTTGTAATCGATTACAAAAAATGGTTAAAGGAGAAGGAAATGAATAAAATTGAAAAGATAATCAATGAGCGACTCATGCCAGTCGCAATGAACATTCAAAATAATAAGTATATGAGCGCAATTTCAGATGGTTTTTCAATGATTTTACCGATTACGATGCTAGGAGCCATTTTTACTTTGTTCTCAAGTATGCAGTTTGAATGGTATCAAAGTTTTCTAAAAGTAACCCACTTAGCAACTATTTTAAGCTACACATCAAAAGTGACGACAGATATGATCGCTCTTTATGTGGTATGCGCGGTAGCGTACAATTTAACGATAAAGCTTGGTTTTAAAAAAGATGCTTTCTCTTCAGCACTGATTTCACTTGTTTTATTTTTCTTGTTGTTACCCAATGGAGTAGACCATCAATTGAATACAGGAGAGATCGTCCCTATTTCAAATGCTCTGGCAACGGAATACTTAGGTGCCAAGGGAATGTTTATGGGACTTATTATAGGGATCATTGTTCCGATAATCTATTGTGGCATTATTAGGCGAGGAATTATTATTAAAATGCCAGCAAGCGTTCCACCAACCATTGCCAAATCTTTTGCTTCTATAGCACCAGCATTTATTCTTACAGGTATTTTTTCAGTCGTACGTTTCGGCTTTGAAATGACTTCATATGGAGATGCGAATAACTTTATTTACTCTATTTTAGGTGGACCGTTACAAACATTAGGAAATAGCCCATTTTCATTTATCATGTTAATTATTGTTGCTCAGCTATTATGGTTTTTCGGTATCCATGGATACATGATCATTCGTCCTATTTTACAAACCGTTTTTATTCCATTAAGTTTGATAAATCTAACGGCTTTTGAGGCAGGAGAGCAATTGCCAAATGCGATTACATATCAACACTATGGAACCTATGCTAATTTAGGCGGATCTGGCGCCTTGCTGGGATTAGCGATTCTGATGGCTTTTACGGCGAAAAGTGACCGCTATAAAAAGTTAGGAAGAATGGCTTTGCCTGCTACTTTCTTTGGGATCAATGAACCTGTTATCTTTGGCATACCAATGGTACTGAACACAGTCTTTTTCATTCCTTTTATCATTGGTCCTATCGTGATGTTTGTGATTCCCTATTTACTACAGGTTTTTCATGTAATCGAAACATTGCGAGGCATTCAGCTGCCGCTTGGAACACCCGCTTTGGCCTATGGTTGGTTAGAAGGAGGACTGCCGATTCTACTTGTACAAGCGATATTGATTGTGGTCCAAATTATTCTGTGGTTACCTTTTTTTAAAGCTGCGGATAAGCAGGCCTTGCTTGAAGAAAAACAACTTGATACAGAATTAACAGTAAATGAAGAAGATAAGGTGGGGAATTCAATTGCAGAGATTTAAAGAGGATTTTTTATGGGGTGGTGCATTAGCTGCCAATCAATCAGAAGGAGCCTATTTAAAAGATGGGAAAGGTCCTTCGATCATTGATATTTTACCAGTGGGCGCCCCGCGCAAACGTGGGTTAAAAGATCCCTTGCAGGCACTTGAACAAACGTACGATTATTATCCTAGTCATCAATCCATTGATTTTTATCATCACTATAAAGAAGATATAAAACTTTTAGCTGAACTTGGAATCAAGTGTTTGCGGACATCAATCAGTTGGCCTAGGATTTTTCCAAATGGGGATGAATTAGAGCCAAATGAAGCCGGGCTTCAATTTTATGATGCGGTCTTTGATGAATGTTTAAATTATAAGATTGAACTAATTGTTACGATCAATCATTTTGATACACCGCTCTATTTAGCAACAGAGTATGGCGGTTGGCAAAGCAAACAATTAGTTGGGTTTTATAAAAGATACTGCGAGACAATTTTTAAACGATATCAAGGGAAAGTAAACTATTGGATAACGTTCAACGAAATCAACATGATTTTACGCAATCCCTTTTTAGCAGGCGGCTTGATCGATACTGAAAAAGGCGAGAGACAAAATCACATTTTTCAAGCAGCACATCATCAGCTACTTGCATCAGCGGAAGCAACCAAAGTAGCAAAAGAGATTGATCCCAACATGCAAATAGGCTGTATGTTGGCAGCAGGGAGTGTGTATTCATATACGTGCAATCCTAAAGATGTTCAAGCAGCGATTGAGCGTACGAGAGAACAGTATTTTTTTATTGATGTTCAAGTCAATGGGACCTATCCTTACTTTGCGCAACGTTACTTTGAAGAGCACGACATTCAACTGTCGATTTCAAAAGAAGATGCTGATTTGTTAGCTAAACATACGGTTGATTTTGTGGCATTTAGTTATTATACCAGTCGTTTAGAGACTAGTGATAGTGAATTGCGAAAGAATCTTATCGAAGGAAATGCAATGGCAAGTGTCCGCAATCCCTATTTAAAGGATGCAGGCTGGGGCAGACAAATCGACCCATTAGGCTTTCGGATTACTATCAATGAAATTTATCAACGTTACCAACTACCACTATTTGTTGTTGAAAATGGGTTAGGTGCAGAAGATAAAGTTGTTGAAGGACAGATCCATGATCACTACCGCATCGATTACTTTAGTCAGCATATCAAACAAATGGCTGAGGCTGTAAAAGATGGTGTTGAATTAATAGGTTATACCACTTGGGGCTGTATAGATTTGATTAGTGCCGGAACTGGTGAAATGAAAAAACGTTACGGCTTCATTTATGTCGATTTAGATAATGAAGGCAAAGGTAGCCGTAAACGTTATAAAAAAGATAGCTTTTCATGGTATCAAAAAGTCATTGCGACCAATGGAGCAGATGTATAAACAGGCCGTGATGACCCACGAAAAGCTACGTCATTTATAGTAAACAATCATCATTATGAATAAAGGTGGTAGTAACGAGAATAAAGAATATCAATCAATAATTGGGCTTGATAAGGAGCAGCCTTTTTAATAGAGCTTTGTCCCAAATAAAGGACTTCATCAAAAATATTTGCGATTCTCATCTGAATATTCTGTGTGATGAGGACTGTGTAATTGTCCTTTGAAGATAAGTCAAATAAAAGATCGCTGAATTTTAAAAAGTAATTACCATCCGTAGAAAGAATAATCACTAAACTATTTTTGGTGATCTGTTGGAAGGCTTTTCGTTGATTCATCCGCCCGTTAAAGTATGCAACGTATTTTCCGCATGAAAATAATTGATATTGAAATTGTTCTAATAATAAGCCGGAACTGTGCGTACCAAAAAAATAAACATCTTCAGTATCATGGATTCGCCGACATAAGGCATCGATCTGCGTTAAATCAAGATTTTCTTCTAATGATAAAAAAGAATGAGCTATTTTTTGGATATAATGACTAAGCGAACGCTCACTATCGGCTTCACCAATCGTCAACTCAAAATTATTTTTATTGATAAATTTTGCCGTGTCCGATTGATACTCGATAAATGCTTGTTTCATATCAGAAAATTTTGAGTACCCTATTTTTTTCGAAAATCTGCTGATGCTAGCAGTCGAGGTAAAACACTCATCTGCTAAAGACTCAATGGTAATATCAGGTGCATCATGGCCAACTTTTTTGAGTAATACGCGAGCAATAGTCGTATTTATATTTCCTTCAGTTGTGGAAATAACGAGATCCTGAAGTTTCCCCACAATACTTGTTTTTTCCATGAACTCCTCCCAAATAACTATGATTATGTAAAGTATAACAGAAAAATGAAGGAGGTTGGGACAAACATCCTTTCATACAATATTCTTGTTATGTGTCAGATATCTTATGTTATAATTTAACTAGTTAGACAACAAAAAGGAGGAGATCCAGTGGCAAAAAAATTTACAACTCCATATGAAGTAGCTTATTATGATGGCGATATTACAAGAAAAATGACGATTCCGTCAATGTTGGCTGTTGTGATCAAAACTTCCGAAGAGCAAAGCGATGCCTTAGATCGAGGGGCAGATTTTGTCGCTTCGTTTGGTCTCGGCTGGGTCATTACCAATTATGAGATTCACATCACACGCCTACCTATAGTTGGTGAAAAGCTTGCGATTACGACTCAAGCGATCGCTTATAATAAGTATTTCTGTTATCGAAACTTTTGGATTCATGACGAGCTAGGAAACGAATGCGTCTTGATCAAGTCGACGTTTGTCTTGATGGATAAAGAAAATCGCAAAATGAGCAGTGTGCTACCCGAAATCATAGAACCGTACGAAAGTGAAAAAATCAAGAAAATTTATCGCGGCGAAAAAATCGAAAAAGTTGAAAACGGTGAGTTTTTACCTTATCGTGTCCGTTATTTTGATATTGATGGCAACCAACACGTAAACAATGCCATTTATTTTAATTGGTTACTAGATGTTTTAGGCTACGATTTTTTAAGTTCACATGAACCAACATTTATCAATGTAAAATTTGATAAGGAAGTGGAATACGGTCAAGTAGTAGAAAGCCACTATGAAATGTTGGATACTGAAAACGGTAAAGCAACCCGACACGAAATTAAAATCGCTGGTCAAACCTATTGTGAAGCGAATATGAACTGGAAAAAAAGTCAATAAACGATGGGGTTAAATTATTTTTTTGACTAAGACAACTTTTTGTTTTGTCTTAGTCTTTTTTGGTATAGAATAAAAGCATAGCATGACTGTTTTAACTATATGTACATAATATTGCTTTAATAGGAAGAGAAAGGACGAAAGAGATTATGATTCGTTTAGGGTTAACTTCTTTTAATGAACATGATAAGCTAACTGGGAAAAAACGTTCTACATTATATGAATATGCAGGATATTTACCCTTAGTTGAGATGGATACTGCTTATTATGGAATCCCAAAACAAGATTCTGTTAGAGAATGGACAAAATCAGTTCCTAATAATTTTCGTTTTGTCATGAAAGTATATAGTGGTATCAGCTGTCAAGGCGAGTGGCAGCAGTATTACCAAAGCGAAGAAGAGATGGTTGAGGCCTTTTTGACAAGTATGGCGCCTATGTACGAAAGTGGCAAACTGTATGCGTTTTTGATTCAATTTTCTGCAACATTCAGTTGTACAAAAGAGAATGTCCAATATTTGGAAAAGATTCGTCACTGGTTTGCAGGATTTCCAGTTGCTATAGAATTACGGAATGGTTCGTGGTATTCCGCTAAATATATCAAACAAACCCTATCATTTATGAAAAAGAATGATTTTTCACTAGTAGTTGTAGATGAACCGCAAATTCCAACTAATCCGGTCCCATTTTTTCCTTATGCGACAAATGATCAATTTGCATTGTTTCGTTTTCACGGGCGCAATGCAGCTGGTTGGATGGCAAATGATAAAGATTGGCGCAAAAAACGGACACTCTATCGCTATAACGCAGAAGAAATCGCAGAGTTGAGTGAAGCCGTCGGAAAAATAGCTCGGGAAACTAAAGAAGTCGGGGTGATCTTCAACAATAATTCTGGTGGAGATGCAGCAGGGAATCTATTAGAAATGAAAGCAGCTCTAGGCCTAGAATACGAGCAGTTAAACCCTAAACAAATGGGCTTGTTTTAATCATAAAAAAGTTGCATAGAGAAAGGGATACCAAACATGATAAAAGCGATATTCTTTGACATCGATGGCACACTAGTAAATGACCACGGCAAAGCATTGGAATCAACAAAAAAAGGAATTGCCCTGGCACAAGAAAAAGGAATTCTCTGTGGTGTTGCAACTGGACGTGGCCCCGTACAATTGAGCCAGCAAATCGATGCGTTGAACTTTGATTTTTTTGTGACTTACAATGGTCAATTAGTTTATACGCAAGAAGAAACCATTCACGCAGCACATTTTTCAGATGAAACGCTTAATAGAATCATCTCTTTTTCTGACCGTTATCATCGGCAAATCATGTTTGGTTCAAGACGAAGTTTAGATGGGAGCTCATTGATGCGTTTTGGTCAAAATAAATGGGCAAAAAGAATTGTACGATATTTACCAAAATACTTTCCCACCACGCTTGTAAAAAATCTGATCAGTCGTTTTTCAATTCACAGGAAAGAACAACGTTACCGTGAATTAGAAATAGTAAAAGAACCCATTTATCAGTGCGTTTTATTAAGTCCAACATCAGAGACGCAGACGTTAAAAGAGCAATTGCCAGATTGTCATATCACACGCTCTAATCCTTATACCGTAGATATTATTCCACAGTCAGGTTCTAAACTGATTGGAATTCAAAAATGTGTGGAATATTTTGGTTTCACATTAGATGAAGTCCTAGCATTTGGTGATAGTTGGAATGATCTAGAGATGTTGAGTGGTGTAGGCTTTGGGGTTGCAATGGGAAACGCAGAAAGTGAAGTTAAGGCAATTGCAAAATATGTGACGCAAACAAATGCAAAAGATGGCATTTACCAGGCGATGAAGTATTATAAAATTATCTAGCTCCATGGGCTAGGCTTTTATGATTAGGAGGAACCCCATGAAAATCGAGAATCCATTTGAAAAAACAGAAGTCTTTCATCAGAAATTTGATAATAGAAAACCTAGAATCCCAACAGCATTTTTTGCTAAACAAGCTTCAGATAGAGCTGGTTTTAAAGCAGAAGAATTAGTAGAATTTTTATTTGGGGCAGCCAATAATGATCCAGTAGTGTTTAAAGAGTTAGTCAATCAACTGAAAGAGTCTGTGGATCAAGCAGAAGAAAAAGTTCTAAGTAAACAAAAAGAGGTAACGGATCCTTTAGTAGAACAGGTTGATGCGCTGATTGATTTGTTATATTTTACGTATGGCTCTTTTTCTTTGTTAGGTGTCGATCCAACAGAGATTTTCTCAATTGTTCATGAGGCGAATATGGGGAAAATTTTTCCAGATGGAAAACCGCATTATCATCCCGTTACACATAAAGTGTTAAAACCTGACAACTGGGAGGCAGACTTTGCTCCAGAGCCAAAGATCAAAGCAGAGTTAGAGCGACAAAAAAGAGCTGCTGAGATTGAGTAAATGAAAAAACGGATTAGAAAAGGAATTCCTTTTCTAATCCGTTTTTTTAAGAGAAGAGAGCCCAAAAATGAGTTCGGTAATAACGAATCCACAGAATAGATACCAGACTAAGAAGAGCTAAAACACATAAATTAAGTGGCCAAAACGGTAAATACATCGCAGCAACACCATAAAGTACAAGAACAATCAAACTAACAAAAATCGATCCCAGCATCGTTAAGACTAACCCCACATTGCCCCCACCACGGTTGAATAGTTGGCTAATACTAGTCCACTCTAATAAAATAAACCGATAATCCCTTGCAAAAAAACGAAGGCAGAGAAGGTAACTTCCCAAAAGCGAGCCTAGCAGCAAACTGATGATAAATAAAAATGGCAGTTTAAAAAGAATCCCACCGATCAAAGCAACGCCACTCGTCAATAGACATTGAACGATAAGCCCAACAAAGAACTTTTGCTTCATATATCCATGCATTGAAAGAGGCAATGACTGGATAAAGTTGAAATTTTCCTGATCAAGAGAAATTAAATTACTAATAAAAGAAGT
>Ga0308165_1003989_pt1 | contig 15136 bp, 13 predicted proteins | sample PhyWR2_FD_201032 | JGI IMG/M metagenome (GOLD analysis project Ga0308165, IMG submission 201032) | Phyllosphere microbial communities from UC Gill Tract Community Farm, Albany, California, United States - DLSLW.R2 | ecosystem: Host-associated > Plants > Phyllosphere > Unclassified | place: USA...
GAGCACAACGAGAACCGCAAGGAGTACAAGGCATGGCTGGACGCGCGGCAGTAGGATCGCGCGCCGCCGTCCTCGGTCACCCGATCGGGCACTCGCTCTCGCCTGTCCTCCACAGGGCGGCGTACGACTCGTTGGGACTCGACGACTGGGGCTACGAGGCCGTCGACGTCACCGAGGAGACGCTGGAGTCCTTCCTCGCAGGTCTCGACGACTCGTGGAAGGGGCTCAGCCTGACGATGCCCCTCAAGCAGACCGTGATGGGGATGCTCGACCACGTCGACCCTCTCGCCGTCGTCACGGGTGCGGTGAACACCGTCGTCTTCCAAGGGGCCGGTGCCTCGCGGACGCTGGTGGGCGCGAACACCGACGTCTACGGGCTCGTCGCTGCTCTGCGTGAGGGCGGTGCGCCGGCGGGCTCGCGCGGGGGCGACGACGGGCACCCGGTCGCCGGGACCGGCTCCGAAGACTCGGTCGGCGTGGCAGCGAGCACGGGTGGCACGCAGGACCTCGGTCCGCGGAGTGCTGTCGTCCTCGGTGCCGGTGCTACGGCGGCCTCGACCCTCGCGGCTCTCGCGGAGCTCGGCATCCCGACAGCCGACGTGTACGTCCGCTCGCTCGGTCGCACCGGAGACCTGCAGCGCGCAGCGCACCGCATGGGCCTCGTGCCACGCTTCCACCCGATCGCCGAGGCCGCGGCTGCGGCCGTGCGAGCCGACGTCCTCGTCTCGACGCTCCCCGCGCACGGTGCAGACGCCGTCGCTGAGGAGATCCTCGCGCTGGGTCAGCCTGTCCACGGCGTCCTGCTGGACGTCGCGTACGACCCGCGGGTCACGGCGCTCTCTGCAGCCTGGCGCGACGCCAGTGGCACGGCTGTCCCCGGGCAGCGCATGCTGCTGCACCAGGCCGCCGAGCAGGTCCGGCTCATGACTGGGCACGTCGCGCCGGTCCAGGCGATGGACGACGCGCTCGAGGCGGCCCTCGCGCACTGAGGGACGGCTGACGGCCCTCGTCCCCGTCTCACCGCCAGGGTGACGTGCGCTACTCCTGCTCAAGGTCGGTCCTCGTCCTGCCGAGACACCTTTCACGTCAAGACTGCCGCGGGACCTCCTGCGGCAGCGAGGTGAGGAGTGGTCATGAAGCAGCTCGGAGAGATCCTGCTCGAGGAAGGACTCGTCAGCGAGGCCCAGCTGATGGCAGCCCTCGACGAGCAGGTGGTCCGCGGCACCAGCCTCGGGCGTGTCCTCGTCGAGCTGGGTGTGCTGTCTGAGGGACAGCTCGTATCGGCGCTGGCCGCGCAGGTCGGCATGCAGTTCGTCGACCTCGACACCTTCCCTGTCGACCGCGCGGCCGTCGGCCGGCTCACCGGAGCGGTCTGCCGCCGGTACACGGTGCTGCCGATCGCCTTCGAGGGCGACGCGATCGTGCTCGCCATGGCCGACCCGGGCAACGTCCTCGCGGTCGACGACGTCCGCTCCTCGACCGGCATGCAGGTGCTGCCCGTCGTCGCCACGCACGAAGACCTCTCGCGCGCGATCGACAGGTTCGTCCGCGCCGACGACGAGATGGACAACCTCACGAGCGCCTTCACCGAGGAGATGCGCACTGACGACGTCGACCTCACGAAGATCGGCGACTCGGTCGACGACGACGCGCCCATCGTCCGGTACGTCAACCTCATCGTCACGCAGGCCATCACCGACCGCGCCTCCGACATCCACATCGAGCCGAGCGAGCACGACCTGCGGGTGCGGTACCGGATCGACGGTGTGCTCCACGAGATGCAGCGCTCGCCCAAGAACATCACCGGGGGAGTGGTCTCCCGGGTGAAGATCCTCTCCGACATCGACATCGCGGAACGCCGCAAGCCCCAGGACGGCCGCATGTCCGTCACGCACAACGGCCGCAAGATCGACCTCCGCGTCGCGACCCTGCCGACGGTGTGGGGCGAGAAGATCGTCATGCGTATCCTCGACAACTCCACGGCGAGCCTCGACCTGCGCGACCTGTCCTTCGGCGACGAGAACTACGAGGTCTACTCCGAGGCGTACAACAAGCCCTACGGCATGATCCTCGTGACCGGACCGACAGGGTCCGGCAAGTCGACCACCCTCTACGCCACCCTGAACGCGGTCTCCAAGCCGGAGATCAACGTCATCACCGTCGAAGACCCCGTCGAGTACCGCCTGCCCGGCATCAACCAGGTGCAGGTGAACCCCAAGGCAGGTCTGACCTTCGCCGGGGCGCTGCGGTCCATCCTGCGCTCCGACCCCGACGTCGTGCTGCTCGGTGAGATCCGCGACCACGAGACCGCGCAGATCGCCATCGAGGCCGCGCTCACCGGGCACCTCGTGCTCTCGACCCTGCACACCAACGACGCACCGTCGGCGATCACGCGCCTGGTCGAGATGGGGATCGAACCGTTCCTCGTCGGGTCGGCGATCGACTGCATCGTCGCGCAGCGTCTCGCGCGGCGGCTGTGCGGCAAGTGCAAGGTGCCGTACGAGCCGAGCGACGTGGAGCTCGTGGCGGCCCGGTTCCCGTGGACGGAGGGAGAGGCGAAGCCCCTCCTGCACAAGCCCGGAGGCTGCACGGCGTGCTCCGGCACCGGGTACCGCGGGCGACTGGCGCTGCACGAGGTCATGCGGGTCACCGAGGACATCGAGCGCCATGCCGTCGCAGGGTCGTCGTCGGCCGAGATCGCCAAGACTGCGCTCGCCCAGGGGATGCGCAGCCTGCGCGACGACGGCTGGATGAAGGTCGTGGCGGGGCAGACGTCGATCGAAGAGATCCTCCGCGTCGTGGCTTAAGTCGGGGGCGCAGAGCGCCGATGAGGTGGCGTCGCGCATTCGGTGCGGTGCCCCGGTGAGAGGTAGATCTGTGAGTGACGTCGACGTTCCGTTCCAGGAGGCTCCCCGTGCTGCAGGGTCCGAGGTTGCGCCGCTGAGGATGCGGACGGCGCCGCAGGACGGAGCCGCACCGACGCGACGCTCGCTCTACGGCCACAGCCCAGAGCAGGACGGCGGTGTCGCTCCTGTCGGTGCCCCGTCCGGCGGACAGCGACCTGCTGCAGACATGCAGGGGTTCGGCTCTGCGGTGCCAGCGGTCACTGCCGAGGGCTTCGGCATCGCAGCTCCCGCTCCCACAGCAGCCCCGGCCTACCTGGCCCAGCCTCCTGCCGCTCCGGTGCGTGTGGTGTCCGGTGTGGCTCCCGGGGCCGGGACCGCGCCAGCTGGACATGTCCAGGCTGCCGCCCCACAAGCACAAGGACTCGCCGCTCAGACGTCAGGCCCTCGGTGGGGTGGCCCCCGGAACGAGCCTGCTCCGGCACCGACGGTCCGGGTCCTCGACGTAGCCCCTGAGCAGACGAACCAGTGGGCCGCTCCGACGGGTCAGCCGCACTCGGCGCCGCTCTCACCGCCGGTCTCGGCGAGCCACGTCGGAGGCGGCTCCCCGACCGGATCGGCGCCGACCTCACAGCCGGTCCAGACTGCGGCAACCGCTCAGCGCCCTGCGGGGCCCCCAGCGCGGACTGCTCCTGCCGCACAGCCCGCCGCAGGCAGCGCCCGGATGGGGATGTCACGCCAGGCCGAGGCCGGTGACCTCGACCTCGACGGCCTGCTCCGGGCGATGGTCGAGGCGAACGCCTCGGACCTGCACCTCACGGTCGGCGCGCCTCCGGTGATCCGTCGCACGGGCTCGCTGGTCCCGCTCGAGGGAGAGGCCGAGATCGGTCAGGACAACCTGCAGCGCACGCTCTACAACATCCTCACCCAGCGCCAGCGTGAAGCCTTCGAGTCGAAGCTCGAGCTCGACTTCTCGTACTCGGTCCGCGGGCTGGCCCGGTTCCGCGTGAACTTCTACAAGCAGCGCGAGTCCGTCGGTGCGGCCTTCCGTGTCATCCCGTACGAGATCAAGCCGCTCGAAGAGCTCGGGGTCCCGGGGGTCGTCGCCAACTTCGCAGGCCTGCCCCGCGGGCTCGTCCTCGTCACAGGTCCCACAGGCTCGGGCAAGTCGACGACGCTCGCGTCGATCGTCGACCTCGCGAACCGGACCCGTGCCGACCACATCATGACGGTCGAAGACCCGATCGAGTTCCTCCACCGTCACAAGAAGTCGATCGTCAACCAGCGCGAGGTCGGGACCGACACGCACAGCTTCGCGAGCGCGCTCAAGCACGTGCTGCGACAGGACCCCGACATCATCCTCGTCGGTGAGATGCGTGACCTCGAGACGATCTCGGTGGCCCTCACGGCGGCGGAGACGGGTCACCTCGTCTTCGCGACGCTCCACACGCAGGACGCCGCCCAGACGGTCGACCGCATCATCGACGTGTTCCCGCCCGAGCAGCAGCAGCAGGTGCGCACCCAGCTCGCCGGTGCCCTGCAGGGTGTCGTGTCCCAGACCCTCTGCAAGCGCACGGGACGGCCGGGCCGGATCGTCGCGACCGAGGTGATGATCGGCACGCCGGCGATCCGCAACCTCATCCGCGAGGGCAAGACCCACCAGATCTACTCGGCCATGCAGGCCGGCCAGCAGCTGGGCATGCACACGATGGACCAGCACCTTGCCGACCTCGTGCGGACCAACCAGATCACGTACGACACCGGCCTCGAGAAGTGCCACCACATGGAGGACTTCAACAAGCTCACTGGGCGCCAGGCCCGCATGAACCAGGGTGGCGCTGCGCTCCAGCAGGCCGCCACGAACATCGGGGGCTTCTGAGATGGCTGGCCAGCGCACCTACGAGTACACGCTGCGCGACCCCAAGGGGAAGCTCATCAAGGGGCGGATCGAGGCGAGCACCGAGATCGCCGTCGCGAACCGTCTGAAGACGATGGGCGTGGCCCCGCTGTCGATCTCCGAGGTCCAGAACACGGGTCTGCAGCGCGAGATCACCTTCGGCCGCAAGGGCGGCACCGTCAAGATGAAGGACCTCGCGATCATGGCGCGCCAGCTGGCGACCATGATCAACTCGGGGCTCAGCCTGCTGCGTGCGCTCTCGATCCTCACCGAGCAGACCGAGAACCCGACCCTCAGCAAGGTGCTCGGCACGGTCCGCGGTGACATCGAGGCCGGCTCGTCGCTCTCCGACGCCCTTGCACGCCACGTCGAGGTCTTCCCGCCGATCATGCTCAACATGATCCGCGCCGGAGAGGTCGGCGGGTTCTTGGACCAGGTGCTCGTCTCGGTCGCCGAGAACTTCGAGTCCGAGGTCAAGCTTCGCGCCAAGATCAAGTCTGCGATGACCTACCCGGTGGTCGTCCTCTGTATCGCGTTGCTCGCCGTCACCGGCATGCTGCTGTTCATCGTGCCGGTCTTCGAGAACATGTTCACCAACCTCGGTGGAGATCTCCCGGTGCCCACCAAGATCCTCGTGTTTCTGTCCAAGGTCCTCAAGATTGCCGCGATCCCGCTCGCGCTCTTGATCTTCGCGGGCTCGTTCTGGTGGAACAAGCACAAGAACGACGACAAGGTGCGGTACGCGCTCGACCCGATCAAGCTGAAGATCCCGGTCTTCGGGGGGCTGTTCCGCAAAGTGGCCATCGCGCGCTTCACGCGCAACTTCGGCACCATGCTGCACGCAGGTGTCCCGATCCTCCAGGCGCTCGACATCGTCGGTGAGACGAGCGGCAACGTCGTCATCGCGGACGCGATCAAGGACGTCCAGCTCTCCGTCCGCAGCGGTAAGTCGCTCAGCGGACCGCTCGCGCAGCACGACGTGTTCCCCGCGATGGTCGTGCAGATGATGGCAGTCGGTGAAGACACCGGCGCGCTCGACGAGATGCTCGAGAAGATCGCCGAGTTCTACGACCAGGAGGTCGAGTCGACGACCGAGCAGCTCACCAGCCTCATCGAGCCCATCATGATCGTCTTCCTCGGAGCGATCGTCGGATCGATGATCATCGCGCTGTACATGCCGATCTTCAAGATCTTCGAGCTCGTCGGATGAAGGGTCTCCGCACCTCGCAGACGAGCCGTCCTCTGCGGGTGCGAGCTGACAGTGGATTCACGCTCGTCGAGCTGCTCGTGGTGATCATCGTCCTCGGCCTGCTCGCGGCCATCGCGATCCCGGTCTTCCTGTCGCAGCGGGAGAAGGCACAAGACGCCGCAGCGACTGCCGACGTCGCGCTGCTCGGCAAAGAGCTCGTCACCTGGTTCGTCGATCACGAAGAAGCGCCCGCACTGACCCAGGACTCGTCGCGCGGATATCTGTTCGGGACGCAGAAGATCGCCGCAGGTTCGGAGCACGTCGTGCTACATGCGAGCACGACCATCACCTCGCGCAACGACTGGTGCGTCGCTGTTGTCAACGATCTCGGGGGAGCCAGCGCCGACGGCCTGCGTTATTCCGCGGAAGAGGGCTTCTCCGAGGGGCTCTGCTGAGCCTCCGCACTGGTCAGCGGGTGAAGAATGGCGAAGACGCAGATTCTGTGCTCAAGGCGTAGAGCCCCGGTGCCGATACCAGCAGTGAACCCGGACGGGAACGATCGCGACCGGGACTTACCCCTTACCTCGTCACAGAAACCGGAGCGCATCATGCTCGCTCGCATCAATGCGGCAAAGAACAGCGACAAGGGCTTCACGCTCATCGAGCTGCTCGTCGTCATCATCATCATCGGCATCCTCTCCGCCGTCGCGATCCCGCTGTTCCTCAACCAGCAGAAGAAGGCTCAGGACGCTGCGGCCAAGGCTGACGTGTCGACCATCGGCAAGGAGGTCGCCACCTACTTCGTTGACAGCACCACGGCGCCCACTGTCGCGCAGTCGGCGGACAAGAAGACGTACACGATCGGTTCGGACAAGATCGGCAATGCGAGCGCGAACGTTGTCTTCACTGGGCTGGTCCCCGCGACGGGAGCGACGTCCGAGAACTGGTGCGTGGCGGTCACAAACGCGAAGGGCGACAAGGCGAAGGTCGGCTTCAAGTACTCGGCTGCGGGTGGCCTGCAGGAAGGCACCTGCTGATCTTCTCCCCGGAGACGATCGACGGTTGACCGTGTGGGGCGTGGGCCAAGAGCCCCCGCCCCACACGCGCTGAGAAGACTCGACGACATCAGCTGACGTGAGAGGCCCCCATGAAGTTCCCCAGCTCGGACGTGCACGGTCCGCGCGACCGCGGCACCAGCCTCATCGAGGTCGTCGTGGCGGTCGTGCTCTTCGGCATCCTCACGTCCACGGTCCTGGCGATCGTGCTGCAGACGCAGGCGTCGACGGTGAACAACCGCGCCCGCGTCGCTGCCTCGAACCTGGCGGCCCGCGAGGTCGACTACGTCCGCGAGCAGTTCATGAAGTCTGAGCAGGGTCCGCTGGACCTCATGACTGCGGGCACCGTGATCAACCCCCATTCTCTCGGTGCTGCTGGCTCAGCCCTCGTCGTCGACGGCAAGCCGTACACCGTGAAGCGCTCGGTCGCCTGGAACGTCACAGGTTCCGCGGCCTCGGCCTGCGAGGGCGGGTCCCTCGTGAAGTACCCCACCATGAATGTCCGCGTCGAGGTCACGTGGCCGTCGATGGGGCAGACGAAGCCTGTCGTCAACACGACGAACCTGGCTCCGCCCAAGGGCGTCGGTCTGTCCACCACCACGTCGTATGTCGCCGTGAAGGTCACGAATGCTGCTGGCGGCCCGAACCCGGGTCGGACGGTCACCGTCTTCTCGACGGGGGAGTCCCGCTCCGGGACGACCGACGACGCGGGATGCGCCGTCATCGAGGTGCGCCCTCGAACCGGCACGACAGGGACGTCGTACTCTGTCCGTCTCTCCGACCCGGGGCACGTCGACATGGCCGGCATCGCCGCGCCGACCCGTCTTGTCGGCAACGTCACCCAGGGGCAGCTCAACTCCTCCATCGACATGGCCTACGACCGTGCCGCTTCGCTCGAGCTGACCGTGGTCGGTGGCGACGTGGTCGATGCCGACGTCGCCGGCACATCGCTGAGCGTCTACCAGTCTGTGTTCCAGGGGTCGAGCGGGCTCACCTCTCACGTCCTCACCGGGGTCCGGACGACGATTGGCGGCCTCTGGCCGACGACCTACGGCGCGTTCTACGGGACGACGGCCCCGAGCTCCTACCCGTCCGTGGTGCTCACACCAGGCGGGACGGGCCGTCTCGACGTCCCGATCATCCTCGCCCAGGGGTCGATCACCGGTGCTCCTGCCAGCACGACGATCCTCGCGATGCGACCTGGTGTCACCGACTGCGCTGCGCCAGGTGCCATCGCGGTCGACCCGGCCGGGTTCGAGCTCGTTCCTGGGGCGTGGAGCTTCGCCGCTCAGAGCGACCTCGTCGGCTGCTCGGCGGGACCAGCGGCCGTCCCCCTCAGTGCAGGTGGCGCGAACGAGGTCGTCTGGAAGCCGAGCACGCTGACGATCACCAAGGCACCGGCGGACCAGGGCCCCCTCTGGGCAGTCCCCGCTCACGCGGCAGACGCCGCGTGCCTGCCAGCCGACCCGGAGGGTGCGGCAGTCATCATCGGTGCCGGCCCGACTGCGACCGTGACGTTGCCTGCGGGGGACTGGTACGTCTTCGCTGCACAGGACGCGGGTGGCAGACCCGCGACCGACCAGCCGTGCTCGAGCACGGGCCTCGTCGCCGTCCCGTACGGCGCCGACACGACCTTCACCTGGACCGGACCTGGAGCGCAGCCGTGACCACAGATCTCGAGGCGCGCCCTGCCGGGCGCGGTCCAGTGCAGGCGACGCGGCAGCCGACGCTGCTGGGGCGGGTCCGTTCACGTTCCGCCGACGACAGAGGGGTCACCCTCGTCGAGCTCATGGTGACCATGATCGTCACCGCGCTCGTCGCCGCGATGACCGCTGCTCTGGTCATCGGTGTCCAGCGGACCAACCAGGAGAACGTCTCCCGCCAGGACCAGGTGGACGCGGCCCGGGTGGCGGTCGCCAGCATGACCAAGACGCTGCGGGCCGCGGTGACACCGAGCCAGCTGGCGGCGACCTGTGCCGGTTGCACGAGCCCGGGCTTCGTCGAAGGTTCCACCGCGAAGGTGCAGTTCTACTCGAACCTCGACAATCCCAAGAACTCTGTCGGGCCGAGTCGGGTCACCTACGAGGTGATGACAGGGGCCCGAGCCGGGGAGCTCGTCGAGACCGTCCAGCGACCCAGCTCTCCGAACCCCGGTGCCTCCGGGTACGCGTACTGCACGGGGGGAGCGGGATGCGCAGCGACCATCAAGACCCGCGTCCTCGCTCGGGGGGTCCAGACCAGCAAGCCGGTCTTCACGTATTTCGACGCCGACGGGGCCAAGATGACGCTGCCCTCGAACGGCACCCTGGCTGCCGACCAGCTCGGCAAGGTGCTCTCCGTCGAGCTCACCGTGGCCGTCCAGGGCAAGGGCTCCTACAGGGCAGAGCCGACCACCTACATCCAGCGGGTGCTGCTGCCGAACGCGCAGTCGCTCATCAAGACGGGAACTGAGTGATGAAGAGGACACCCCGCGCCGCGGACGACTCCGGCATGGCGATGGTCCTCGTCATGGGCTCCATGGTCACTCTCATGGTGCTCGTGCTCGCTGGGCTCGCGTACGTCATGCAGAGCGAGCGTTTCGCCCGGCACGACCAGGACTACTCGAGCGCGATGTCGGCTGCCCAGGCGGGCATCGACGACTACATCAGCCAGCTCAACCGCAACGACTCGTACTACGCACAGGTGGACTGCGCGAACGTGGCGTTGAAGGGTCCGATGACCACGACCAACTCCTGCGGCTGGGCAGCGTCGACCTCGGCTGGGTGGCAGGCCGTGAGCCCAGGGACCCAGGCGGCGGATGCACCGCACTTCCACTACTCGGTCGACTCCTCGAAGGCCCTGACCGACGGCACCGTCATGGTCACCTCGACCGGTCGGTCTAAGGGCGTCTACCGGACCATCGAGGCTGCTGTCGGCAAGGGCGGCTCGACCGACTTCGTCTACTACACGGACTTCGAGTCGGCCGACCCAGCAAACAAGATCAGCTACCCCAACGGGGCGCCGAACGACAGCTGCGGGAAGCGCGGCAACAGTCTGGCGAAGTACTTCTGGCAGACACGCAAAGACTGTCGGGAGATCACTTTCATCTCGAACGACACCCTCGATGGCCGTGTGTTCTCGAACGACTCGATCCTCTCCGACAACGCACAGTTCCAGATGGGGATCGAGTCGGCGAACTCGAGCTGCGTCAACGTGACCGCTTCGACCTCGACGTGGAACAGGTGCTTGCGCACCGGTTCGACGGCACGTTTCGGCAAGCAACCCGTCTACTCGAGCGCCCTGTACCTCCAGGACACGTCTGCAGAGTTCGCCACCTACCCGGGATGCCACTACTACGGTGCGACCAGGATCATCTTCAACGCCGGCGGAACAATGACGGTCTGGAGCAAGGACTCGAACTTCTCCGGTGCCAAGATCGCGATCCCGACACCGGACGGAAAGGTCCCGAGCTGCGGTACGGGTTCGGCTCTGGCCTCGACGAACGGGGCGACCGTCCCCGTCCCGCACGAGCAGGTCGTCTACGTCGCGTCCTCGCCGACGGCCGACCGCCGTCAGCTCTACGGCGGTGAGATCGGCGGTCCTGCGGGGAGCAAGCTCCCGCTGGGCACCTACGCCCAGAACCTCACTCCGCGCAGCGGCGCGTCGTACACGCTCGACGTCAACATGACCGAAGCGACCAGGCTCAACGGAGAGGGGAACCTCTACGTCGAGGGCGTCCTCAAAGGCCGGTTGACCGTCGCGGCCGAGCAGTCCGTCATCGCGACAGGCGACCTGGTGCTCGCCGGCGGGCGTTTCGGTGACGACATGCTCGGCCTCGTCGCCACCAACTCGGTCGAGGTCATGCACCCCGTCATGGGCACCGTGACAGCAACCAGGAACAACAACACGTGGAGCTGGTCGGCACCTGCGAACACGGCGGAGGCAGGCAGCAGTACCTACCCGGGCGAGGGGACGTGGCCGAAGCGCTACACCGACCCCACCACGAACAAGGTCGTCCCGGCGTCTGGCATCCAGATTGCCGGCTCGATCCAGACCCTGCAGCACTCCTTCTTCGTGCAGAAGTACGACACCGGCCCCAAGAAGGGGACGCTGCAGGTGACGGGTTCGATCGCGCAGCGCTGGCGAGGGGCTGTGGGTACCGCCAGCAACACCGGGTACGACAAGCTCTACACGTATGATCTGCGGCTCAAGTTCTCTGCGCCGCCGTACTTCCCGCACTGGGCCAACTCTGAGTGGTCGTCGCGGTACAGCGGAGAGCTGCAGACCGACGGGAGGCTGAAGACAGGGTGAGCACGGACCTCTTCGTCGCGCTCCTCGCCGGCGTGCTCGGCCTTGCCGTGGGGTCGTTCCTCAACGTCGTCGTCTGGCGCGTCCCGCGGGGCGAGTCTGTCGTCTCGCCGCCGAGCGCCTGCCCGGCCTGCAGCACGCAGATCCGCACCCGGGACAACGTTCCCGTGCTCTCCTGGGTCTTGCTCGGACGGCGGTGCCGCGACTGCCGCGAGCCCATCTCGGCCCGGTACCCCCTCGTCGAGGCAGGGACTGCGGTGGCCTTCGCTGCCGTCGCTCTCACCGTCGGTCCTGCGTGGACCCTGCCTGCGTACCTCTACGGCGTCGCGATCGCGATCGCACTCACCCTCATCGACATCGAGACGCAGCGTCTGCCCAACGTGATCGTCGTCGGCTCGTACCCCGTGGTCGCCGCCCTCCTCGCGCTGGCCGCGTGGGGGAACGGCGACTGGTCGTCTCTGCTGCGCGCAGCCGTCGGTGCCGCCGCGCTCTTCGCCTTCTACCTGCTGCTGGTGATCGTCTACCCGCCCGGGATGGGCCTCGGCGACGTCAAGCTCGCGGCGATCCTCGGTGCCTATCTGGCGTCGGTCGGCTGGGGGCCCCTGGTCGTCGGCGGGTTCGCAGGATTCTTGCTCGGCGGGGTGTTCTCGATCGCGCTGCTCGGTGCTCGGTCCGCGGGCCGCAAGACGGCGATCCCCTTCGGACCGTGGATGCTCCTGGGTGCCGTGGTCGGCATGGTCGTCGGTGAGCGGGTCTGGGACGCGTACCTCTCGACCTTCACCTGACGGGTGAAGAGTGGAGCGGGCCTCACACCCGGCTCAAGACCAGCCTGACAGGCGTCGATACTCCTTCCGGACCTATCCGGGGTCCGGTGAAGGAGATGTGCGGTGGCGAAGTCACGAGTGATCGGGCTAGATATCGGCAGCACCAGCGTGCGTGCCGTCGAGGTGGAGTTCGGGCCGAAGGGCCCCGCAGCCACGAAGACGCCCGAGGTCGTCCGGTTCGGCGAGGTTGCCTTGCCAGCTGGGGCCATCCGTGACGGTGAGGTCGTCGAGCCGAACGTCGTCGCGACGGCGATCAAGCAGCTGTGGCGCGAGACGAAGTTCCGGTCGAAGGACGTCGTCATCGGTGTCGGGAACCAGCGCGTCCTCGTCCGTGACCTCGACCTCCCGGCGATGCCCCTCGACCAGATCCGCCAGTCCTTGCCCTACCAGGTGCAGGACCAGATCCCGGTCGCGGTCGAGGACGCGCTCCTCGACTACGTCCCGACGGGCACGTCCGAGGGTCAGCACGGCCCCGTCGTCCACGGGCTCCTCGTCGCCGCGACGAAAGACACCGTCGAGTCGAACGTGGCTGCCGTCACGGCTGCCGGGCTGCGTCCTGTCATGGTCGACCTCACAGCTCTTGCACTGACGCGGAGCCTCGCACGCGGGCCATGGGTGGACAGGACCGTCGCCCTCGTCGACATCGGCGCCCGCATCACGACGGTCGTCATCGTCTCGCGCGGCATGCCGCAGTTCGTCCGTGTGCTCCCGACAGGCGGCCAGGACATGACCGACGCGGTGTCGTCCGCCATGGGGGTCTCGGACGCCCAGGCGGAGCAGATCAAGCGACAGGTTGGGATAGGCCTGGCTGTCCCGCCGGAGCTGCGACCAGCAGCCGAAGCCGTCGCCCAGGTCGGCCACGTCCTCGTCGAGGCTGTCCGGGGCACGCTCTCCTACTTCGCGATGAACCACCCGGGGGAGGCTCTCGACATGGTCCTGCTCACCGGCCGCGCAGCCCAGCTCTCAGGTCTTGGGCAGTACGTCTCCTCCGCCGCCCGCGTCGGCGTCTCGGTCGCGTTGCCGCTGTCGACCATGACGACCGGTCCCGACATGCCGAAGGGCCCTGAGCTCGAGGCGATCCAGCACGTCCTGAGCGTCCCGCTCGGCCTGGCCTTCGGAGTCGCAGCATGAGCACCGACACACAGCCCCGCTTCTCCGTGAAGAAGGCCAAGAAGGCGCCAGGGGCCGCATCGACCGGCATGATCGCCGGGGCCCCTTCGCTGCCGCAGGTCAACCTGCTCCCAGCCTCGGTCCGCGCGGGGCGCGCTCTCCAGCGTGTCAAGGTGTGGCTCCTGCTCGTCCTCGGTGTCGTGCTGATCGTGGCTCTGCTCGGGTACGTGGCGAGCATGCTCTCGGTGAGCTCAGCCCAGTCCGAGCTCGAGACAGTCCAGGCGGAGACTCTCCGTCTCCAGCAGGAGCAGAGCACGTACTCCGAGGTGCCTCAGATCAAGGGGCAGATCGCGAACGCCGAGCTTGCCAGGACAGTCGGCATGGGCAGCGAGATCCTCTGGAGCGACTACCTCTACGCTGTCTTGCTCCAGATGCCGGCCGGTTCCCAGCTCACTGCATTCGCCACGACCGCGATGAACCCGCTCGAAGGTCCGCCCGTCCCAGCAGACCCCCTGGTGGGGGCCGGGATCGCGTCGGTCGCGATCACACACAGGTCGCCCACGCTGCCGGACACCGCAGCCTGGATCGACATGCTCGACAGCATCGAGGGCATGCACGACGCCCAGGTGCTGACCCAGACGGTCGGCGAGGAAGACGGTGTCGTCTACTACGAGGTGACCTCGACCGTGCAGCTGAGCGTCGACGCGCTCTCTGGCCGGTTCGGCCCTGAAGGAGATTCCAAGTGAAGACGTCAGCATCGACCCCGTGGATCATCGGTACGGCGGCCATCTCGGCCGCGCTGCTCGCGATCGCCTGGTTCTTGGCGATCTCCCCGCAGCTCGACGAGGCGAGCCTGGCCCGCGAGCAGGCTGTCCAGGAGGCGGACCGGAACGATCTGCTCGAGGTGCAGATCGCGCAGCTGAAGTCGGACTTCGAGAAGATCGACGAGTTCCGCGGTACTCTCGCCGGGCTCCAGAGCCAGATTCCCGCGACCTTCGAGCAGGCGGCGTTCAACGTCGAGCTTGCAAACGTCTCGCTCGGCACGGGTGCGTTCGTCGTCGACGTCACGTCGTCGACCTCGACGCCGGTCCTCGCGTCCCTGGCCGCCATCCCTGGCGTCGCGGCGGTCACCGGTGCGCCCGTGGGCCTCTACGCGGTCCCGGTCACGGTCACCGTCCTCGGCAACCCCACCGCGACGCTCGAGTACGTCAAGGCTCTCCAGACCGCGACGTCCAGGCTCTTCCTCGCGACCGGTGTCTCCCTCACCGGCCAGGACGAGACCGGCGCGAGCGGTGGGCGCCCCGCGACGGCCAAGGGTGATGCGGAGATCGTCATCAGCGGCTACGTCTACGTCCTGGACGCCGATGCCGCACCTGCGCCGGCGGCTCCCACTGCCGAGGAGCCTGCGGTGACAACCAGCTGACCTGGCTGGTACCGAGTGCCGGAGCCCGGCACACCTCGCCCCGCCGGGCGTCCGACACTCGGGCGCCCGGCGTCGTCGTCCCTGGTCCGTGGGAAGATGTCCGCATGCTTCGTTGGCTGACTTCAGGTGAATCGCACGGCCCTGCACTCGTGGGCATCGTCGAGGGTGTCCCCGCAGGTGTGGAGGTGCTGACCTCCGACATCCAGGACGCGCTCGCGCGCCGTCGTCTCGGCTACGGCCGCGGCGCCCGGATGAAGTTCGAGCAGGACGAGGTGCGCATCCTCGCCGGTCTGCGGCACGGCATCACCCAGGGTGGTCCGCTCGCGATCGAGATCGGCAACACGGAGTGGCCCAAGTGGGTCGACGTCATGGCCTCCGACCCTGTCGACCCGGCGCTGCTGAACCGTGCGCGCAACGCGCCGCTCACCCGTCCGCGTCCGGGCCACGCCGACCTCGTCGGCATGCGCAAGTACGCCTTCGACGACGCCCGTCCTGTGCTCGAGCGCGC
>Ga0308165_1003992_pt1 | contig 15134 bp, 13 predicted proteins | sample PhyWR2_FD_201032 | JGI IMG/M metagenome (GOLD analysis project Ga0308165, IMG submission 201032) | Phyllosphere microbial communities from UC Gill Tract Community Farm, Albany, California, United States - DLSLW.R2 | ecosystem: Host-associated > Plants > Phyllosphere > Unclassified | place: USA...
ATTTGGGGACTCATTCCAGCACTGTTAAAAACCCATTTTAATGCAGAAGAAACCCTGACCACTTTAATGATGAACTATGTGGCCTTTTTTCTGCTGATGTATTTGGTCAATGGGCCTTGGCGTGATCCGGACGGCATGAATTTTCCGCAATCGGTGATGTTTAGTGAAAGTGCGGTTTTACCCTATGTGATTGAGGGAACCCGGGTCAATGCTTCTATTTTTCTGACCATGTTAGCTGTGGCCGTGTTCTGGATATTTATTCGTAAAAGTGTCAGCGCCTATAGATTAGAAGTGAGTGGCCAAGCGCCTATGGCGGCACAATATGCCGGTTTTTCGTCCAGAAAAGCCATCTGGTTCAGTTTGGGCGTTTCCGGGCTTATGGCGGGAATTGCCGGGATTTGCGAAGTCGCAGGTCCGATTGGTCAGCTTAATCCGAATATTTCTCCGGGCTATGGTTATGCCGCAATTATTGTGGCCTATTTGGGGCGTTTAAACCCGATTGGCATTGTATTGTCGGGCTTGCTGATGGCGCTGATTTATCTGGGCGGTGAACTGGCACAAATGCAGTTGCAGCTTCCTGTTGCCATTACCGGTATTTTCCAGGGTTTATTGCTGTTTTTCCTGTTGGCCTCCGATGCGCTGGTTGAAAATCGCTACCGTTTCGCCAAGAAAAAACAGCCACCCGCTGAAACTGTTCAACCAGCGGCTTAATGCTGTAAATAAAAAGGATAACCAGAGATGAGTATAGAAATTACAGCCATTCTTGCCGGTACTGTGGCCGCAGCGACTCCATTGATATTTGCAGGTTTAGGTGAACTTGTTGCAGAACGTACAGGCGTGATTAATTTGGGCGTAGAAGGGATGATGTTGGTCGGTGCGATTGCCGGTTTTGCTTTTGCCAGCCAATATGATGCCAGTGTCTTAAGTGCTTTATTTATGGGGGGACTGGCTGGAAGCTTGATGGCACTGATTTTTGCCTTTTTCACTTTATCGATGAGCACCAATCAGTCGGCTTGCGGTCTGGCTTTGACCATTTTCGGGATCGGGATTTCGGCTTTTATCGGGCAGAATTATGTGAGTACTGCATTGCCGGGATTACAAAATTTAAATATCCCCGGACTGGCTGATATTCCTGTTATTGGTCCAATTTTATTTCAGCAAAACTATGTGGTGTATTTATCGATTCTGGCATTCGCTGTGGTGTGGTGGGTATTGGCCAAAACCCGTTTGGGCTTATTGTTAAAAGCCGTAGGCGAGTCGCCAGAAAGCGCACATGCCATGGGCTACAACGTTTTAGCGATTCGTTATGGCGCGGTGCTTTTTGGCGGGGCCATGGCCGGAATTGGCGGGGCTTTCCTCTCAACCGTATATACCCCAATGTGGATTGAAAACATGGTAGCCGGACGTGGCTGGATTGCCATTGCTCTAGTCGTTTTTGCCGCATGGAAACCGACTCGCTTAATGCTGGGTGCCTATTTATTTGGCGGGGTCACCATTTTGCAATTTCATGCTCAAGCACTCGGTCTGAACATCCCAAATGAATTTTTATCGGCATTACCTTATATCGCAACGATTTTGGTTCTGGTGATCATTTCACGTGATAAAAAACTACTGAAACTGAATTTGCCTGCTTCGCTGGGTAAGACATTTAGCCCTTAACTGGACAGAGCAGAGGAAATATGACAATGAAAATCATGACTGCAGATTATGTCCTGACCATGAATTCAACACTGGATTGTATTCGCCATGGGGCTATTTTAATTGAGGGTGCATATATCAAGCAGGTGGGTACACTGGAAGAATTAACCCGGCAATACCCAGATGTAGAAGTGAGTCAATATCCGAACAGTTTACTGATGCCAGGTTTAATCAATACCCACTGCCATTCAGGACTGTTAAGAGGCACCGCCGAAGGTTTACCTGTCTGGGACTGGTTGCAGCAGTTTATCGATCCGATGCACCGGATTTTAACGCCTGAAGATGCCAAAATAGCTTCCTATCTTTGCTATGCCGAAGCACTGCTTTCAGGAACCACCACCATCGTGGATATGTGGCGTTATATGGATGGCAGTGCCGAAGCAGCAGAGCAACTTGGCATCCGCGCGGTACTGGTGCCTTATGTGGCAGAACATCCTGATCACAACTATTTTGAAACCTTAAATAGCAATGAAGCGCTGATTCAAAAATGGCATCAAGGCGCAGCTGGGCGAATTAATGTCTGGGTCGGTCTGGAACATCTGTTTTATGCAGAAGAAAAAGCGTTGGCCCGTATTCAGAAACTTTGCCAGGATTATCAGACCGGTTTTCACACCCATAGCAATGAAAGCCAGTTCGATGTGGAAGAAAACCTTAGACGTTATGGCATGCGTCCCATCCAGACGCTCGAACGTTTAGGCATGTTTGATGTTCCTAAATGTCTGTTGGCACACTGTGTCTGGGCCAATTCAGACGAGATCGAAATTCTTAAGCATTATGATGTGGGCGTTGCGCATAATCCGATCTCCAATATGAAACTGGCTTCAGGTGCGGCACCTATTACCGAAATGCTGCGTCATGGCATTGCGGTTGGGTTAGGCACGGATGGTGAAAAAGAAAATAACAATCTGGATATGTTTGAGGAAATGAAAACTGCCTCTTTATTGGCCAAATTTTCCAATTTAGATGCCGCAGCACTCGATTCATGGTCAGTCTGTCAAATGGCAACGCTGACAGGTGCAAAAGCACTGGGCATGCAGCATCAGATTGGATCGCTTGAAGCAGGTAAACTGGCCGATATCATTGCCGTTGATATGGCGACGCCAAGAATGACCCCTTTGATCGATCACGGACGCTTAATGAACCTGCATACGAATCTGGTACATGCGGTACAAGGCCAAGATGTGCATATGACCATGGTCAATGGGCAAGTGGTGGTGGAAAATCGTAAACTGGTGCATGCAGATATGCAGGCCTTAATCGATCAGGTCAATCAGGCCGCACCTGCGTTATTCAGACGCCGTGACAAATGGCTGTCAGAGCAGGGAACTGTGGTGAATGAGTTACAGCGCCTATAAAGGATATAAAAAATATAGACCTAACTTTAAACAGGCTTATCTATGTTCCAGTATGGATAAAAAAGCTTCGATAAAGTTAGGCAGTCTTTTATGATGAATCTGGCCCACCTTAATGACTTCATAAGTCAATCCATCAGCTTGAAGATTTTCACTTTCTATTTTTAACTTTTGCAGGGTTAACTGTAAGCCCTTTAACCATTCCTCAAGTGCTTTGATGGGAATATCATTTTTAAGATCTCCACCTTGCATGGCGGTTTTAAAATGGCTTAAGGTCGTACTGTCTTTAAAACATGCCTCAATATGATGTTCAGTACTTTCAAAAAGATCATGCTTGACCACAAATAAAAATTTTCCAATCGCGGGTTTTAGTGCACTGATATAAATATTTTTATCATTTAGGCTGTATCTTTTATTTTTGGCATTTATAAATTCAGAATTCCAGCCTTGCGATTCTAAAAAATGATCCATTTCGATGAACATCAGATCGGTCACTTGTTCTTCAATTCGATCTGCCAGTTCTTTAAGTTCATGACTGATGACAATTAAATTATTTTCCAATTTGGATCGCTGAGATTTTTCATCATCATGTTGTTTTGATTGGGCTAATACGGCTTGAAAGCGTTGTTCAGGAGTCATGATGGTACTCACTTTAAAATATAAGCCTTAAATTTTAAGATGAGGCTGTGCCCAGACAATTTCAAGAAAACATAAGAAAGTATGCGGTAAAATATTTAGAAATTGAATAGATCACCCAACCAGATTGGCTAATCATGAGGATGAACAGATCAGGATAAATTTCCACAAAGAACAAGATTTCAAACTAGAAACCATATTTTCCAAAAATCCAAAAACTGATCAAATGATTTTATGGAAGAGCGTTGATATAAAATATGATATTGAGTGGAAAATGCATTTGCATGACTCAGATATTGGTATAAATAAAATAGTTAATAGTAATTATAAGGGGTTATGACAAGCTAAAGCAGAACCATGAAAGCTCTGTGGCTTTAGCTTGTATCTTTATTGGGCTGCCATTATGAAATATTAACCACCATTTTGATCATTAAGATAAAAATGATTGCAGGAGATGATTAAATTGTTCTGGTTGCTCAATATTCGAAATATGCGAAGCATTTATTTCAAGCATTTGACTGTTTGGAATGTGCTCAACCATAAATTGACCATCAGCCACTGTGGTCACCGGATCTTGCTGGCCTGCTATGACCAATACGGGTACAGTAATCTCTTTAAGCAGTTCGCGTAAATCCGCTTTAGCCAAAGCTTCACAACAACTTGCATAACCTTCAGCGCTGCCGGCTGCCAAGCTATTTTGCAACTTTTCAACTTCTGCTGTATTGCTTTGAATAAATTTATCTGTAAACCAGCGTGATGCTGCAGTCGATGCAATCGGAGCCAGACCTTGTTCACGTACCAGAGCAGCACGCTCATTCCACGCATGTTCCTGACCAATTTTGGCCGCAGTATTGCAGACGATCACATGGCTAAAACGTTCAGGTTTGTTAATCGCTAACCATTGACCGGTCAAGCCACCCATAGAAATACCACAGAATGCAGCTTTCTGGATGTTTAAATGATTAAGCAGATTGACCACATCTTGCCCAAGTTGCTGCAAGGTATAAGGGCCTTGTGGGGCAGATGATGCACCATGACCACGGGTGTCATAACAAATCACAAAATAATCATCTATGAAGTGAGTAAATTGTTTTTGCCACATCCCATAGTTGGTTCCAAGTGAATTAGAAAAAATCAAGGCTGGGTTGGCTGCATTACCAAAAGTCTGGTAATTGATCTGGGCATCGTTGGATGTAAATGTTGGCATTGAAATCCCTCCCGACCTCCCTTTCTTGCATTTCATTCAAAGCAGTACTTTGAATCTACATTCAGGGAGGAGGTTTATCTTTTTAATAGGTTGTTAGACGCGTTCAATAATCAAAGCGATGCCTTGACCAACCCCAATACACATTGAACAAAGACCATATTTACCGCCAGTCTGTTCAAGCTGGTTCAGTGCAGTCGTCACCAGACGTGCGCCAGATGCACCGAGTGGATGACCCAAAGCAATCGCACCACCGTTTGGATTAACTTTCTCTGAACCTTCTTCGATACCCAAGTCACGGATACATGCCAGTGCTTGAGCAGCAAAAGCTTCATTCAGCTCGATCACATCCATCTGCTCTAAAGTCAGACCAGTTTGTGCCAGCAGTTTTTTGATGGCAGGCGCAGGACCAAAGCCCATGATGCGTGGTTCAACCCCCACGACAGTTGAGCCAATAATTTTGGCGCGTGGTTTTAAGCCGTGTTGAGCAACCGCTTCATCAGATGCGATTAAAAGAGCAGCCGCACCATCGTTAATACCAGAAGCATTACCCGCTGTAACCGTACCATCTGCTTTCACCACAGGTTTCAGTTTTGCTAAAGCTTCTGCAGTGGTAGATGCACGTGGATGTTCATCAGTATCGACAACCACCGGATCGCCTTTACGCTGCGGGATCACCACAGGAATAATTTCCTTGGCAAAGAAACCTTTGGCCTGCGCTGCTGCGGTACGTTGCTGGCTAGTCAGGGCAAACTTGTCCTGGTCTTCACGGTTGATGTTGAACTGTTCCGCCAGATTTTCAGCCGTTTGCGGCATGGTTTCTACGCCGTACATTTCTTTCAGCTTAGGATTGATAAAACGCCAGCCCATGGTGGTGTCTTCAATCTTTTGGCTACGGCCATACGCTGTTTCTGACTTGCCCATCACGAATGGCGCGCGCGACATGCTTTCTACACCACCGGCAATAATCAGATGGGCTTCACCGGCTTTAATCGCACGCGCTGCCATCGCGACTGCATCCATCGATGAACCACACAGGCGGTTTACAGTCGTTGCTGGCACCTGATAAGGCAGACCTGCAAGCAGAGAAGACATACGACCGACGTTACGGTTGTCTTCACCGGCCTGATTGGCACAGCCATAGATGACGTCATCGACCTGTTCCCAGTTCACCGATGGATTACGTTCCATTAAGGCTTTAATTGGAAGTGCACCTAAGTCATCTGCACGGACAGGCGCGAGGCCACCGGCATAACGACCGAATGGGGTACGGATGGCATCGATAATATATGCGTTTTTCATGTTTTCATTTTCCAAATCTTTGAATCCCTCCCAACCTCCCTTTACTAAAGGGAGGCATTTTTCCCTGAATTTAAAGGGTGAAAGTCCCTCCTGTAATAAAGGAGGGATTTAGGGAGGATTTATAAATTAGTTTTGAGTCGCATCAATCAGTTTGGCACCAGTCATTGACTGCAATTCTTCAAATGACAGACCTTCGACTTTCTCAATCACTTTCATCCCTTCAGGCGTCACATCAATCACACAAAGATCAGTATAAATACGGTCGACACATTTCAGGCCAGTCGCCGGATAAGACAGTTCAGCCACGATTTTTGGCTCGCCTTTTTTGGTCACGTGATCTGTGGTAATAAAGACTTTTTTCGCACCCACAGCCAGATCCATTGCACCGCCGACTGCTGGGATTGCATCCGGTGCGCCAGTATGCCAGTTGGCCAGATCGCCATTTTCAGCCACCTGGAATGCGCCCAATACCGCGATATCTAAGTGACCACCACGCATCATTGCGAATGAATCACCATGATGGAAGAAAGAACCGCCTTCAAGTAAGGTCACGAATTCTTTACCGGCATTAATCAGCTCAGGATCGCGGTCTTCTTCAGCAGGAGGAGGACCGAATGCCAACAGGCCATTTTCAGAATGCAGGAAGACGTCTTTATCGCTTGGCAGGTAGCTTGAAATCTTGGTCGGTAAACCAATACCGAGGTTCACATAAGCGCCATCAGGAATATCTTGTGCCACACGTTCAGCGATCTGGTCACGGGTCAGTTTGCTATAGCTCATTATTTATCTCCGATGCCAATTATTGTGCAGGTTTAACTTGAACAACGTGTTGAACAAAAATTCCCGGGGTGATGATGTGCTCTGGATCCAGTGCACCGAGTTCAACCACTTCAGAAACTTGAGCAATCGTCACATCAGCCGCCATCGCCATAATCGGACCAAAGTTACGCGCAGATTTACGGTAGACCAGGTTGCCCCAACGATCGCCTTTAGAAGCTTTAATTAAAGCAAAGTCAGCTTTAATCGGATTTTCTAAAACGTAGTCTTTGCCTTCGTAGTTCATGGTCGGTTTGCCTTCAGCCAGCAAAGTACCAAAACCGGTAGGGGTATAGATTGGACCTAAGCCCATACCAGCCGCCTGAATACGGCAAGCCAGATTACCTTGTGGTACCAGTTCCAGTTCAATTTTTCCAGCACGATACAACTCGTCAAATACCCAGGAATCAGACTGACGCGGGAAAGAACAAATAATCTTGCGAACAGCACCAGCTTTAAGCAGTTTTGCCAGACCATAATCGCCATTACCGGCATTGTTGTTGACAATAATCAGGTCTTTAATACCCAATTCGATCAGACCATCAATCAGTTCAGCAGGCTGACCTGCTGTACCAAAACCACCGATCATAATGGTAGAACCGTCCTTGATCTGGGAGAGTGCTTCTTTCAATGATAATGAACTTTTATCTATCATAATCTGGTCCTTACATATCCTAAACTGATGGATGTCTTTAAACTCGTTTTGAATCTGATGCTGTAACCGCAACAGCATTACGGTTTTTCTGTGACAGCAGAAAATGTGCTACCAGGCCAATGCAAATTCCCCAAAAGACTGAACTCAGTCCCAAGAAATGCATGCCGGAAGCAGTCGCTAAAAAGGTGATCAGTGCTGCATCACGTTGCGACTCTTTGCCCATGGCTACGGAAATGTTGGTGGCAATCGCACCCAGTAATGCCAGTCCTGCCAAAGCCGCAATTAATTCTTTGGGCATCAGGCTAAACAGCATGACGATGCTGCCGGCAAATAAGCCGCCTAAAATATAAAAAAGCCCATTTGCCACACCGGCGATATAACGCTTTTCTTTCAGCTCGTGCGCGTCTTTACCCAAACATAAAGCAGCCGTGATAGATGCCAGTACGATGGTAATACCCCCTACACAGGCCACTGCAAGCGAGGCAATACTGGTTGCACTAATAATTGGCTTGGCTGGCATGTCATAACCACTGAGTTTGATAATCGCCATTCCCGGTAAAAACTGGCCAGACAGGCTGACTAGAATGAGTGGGAGAGCCAGATTCAGGGTTGAACTCCAGGTCCATTCTGGTGCAATAAATTGCGGAATCGCTAGACTAAAATCTGCCGTGACCGGGTTAATCTTGCCCAGTAACATACTTAAAACCACACCGGCAACCAGCACCCAGACCATGGCATAACGTGGACTAAAACGCTTGGCCAGTAAAAATACCGCCAGCATGCCAAAGACGATATAGGGCATGGTATCGGTAGCGGTAAACAACCCTAAACCAAACTGCAGTAAAATTCCGGCCATCATTCCGGCAGCGACTTCCTGAGGAATCCAGGACAACAATTTGTCGAAATAACCGGTGATCCCAATGAAAAAAATCACCACGGCAGAGGTGATATAGGCAGCAACCGCTTCATTGAGCGAAATGTCGGGAAACAGCGTGACTAATAAAGCCGTTCCGGGCGCAGACCAGGCGGTGACGACAGGTATTTTGTATTTAATCGATAAAAAGATACCTGCGAGTGCAGCACCAATAGAAATTCCCCAAATCCATGAAATCATCATGTCTGGGGAAACCTGGGCTTGCTGCGCCGCCTGGAAAAAAATGATCAGTGGCCCTGAATAGGAAATCAGCACTGCTAAGAATCCTGCAACAGTTGCTGAAATTGACCAATCATTTTTTAATGTCTGAAACAGGGTATTCATTGGTGATGTGCCTCCTTGCGTCGAACCATGAGCCTGTTAAAAATCGTGATGATCAGGACTAACCCTGATCACCACCACCGACCGGTACCACGGTACCTGTCATATAAGATGATTCATCGGAAGCCAGGAATACAATCGCATTCACTTGCTCCTGAATCGTACCGTAGCGTCCCATGAAAGTACGGTCAATGGTCTGATCAACCACTTGCTGCATCCATTCTTGTTCAGATTCAGTCAGTGGATTGGCATTGCGCGGTACTTTACGTGGTGGTGCTTCAGTGCCACCAGTCGCGATTGCATTGACACGGATACCATCTTTGGCATGTTCAAAGGCAAGGGAAGCGGTCAGGCCGTTCACACCACCTTTAGATGCTGAATATGGCACACGGTTAATGCCGCGTGTCGCAATAGAAGATACGTTTACAATGGTACCTTTCTGATTTTTAATCATTTCTGGCAAAACTGCACGGCAGCACCACAGTGTCGGGAACAATGAACGATTCACTTCCTTGATAATTTCTTCTTCAGAAAATTCTTCGAAAGGTTTCATCCAGATCGCGCCACCGACGTTATTGATTAGTGCATCGACACGACCATAGGTTTCTAGCGCTTTTTCAACGACTGACTGAGCACCGGCAAACGTTTCCAGATTGGCTTTGACGGTAATCGCATCACCGCCAGTCGCTTCAATTTCAGCCAGAACTTCTTCCACATAAGGAGATAAGTCAGCCATGACGACTTGAGCGCCTTCGCTTGCCACTTGCAGTGCGACACCGCGACCGATGCCTTGAGCAGCACCGGTCACGATTACCACTTTGTTTAAAAATCTTTGATTTGAAGTCATATTTTTTTAACTCATGAACCAATCTTTATATGTGCGATTAAAAAACCTTTAAATTTGATTTAGGAAAGACGGAGTCTTGCTTTTATAAATCAACATGAGGTTTAACCTTCGGTTCGACCTACTTTTGTTTTGGCAAAAGTAGGCAAAACCATTGTCATCCGCTGAACTCGTCCATTGCATCATGTAAGTTAAATTTGTCGCAGAAACTTAGATGTATATGAATTGGGTTTGCCTCGTACAGCAGCGGATGACGTTTACGCGTATCAAATAGTTTCTAAACAAATACGCATCTTCAAATCATTAATTCGCAGAGAATTTTTCAAACAGGAAGCTTGCAGGTTTTACGTTTTCTGCTTCTAGCCATCCACGAACAGCTTCTACCATCAGTACAGGCCCACACAGGTAGACATCTACATCACCAGCATTTAGCCATTCGTTTTCGATATGACCAGTCACATAGCCTTTACGTTCATGTGCAGATTCAGGGTTGGCCACTACAGTACGGTATTCGAACCACGGGAATTTTTCTTGCAGTTCGTTCAGCTTTTCAATGGCAACCAGGTCAAAGTCATTGGTCACACCAAATACCAAACGCACTGGATACTCTGAGCCTTTTTCTTCCAGTACTTGTAGCATTGACATGAATGGTGCAATACCTGTACCACCCGCCAACATCAAGATAGGGCGGGTTACAGGACGTAGGTAGAAGCTGCCAAATGGACCAGCGAAAGTCATTTTGTCGCCCGCTTTGGCATTGCTGCTTAAGAATTCGCTCATTTGGCCATTCGGTACGTTACGTACTACGAAACTGGTTAAACGGTTACCCGGTTTTGAACTGAAAGAATACGAACGGGTTTCTGTCGTGCCCGGAATGCCGACATTGACATATTGACCTGCGAGGAAATGAATGTCAGGTTGACCTTCATCGAGTTGAATATCAAAAGTGATGGTTGAATCTGATAATTTTTCAACACGCTCAAGCGTACCCTGGAAGGCGTGAATTTCAGTTTTACAGACTTCTGATGAAGCTTGAATCTGGAAGACTGCGTCTGAAGTCGGTTTACACTGGCAGGCCAAAATGTAGCCTTCAGCAGCTTCTTCAGGCGTTAATGCATCTTCAATATAGGTTTCTTCAGGCATGTCAAACGAACCTGACTCGCAAAACGCACGGCATGTTCCACAAGCACCATCACGGCAGTCCAGAGGAATATTGATTTTTTGACGGTACGCAGCATCAGATAAGGTTTCACCTTGAGCAACGCTGATAAAACGTGTAACCCCATCTTCAAATTGAAGTGCAACATTAAGGTTTGACATGGCTAGAATCCTATAAATATTTAAAACGGGTAACCTGCTTCAGCCAACTGTCCATTTGGCTGAAGACGTAGTGGCAAATTTTAGAGGTGGTAAATATCAATGACCTGATTGATGTAATCGTTTTTCAGCACAACGTATTTGCTTAAAATCTGTGGTTTCTCACCCGAGAAATCGATCACATAACGTGACATGCCAAAGTAGCTGTAGTTGGTCTTGTAACGGAAACTCAAAGTGTTCCAGTTAAAGCGAACCATCACCTGATCACCGTTTTGCTCCACAATCTCAATATTAGAAATGTTGTGGCTGGTACGGGTATCCGGCATGGTTGCAGAAGAACGTTCAGTCTTGATACGGAACACGCGGTCTTCTAAACCTTGACGGTCAGGGTAATAAATCAAAGAGATTTCAGACTCCGGGTCTTGGGTCAGTTTGTCGTCATCATCCCAAGCCGGCATCCAGAAAGACGCAGTCGGGGCATAACAAGTTAACCAGTCATCCCATTGTTCATCATCCAGAAAGCGTGCTTCTTTGTAGAGGAATTGAGCAATATTTTCTAAAGTCATCGCGCTCATGCGTTTTCTCCTTCAGTTGCAGCAAGTTCTTTTTCAGAAGCAATCGCTTCTTTCATCAGATGTAACCAGTGTTCATGCTGAGCCAGGTATAAACCTTCGTCTTCAGTTTTAATGCCAGACAATTTTGGTTTTAAACCAATTTCATTGGCTGCATCATCCGGACCTTGAATCCAGTGCTGGGAACCACGGCTCATATCGTTCCATTCCAGCGCGATACCGGCATAGCCCGCCTGACAGGCACGGAATTCTTCCAGATCATCCGGTGTTGCCATACCTGAAGCATTGAAGAAGTCTTCATACTGGCGAATACGGCGTGTACGTGCTTCTTTGTCTTCACCTTTAGGCGCGATACAGTAAATGGTGACTTCAGTCTTAGAGGGAGATAAAGGACGAAGTACACGGATTTGTGAACCGAACTGATCCATGAAGTAAACGTTTGGATAGATACACAGGTTACGCGAACGCTCGATCATCCATTTCGACATGGCAGCACCGAATTTTTCGGTATATTCTGCCGCTTTCGGAAAGTTCGGACGGTCTTCAGGATTGCCCCATTGAGTCCAAAGCAGCATGTGACCATTGTCAAAGCCGTAAGAACCACCACCTTGTTTGCCCCAAGATCCTGCACTCATGGCACGGACATTATCACCAGCTTCTTTTTCTTTACGCTGCTGAGTTGTAGCTGCATAGTTCCAGTGAACGGCAGAAACGTGATAACCATCGGCACCATTTTCAGCAGTGAGCTTCCAGTTACCTTCATAGGTATAAGTAGACGCACCACGTAAAACTTCAAGACCTTGATCAGACTGATCTACAATCATGTCCATAATTTTGGTGGCTTCGCCAAGATATTCTTCTAAGGGTGGAACATCCGGGTTTAAACTGCCAAACAGGAAACCTTTATAGCTTTCAAAACGTGCTACTTTTTTCAGGTCATGCGAACCGTCTTTGTTAAAGCAGTCAGAATAGCCTGCATCACTCGGATCTTTAACTTTGAGCAATTTACCCGAGTTGTTAAATGTCCAACCGTGGAAAGGGCAAGTATAAGTTGCTTTATTACCTTTCTTATGGCGACAAAGTTGTGCGCCACGGTGTGAACAGGCATTGATCATGGCATTCAGCTCACCTTGACGGTTACGCGCAATGATGATCGGTTGGCGACCCATATAGGTCGTATAAAAATCATTATTATTCGGAATTTGGCTCTCATGTGCCAAGTAAACCCAATTGCCTTCAAAGATATATTTCATCTCTAAATCGAATAAGGCCTGATCTGTGAATACTGAACGATGAAGCTTAAATTCACCTGTTTCATAGTTTTCAACAAGTAATTCATCAATGCGATCGAGATGGCTGGTGTTAATTACAGGGATACGAGGCATGTCCGTTCTCCGACTTTCCAAATTAAGGCAAGTCCCCGAAATGTCATTAAATTGACATCTCGGTTCCTTATCATGAGCTCATTAAGCGCTTGCGCGACGACGTTCAACTTCAGTCGATGGTGCTGCAGCTTGTTCTTTCACAAGTTCAACATTGAACTGAATGTGTTTGAATGGTTTATTCAGACCACGTTTTGCAATTTCAGCTTCGTCTGTTACATCAACTGCAGTCGCGACCAAACCATCACGGGTTGCAAATGCAAAGTCATCCCAAAGGTACTTGTCGCCTTCGATGTTAAATTGCGTGGTTAATTTGCGGTAACCCGGTGCAGAGATGAAATAATGCACGTGAGAAGGGCGGTTACCGTGACGACCAAGTTTGTCTAGAACAAATTGAGTCGTGCCTTCTGGAGGACAGCCATAACCGACTGGCATTGTAGTCAATGCAGTATATTGACCATCGGCAGCGGTAATAATGCTGCGACGCAAGTTAAAGTCAGACTGTGACTTGTCAAAGAATGAGTAGTTGCCCAGGCTGTTGGCATGCCAGATTTCAACTTTGGCACCTTCAACAAGATTGCCTTCAGTATCCGTCACTGTACCTTCAATGATTAAAGTCGGGATTTTGCCTTCTTCAGAACCATCGTCCATACGCGCGAAGCTCACTGTTTCAGGCGCGCCAGCGACATAAAGTGGGCCTTCGATGGTACGTGGCGTGCCGCCAGTAATCCCTGCTTTAGCATCTGCTTCATCTGCACGTAAGTCTAAGTAGTGTTCCAGACCTAAACCTGCCGCCAAAAGTCCCAATTCATTGGCTTGACCTGCATCAGTCAAATATTCCAGACCTTTCCACAATTCCGATTGTGAGATATCAAGATCTTCGATCGCCTGGAAAAGGTCACCCAATAAACGCACAACAACCTGTTGTACACGTTCATTGACAGGACCTGTCGCTGTGTCGACATTCATTTTTTTAACAAGTGCATCAATTTCTTGGCGATTCATACTATTGCTCCTGAAGTATGTATACATTTTTCGGTGGCAGGCTGTTTAGCATTTACATTTGCTGGCTAAAGCTGGCTGGCCACAATCCTTGGCATTACCTTTTAGGGGTGGTTTTTTCGCAACAGGTGAATGACTTCACCCTTTTGCATCTGGTTAAAATTAGCGATCATCTTCACGAATTGAAGAGGGATGGCGATTCAATGGCATGACTTCAATATTCATGTAGGGATACAGCGGTAAACCTTGCAGAATATTGTGCAACTCTTCATTGCTGTCCACATCAAAAATACTGATGTTGGAATACTGACCGGTGATGCGCCAGATATGACGCCATTTGCCTTGACGCTGTAAATCTTGTGAATAGGCTTTTTCAACGGCCTTAATTTCATTCGCCTGTTCAACCGGCAGATCACGTGGAATGTTTACATCCATTCGTACTTGGAAAAGCATGGGAAAATCCTTTAATTACTGTCGACGCAAGTTGTCAATTTTGTCTTCATCCAGCTCAATACCGAGGCCAGCTGTTTTTGGCACAGTGAGCTCAAAGTTTTGGTATTGCAGTGGGGTTTTTAGAATTTCTTCAGTCAATAGCAATGGGCCAAACAGTTCGGTTCCATAAGCCAAATTGGTGAAAGTCGAGAAGGTATGTGCAGAGGCAATGGTACCGACCGGACCTTCCAGCATGGTGCCGCCGTATAAATCGATACCGGCAAGATCAGCCACAGTGGCAACATCACGGCCTTCCAGCAAACCGCCAGACTGGGCTACTTTTACCGCAAAGACAGAAGCCGCATTGGTTTTCGCCAATTTATAAGCAGTACCCGGACCCATTAAAGATTCGTCAGCCATAATCGCAATATCGAATCTACGGGTCAGACGCTGCATGGCATCAATGTTGTCAATCGCGCAGGGCTGTTCAATCAGATCGACACCGCCCTCTTGCAACAGCTGAATGCCCTTAATGGCTTCTAGTTCTGACCAGGCACGGTTGACATCGACACGAATGGAAACATCTTTACCGAGCGCTTGTTTAATCGCTAATACATGCTCAACATCGGCTTCGACTGCACGAGAACCAATTTTCAGTTTGAAAATA
>Ga0308165_1003994_pt1 | contig 15133 bp, 14 predicted proteins | sample PhyWR2_FD_201032 | JGI IMG/M metagenome (GOLD analysis project Ga0308165, IMG submission 201032) | Phyllosphere microbial communities from UC Gill Tract Community Farm, Albany, California, United States - DLSLW.R2 | ecosystem: Host-associated > Plants > Phyllosphere > Unclassified | place: USA...
TGCGGCAGGATCACGCGGCGGAACACGGTTGCAGGCGATGCGCCCAGCGACAGGCCGGCGTTCTCCACTTGCGGGTCGAGCTTTTGCAGCGTGGCCCACACGGCGATCACCATGAAGGGAATCAGCACGTGGGTCAGCGCAATCACCACGCCCGTCATGGTGAAGACCATGCGAATGGGCGAGTCGATGGCGCCGATGGCCATCAGCAGTTCGTTGACCAGACCCTTGTTGCCCAGCAGGATCGACCAGCCCAGCGTGCGCACCACCACCGAGATCAGCAGCGGGCCCAGGATCACCACCAGGAACAGGCCACGCCAGGGGCTTTTCATGCGCGCCAGGATGATGGTTTCCGGCACGCCGAAAAGCACGCACAGGAAGGTCACCGCCAGCGCCAGGCCACCGGTACGCAGGAAGATCTCGTGGTAGTAGCCGTCCGAGAATATCTCGATGTAGTTATGCAGCGTGTGCGTGGGCAGGATGCCCTTGGTGCCGTCGAAGGCATTGAAGGACAGCATGGCCGTCAGCGCCAATGGCACCAGCAGCAGCGACACGTAGACGGCAAGCGCGGGGGCCGACAGGTACCAGGGCGCAAGGCTGCGCTTGCTGGTACGGACCGCCGGCGCCTTCAGCACGGCGGTATCAGGCATGTGCGGCCTCCGTGGACAGCATGCGCAGGTCGTCGTCCGACCAGTGGACCACGATGGCGGTGCCCTCCTCCGGCGGCACGGTGCCGGTGTTGGGCAGGCTCACGCGCAGGCTGCCTACTGGGCTTTCAACTTCCAGCATCCAGTGGCTGCCCAGGAACAGGCGCGTGCGCACGGTGGCGGCCAGGCCCGTTTCGCCCGGACCGGCGATGCGGATTTTCTCGGGGCGCACGTACACGTTGACCGTGCCACGCGGGTCTTTGCCTTCGTGCGGAATCTGGGCGACCAGATCGCCCAGGCGCACTTCACAGCAGCGTTCTTTTTTGCCCTGCACTTCGCCGCGCAGAGCATTGGTCTTGCCCAGGAAGCCCGACGCAAAGGTCGACACCGGGCGCTCATAGGCTTCGAAAGGCGTGGCCAGTTGCACGATGCGGCCACCATGCATCACGGCGATGCGATCGCTCATGGTCATGGCTTCGACCTGATCGTGCGTGACCAGAATGGTGGTGATGCCCAGCGAACGCTGGATGGCGCGCAGTTCGATGTGCATTTCCTCGCGCAGCTTGGCATCCAGGTTGGACATCGGTTCGTCCAGCAGCAGCACTTCGGGGCGGATCGCCAGGGCGCGTGCAATGGCAACACGCTGGCGTTGACCGCCCGACAGTTCACGCGGATAACGCTCGCCCAGACCGTCCAGACGAACCAGCGACAGGGTTTCCGAAATCCGCTTGTTGCGCTCGCTCTTGCCCATGCCGCGCATCTCCAGCCCGAAACCGATGTTCTGGCCGACCGTCATATGGGGGAACAGCGCGTAGCTCTGGAACACCACGCCCATGCCGCGCTTTTCCGGGCGCACGTCGGTGATGTCGCGGCCATTCAGGATGACCTTGCCGGCCGAGGGGTCGACAAAACCCGCGACCATCTGCAGGGTCGTGGTCTTGCCACAGCCCGAGGGGCCAAGCAGCGAGATGAACTCACCGCGCTCGACGGCCAGGCTCAGTCCATCGACTGCGGTGAAATCGCCAAAAGACTTGGCGAGCCCTTCCAGTTTCAGAAAGCTCATGTTCACATCCGTTTGCTGTTCAAAGGCGACGCGTGGCGCGTCGGTCGTCCGCGCGCAGCACGCGGTGCTGCGCGGAACCCGGGAACGATTCGTACCCCAATGGGTGGGACGACAGGCGGGGCCCGGGCTCCTCAGCCAACGCGGCCAAGAAGCGTGAATTCACGACCCCGCCAGGACGATCAACGTTCGACCGTGCGATTCCAGCGGTTGGTCCAATCGGTGCGTTGCGCGTTGATGGTGTCCCAATCCGAGGCTTGCAGCTTGCTGACCTGTTCTTCACCGTAGGGCACCTTCGATGCCACGGCGGGGTCGAGCTTGGCCGTGCGATTGACCGGACCGAAGCCCTGGCTGGCGGCCAGGTCGGCCTGGACTTCAGGCGTCAGCAGATACTGGATGAATTGCTGCGACAGTTCCGGCACATCGCTCTTGACGATCGGGCATGCCGCGATCATCAGCGCAGGGGCGCCTTCCTTGGGGAACACGAATTCGACCGGGAAGCCGGTTTCCTTCAGTGCCTGCACGCGGCCGCTACCCCAGACGCCCAGAATGGCATCGCCGTTCTGCAGCAGTTCGGTCATCTTGCCGGGCGACGGTTCCCAGGCCAGCACGTTCGGGTTGACCTGCTTGATGATGGCGTTGAAGCCCGGATCGATGTTCTTCGCATTGCCGCCGTTGAGTTCGGCGAACTTCACCAGCGTCTGCAGGCCGTAGGTGTTCGAGATCGGCGGAATGACGATCTTCTGCGAGAACTTCTTGTCGGTCAGGATGTTCCACGAGTCGGGCTTGGGCAGGCCCAGCTTCTTGAACGCTTCGGTGTTGTACATCAGACCGGTGGCGACCACGCCCACGGCGGTGGCCGTGTCGCCCAGCTTGGCGAAGGAATACAGGTCTTTGTAGATGGGGGCGTCGGCAACCTTGTCACAGAAACCGAATTGCATGGCCTGGAACATCGGGCCGTCGTCGACCAGCACGACGTCGAGTTCGGGCGCAGCCTTTTGCGCTTGCAGCTTGGCCAGGGTGTCGGTGGAGTTGCCTGCCACGTAGACGATCTTGGCCTTGTGCTTGGCCTCAAAGGCCGGGATGATTTTTTCCTTGAACAGCTTTTCAGTCGACCCACCGTAAGAGCCCAGGTACAGCGTGGGCGTCTGCGCCACTGCCGCGCCCGATGCTGCCAGGGTTGCTGCCAAAAGCACTGCCGCGCTCAGTACATTGCGTTTCATCGTAGTCCCCTCCGTGAACGCTTGTTGGAAACTCCGACGCCCTTTGTTGTGTTGCTGGGCTGTCGGATGTTCAGAAAAACTCATACCTGCGACTAGCGTAGGGGCATTCGATCTTCAGGAATAATGCTTTTTTTTGGCGTTTCGATGCCTATTTCGCATAGAGTCGTTACATGCACCGATGAACGACGCTGCGCACCAATGCGGGCGCTGATGCCCGCATCCGTCGAGGAACCTGAGTGAAAATTCGCCAACTCGAAGCCTTTCGTGCCGTCATGGTTTACCAGACCGTCACCCGGGCAGCCGAGGCACTGCACATTTCGCAGCCTGCCACCACGCGCTTGATTGCCGACCTGGAAGAAAGCGTCGGCTTCTCCTTATTCCTGCGTGCCCGTGGACGACTGTATCCCACGCCAGAGGCCGAGTCGTTATATGAAGAAGTCCTGCGCTCGCTGGTAGGGGTGGAGCGGATTGCGCGCGCGGCGGAAGACATTCGCACCCAGCAGCGCGGCAGCCTGCAGATCGCCGCCGCGCCTGCGATTGCCATTTCGCTGCTGCCATATGCAATTGCAGAATTTGTCGCCACCCGCCCCGACGCCAAGATTGCGCTGCTGATGCACAGCTCGCGCACCATCGTGGACATGGTGCAAGGCCAGCGCTGCGACGTGGGCTTTCCCATCCTGTCGGTGGACATGAGCAGCACGCATGGCGAGCTGCTGTTTGCGGCACGCCTGGTCTGCGCCGTGCCCGCCGGGCATCGCCTGAGCAGCCGGGACGTGATCTACCCGCACGACTTCGAAGGCGAATCCTTCATCTCGCATCCCAAGACGATTCATACCCGGCTGGAAACCGATTCCATGTTTGCCGCCCATGGCGTCGAGCTGCAATCGCGAATCGAATGCCAGGTGTCGATGTCGATCTGCCACTTCATCGAAGCAGGCCTGGGGGTGTCGCTGGTGGAAGCAATCACCGCATCGACCTACAAGGGCAACAAGGTCAAATTCATTCCCTTCGAGCCCGCCATGAAGGCGAACTTCTCGGTACTGACGCCCATCGACCGCAAGCCCTCCCTGCTGCTGCAAGCCTTCATTACCCACGTGCGCGAGTATGCCCACCGGACCATCGACCCACGTTTCATCATGCGTTGATTCGCTGGATGCTCGCGCATGGCGGCGCGGCATACCTGCCATGCACGGCCTGTCAACGGAACGCTTTGCCAACTTCACGGTCGTATTCGGGTGAACGACGACTTCCGGGCTGTTCCTGGATCGCTTTCGCCCCCTTTATCGACTTCGTGCAGCGGAAACCACTATGAAAGCAGAACGACGCGTCTTCCTCGGCCAGCTGGCCGCAGCCGCAGCAGGCGCCACGGCCTTGTCGGGATGGACCGCTACCGCCAGCGCCCAGGGCCAACCTCAGGAAGGCAAGGAATACCTTCGGCTGGCAAGCCCTCAGCCCGTGTCGGTAGCGGGCAAGGTCGAGGTATTGGAGTTCTTCTCGTATGCCTGCCCCCACTGCTTTGCGCTGGAAACCTATCTTGAGCCCTGGGCAAAGAAGTTGCCGGCCGACGTCAGCTTCCGCCGCATTCCTGTGCCCTTCCTGACCAGCGCCGAGAACCTGATGCGCAGCTACTACGCGTTCGAGTCGCTTGGTATCGTGGACAAGATGACTGCCCCGATGTTTACGGCCATGAACGTCGACCGCAAGCGCCTGGCCACGCCGGAAGAAGTCGCTGAGCTGGTGGAAAAGAACGGCGGTGACAAACAGGCATTCCTGGCTGCGACCAAGGCATTCGGCGTGCAGACCAATGTGGTGCGTGCCAAGAAGATGCTGACCGATTACACCGTGGAAAGCACGCCGACCTTCATCGTGCAAGGCGAGTTCATGACATCGCCGGCTACCGCAGGTGGACATCCCCAGGCGCTGGCAGTGACGGACTTCCTGATCGACAAGGTGCGCCGCAAGGGCTGAACTTTCGACAGTGGGCTGTCAGGCCTAGCAAGGCCAGTTGCCCTTGCTGCAGGCATAAAAACGCGGCCCCTGGTTTTAATGAGGGGCCGCGTTTTTCTTGCCAATTCAGTTCAACCGAGCTCAGCTCTTGAAGAATGCCAGCAGATCGGGATTGATGACGTCCGCGTGGGTGGTCAGCATGCCGTGCGGGTAGCCCTTGTACACCTTGAGCGAACCGTTCTTCAGCAGCTTGACTGCCTTCAGCGCGGCGTCGGCGATCGGCACGATCTGGTCGTCGTCACCATGCATCACCAGCGTGGGGATGGTGATGGCCTGCAGATCCGCCGTCTGGTCGGTTTCCGAGAAGGCCTTGATGCCCTCGTAATGGGCCTTGGCGCTGCCCATCATGCCTTGGCGCCACCAGTTCTGGACGACGCCGGGATAGACCTTGGCGCCTTCGCGGTTGAAGCCATAGAACGGGCCGGCGGGCACGTCCAGGAACATCTGTGCGCGGTTGCCGGCAACGCCTGCGCGGAAGCCGTCGAACACTTCCATCGGCAGGCCTTCCGGATTGTTGGCGGTCTTCAGCATCAAGGGCGGCACGGCGCTGACCAGCACGGCCTTGGCAGCGCGGCCGCTGGGCTGACCATACTTGGCCACGTAGCGCGCCACTTCACCGCCGCCGGTCGAGTGACCGACGTGAATCACCTTGGTCAGGTTCAAGGCTTCGACCACAGCGAAGGCGTCTGCCGCATAGTGGTCCATGTCATGACCCTCGCTGACCTGCGCCGAGCGGCCGTGGCCGCGGCGGTCGTGGGCGACGACGCGATAGCCCTGGCTGACGAAGAACAGCATCTGTGCGTCCCAGTCGTCGCTGGACAGCGGCCAACCGTGGTGGAACATGATCGGCTGGGCGTTCTTCGGGCCCCAATCCTTGTAGAAGATTTCTACGCCGTCCTTGGTCGTGATCGTGTTCATGGCGTGCTGTCCTTTCTGAGATTGCGCAGATGCGCGGTGCGTGTTGGCGCCGGCCGCCTGGGCGACAAGCGGCAGGCTGGCGATTGCCATGGTCCCCGCGCTGGCAAGCAACAGCTTGCGCCGGTCCTTGTCGACAGCGGTGAGCAGGTCGGGTTGTGTCATGGTGGGTTCCGATGATTTCAAGCGCTTGTAGCTCCGGCTGACGCCGAAGCTGTCCAGCATGGCTGTCGCATTGCTTGTCCCTGGTCTCGCGCCAGGAACAGGAATGCGCTGCGTCGAAGTCTGAAGCCGGTGGTCGCACAGGTATTGCACGTTTGGCCTGCGACTTGGATGTTCCGGTCGTGAGCGCCTAGTCCAAAAGGCCGACTGCCTGGCATGGGTTGGGGCTCGGTGCTGGGGTTCGGTGTTGGGGCTCGGTGTGGACGCATTGCCGCTGTGTCATGCGCTTGGCACAAGCCCGTCATCCTTCGGCGGGCGACGAAGTGGGCAAGGCACGCCCAGCAAATACTGCCGGCCTTGATACGCATTCGGAACCGGCCCGTGCCCTCTTCCCGTTTCTTTGGTTGGACAGTCGTCCAGGCGACCTTCGTTCTGGCGGTACTGGGATGGGGCATCGGCTTCTACGGCCCGCCGGTTTTCCTGCACGCGGTCATTCAGCGCACCGGCTGGCCGCTGGCGTGGGTGTCCGCAGCCGTGACCCTGCACTTTCTGGCGGGCACGCTGATCGTCGCGAATCTACCGGCGCTGTATCGGCGATTCGGATTGCCATCGGTGACGGCGGCCGGCTCGATCCTGCTGGCGCTGGGTGTGATGGGCTGGGCCACGGCTGGCGCCTATTGGCAGCTGCTGGCGGCCGCGATGCTGAGCGGCACGGGATGGGTCGCCCTCGGCGCGGCGGCCGTCAACGCGATCATTGCGCCATGGTTCGTGGCCAAGCGTCCCCTGGCGCTGGGCATGGCCTACAACGGCGCAAGCCTGGGCGGTGTGCTGTTTTCACCGCTGTGGGTGTGGCTGATCCAACGCTTCGGGTTTGCACACGCCGCGTGGATGATCGGGCTGCTGTCGGTGAGTGTGATCGGCGGATTGTCGAGGTGGGTGTTCTCGCAGACGCCCGCAAGCAGGAAGCAGTTCCCGGATGGCGCGGCCGTCGATGTGATACCCCCTGCCCAACATCTGCCCGGCGGCGCCTTGCCCTCCTTATGGCGCGATCGCCGATTCATCGCCTTGGCCGCAGGCATGTCCCTGGGCCTGTTTGCGCAAATCGGGCTGATTGCACATCTTTTTTCCATGCTGGCGCCGGTGCTCGGCGAGCAGACGGCGGGCATGGCAATGGCCGCAGCCACCTTGTGCGCGATTCTTGGCCGCAGCCTGGTGGGCTGGCTGATGCCTGCATCCATGGATCGCTGGCGGGTCGCCGCACTGGCGTATGCCATCCAGGCAGTCGGATCGGTGGTGCTGCTTGGTGCGGGCATTACCCTGCCCCTGATCTGGCTGGGCATCGTGTTGTTCGGCTCGGGCATCGGCAATGCGACGTCCCTGCCACCGTTGATTGCGCAGCAGGCGTTCAACCCCACGCTGGCCAAGCGCGTTGTGCCCTTGATCGTCGCAATCTCGCAGGCAAGCTATGCGTTCGCGCCCATGGCGATGGGATGGGTACGCGCCACCGGCAGCACCACGCCATTTTTCTACGCACTGATCGCTGTGATTCAACTGATGGCCGCACTGTGCTTCCTGCGTGCAAGGCAACGAACCCAAGGGAACGAAAATTGCGAGCAGCGGGATTCGATCCATCAATCAACAGGCCCAACATGACCACCACTGGCGACACCAAGAAGCCTGGCGCAACGGACCCGGAAAACCCCAAGGCCGGCCCCGCCACCGGGGAAGATGCCAAAAATCAGCCGGCGGATTCCACGCACGACAAGGAAGAAGCATCGAGCCAGGTGCAACGCACCGAAACCGAAGGCCCGCGACGCATGCCGCAGCCTTGAGTCTCGTGAGCGTGGGGGACGCCGTCGGCGGACCCCCTAAATCGATGTAGTAAAAAGCCGGCTCGTGCCGGTTTTTTATCGACCATGCGATCCGCGCCGATACTGCCTCTCCAGCTCATCCATGCAGATTAGCTGGCCGTGACCAAACGTTTGAATCGGAAAGCTGAGTTCTCCGAGCGGTCTGGGCAAAAGCACCCTATGGCATGCTCCAGCGCCAGCCCTACCCTGCCTCGTCGAGGAGCCGCCTGCATGCTTAGCTTGATCCCCACCTTGAACTTCGCTCGTCCGGCCAATGCCACCGGTCTGTTTCCCAAACTGGGCGGTCTGCCATGGGGCCTGGCCACCTCGCTGTGGCCCGTCTGCAAGGAATGCGACATGGTGCTGCACCTGTTCAAGTGCGAAGGCGAAGATGTCTGCAGCTTCTGGGAAGCGGATATCGGCACCAATGCCGCCTTCTTCTTGCCGCGCAGCGATCTGGGCGAGGGCTATACCCCTGTGCCGGAACTGACGACGGAAGTCTTGCCTGAACTCTGGGTGACGGGCTGGGAACCCTTCGAGGATCCCGTACCGCCAGAGATGGCAGAAGCCATCAACGACCCAATACGCTGGCTCAACGATTTCACCGACGACATGCTGTTTCCGGCGTCGCATCGGACCAAGCTGGGCGGCGCGCCATGGTGGACGGGCAATGGCCCGCAACGCTTGCCGGCAGCGCCGTTCACCTATCTGCTGCAGATCGATCAGTTCCTGCAGGTCGCCGATGCCGACAACGATGTGGACTTCGGCAACTTCTGCTCGGATGGCACCTGCTACGTGTTCATCGATACCGAATCGATGCGCGCCACGATGTTCATCAATCGTTAGCGCGCAGCGTAGCGCCCGGGGCCTGAACGCCAGTCCAGGCCCAGCCTTTTCTCACGCCCGCTCGAAGATCGCCGCGATCCCCTGGCCGCCACCGATGCACATGGTGACGAGCGCATAGCGCCCGCCAATGCGTTCAAGTTCGTACAAGGCTTTCACCGTGACGATCGCGCCGGTGGCGCCCACCGGGTGCCCCAGCGAAATACCGCTGCCGTTCGGATTGACCTTGGCGGGGTCCAGACCCAGTTGACGCGTGACGGCGCAGGCTTGGGCCGCGAAGGCCTCGTTCGCCTCGATCACATCCAGCTGGTCCAGGCGAATGCCGGTGCGCTCCAGCACCTTGCGTGTGGCCGGCACCGGGCCGATGCCCATGGTGCGCGGATCAACACCCGCGTGCGCGTAGCCCACCAAGCGGCCCAGCACCTTGGCGCCGCGCCGCTTGGCCTCTTCCGCTTCCATCAGCACCACCGCCGCCGCGCCATCATTGATGCTCGACGCATTGCCGGCGGTGACCGTGCCGTTTTCTTTCTGGAAGACCGCGCGCAGCTTGGCCAGGTCTTCCAGCGAAATATCGGCGCGCGGGTTTTCATCGGTATCGAAGATCACCTCGCCCTTGCGGCTCTTGATGCTGACCGGAACGATCTGGTCCTTGAAGTAGCCGGCCGCAATGGCGGCCGCGGCGCGACGATGCGACAGGAACGCAAGCAGGTCCTGGTCTTCGCGGGTGATCTGGTTTTCTGCCGCCACGTTTTCAGCGGTGACACCCATGTGGATGCCGTGGAAGGGGTCGTGCAAGGTGCCGAGCAGCATGTCGACCACCTTGGTGTCGCCCATGCGGGCGCCAAAGCGGTGGCTGGGCAGGTGATACGGCGCGCGGCTCATGACTTCCGAGCCACCCGCGACGGCGGTGTCGTATTCGCCAAGCATGATGCCTTGCGCGGCCGACACGATGGCCTGCAGGCCCGAGCCGCACAGGCGATTGACGGTCAGTGCGGGGGTGTGGACGGCAATGCCGGCATCGATGGCGGCCACCCGGGCCAGGTACATGTCGCGCGGGTCGGTCTGCACGACATTGCCGAACACCACGTGGCCGACTTCGTCACCAGACAAGGCCGCGCGCGCCAGCACTTCCTTGGTGACGATGGTGGCCAGCTGGCTGGGCGTGAAGTCTTTCAGGCTTGCGCCAAAGCTACCAATTGCGGTGCGAGCGCCCGCCACCACGACAACATCGCGCATGCCTATCTCCTCGGTTTGGGTGGTGGATACGATAGCGTAGCCACCCCTTTCAGACGAGCAGACAGGCCTGCGGATTAACCCGTGTCAGGCGACGTCGCCCCACAGATCATGCGAGTCGGAACCGGTGATGCGCACGGACACGATGTCGCCCACCTTGTAGCGCTTCCAGGGCTTTTCGGCCGCCGAGATGAAGACGCTGCCGTCGATCTCGGGCGCGTCGGCCATCGAACGGGCGATGCCGCCGTCGGCATTGACCTCGTCCACCAGGCACTTCACGACCTTGCCGACCTTCTTGGCCAGGCGCTTGCGCGAGATGCTTTCCTGCACCGCCATGAAACGCGCAACGCGTTCGTTGCGGATGTCTTCCGGCACCGGATCGGGCAACTCGTTGGCCGTGGCGCCATCCACCGGCGAATAGGCAAAACAGCCCACGCGGTCGAGTTGCGCTTCGACCAGGAAGTCCAGCAGCTCCTGGAATTCCTCTTCGGTCTCGCCCGGGAAACCGGCGATGAAGGTGCTGCGGATGGTCAGATCCGGACAGGCTTCGCGCCAGGCGCGGATGCGGTCCAGATTGCGCTCGCTGGACGCCGGGCGCTTCATCAGCTTCAGAATGCGTTGGTTGGCGTGCTGGAACGGCACATCCAGGTAAGGCAGCACGCGGCCGCCGCTGGCGTGGGTTTCGTTCATCAGCGGAATGACTTCGTCCACGCTGGGGTACGGGTAGACGTAGTGCAGGCGCACCCACATGCCCAGCGTAGCCAGTTCCCGCACCATGTCGGTCATGCGCGTGCGCACGGCGCGACCGTTGACGAAGCCGGTGCGGTACTTGACGTCCACGCCGTAGGCGCTCGTGTCTTGCGAGATGACCAGCAATTCCTTCACGCCGGCCTTGGCCAGGTTCTCGGCTTCGCGCAGCACGTCGTGGATGGGACGGGACACCAGGTCGCCGCGCATCGACGGGATGATGCAGAAGGTGCAGCGGTGATTGCAGCCTTCCGAGATCTTCAGGTAGGCGTAGTGCTTGGGCGTCAGGCGAATGCCCTGGGCCGGCACCAGGTCGATGAAAGGATCGTGCGGCTTGGGCAGGTGTTCGTGCACCGCCTGCATGACTTCCGTCGTGGCATGCGGGCCGGTCACGGCCAGCACGCTGGGGTGCACGTGCTCGATCAGGTTGCCACCGGTCGGGCCGGCCTTGGCGCCCAGACAGCCGGTGACGATGACCTTGCCGTTCTTGTTCAGGGCCTCACCGATGGCGTCCAGGCTTTCGCGCACGGCGTCATCGATGAATCCACAGGTATTGACGATGACCAGATCCGCGCCCTCGTAGCTGGCGGAGGTCTCGTAACCTTCCGCGCGCAACTGGGTAAGAATCTGTTCCGAATCGGTCAACGCCTTTGGGCATCCGAGTGAAACGAACCCCACCTTGGGCGCGCTCAGGTACGGTACGGGAGGGGAAATGATCTGCGACATGGATGAGTCCGGCGTATAGCGGTGACGATGCGACAAAGGAGACGGTGCGGCGAAGCTGGATCAACGCTTTTTAAAAGCCGACTGATCGAAAGCCCGGACAACGTCCCGCGCACGCAACCGGCTATTGTACCGTGCTGGGGAAAACGAGGGGGTTCTGCGGGGAAGACGTGGCCGGATCAAGCAAGCCAGCTACGGCGAACCGAGGCCCCGACGCCACATTGCTGGCTGCCTGCGCGCGCTCGATCACCTCAAGAATTTCATGCGAATCGTGCAGGCGCCGAATCGCGTCGTGCAGCTCGGCCGCCTGCGTCCAGGTGCGTTTCAGATAACTGAGCCACATCTTCACGCGGCCATGCTCGTGGCGCACGGCGACGCGGATCTTCAGCTTCTTCAGGTAGTCGGCCAGCTGCGCCAGCACGGCGGGCCATTCCTCGGCGTGGGCCTCGCGTTCCATCAGGCCGCGAATGCGCAAGGCCAGGAACGGATCCGACACTGCGCCCCGCCCGATCATCACGTCGTCGCAGCCGCTGACCGCCCTGCACCGCTCCCAGTCGTCCACCGTCCAGACGTCGCCGTTGGCCACCACCGGCACGTCGACTGCCGCGTCGATCTGCGCGATCCATTCCCAGTGCGCCGGCGGCTTGTAGCCGTCTGCTTTTGTCCGGGCATGCACGACCAGGCTTTCCGCCCCGCCTTCTTGGAGCGCGCGTGCGCAGTCCAGCGCAAGCGAGGTGTCGGAGACCCCCAGGCGCATTTTCGCCGTCACGGGAATGTGTGTGGGCACGGCCGTTCGAACCGCAGAGACGATGCTGAAGAGTTTGTCGGGATGCGCCAGCAACATGGCGCCGCCGCCATGCCGATTGACCACCTTGGCCGGGCAGCCGAAATTCAGGTCGATGCCGTGCGGCGACAGCTTGGCCGCATACATGGCGTTGACCGCCATCCACTCGGGATCGCTGCCCAGCAACTGGATCACCATCGGCGTGCCACAAGGCGTGTAGCCGCCGTGCAGCACTTCGGGCGTATCGCGCTCGTAGACGCTTTGCGGCAAGACCGATCCGGTCACGCGGACGAACTCGGACACACAGCTGTCCAATCCACCCGAGCTGGTCAGCACGTCGCGCAACACGCAGTCGGCCAGCCCTTCCATGGGCGCGAGCAGCAGCCGGCTCATGCCAGATCGGCGCCATGACTGTCTTGGCTGACCTGGCGAATTCCCGCTTGAACCGACGCCACGCAAAGCGCCTTGCCACCATGCAGGCAGGGGTAGCTCACTGATTTTTCCACTATGTCCAAAATTTCACCGAGTGCGGTATGGGCGGTCCGATACAACCCACACAACCCGGCAGTTTAGCTGCTACGCCGGGTTGCCCTGCGACGACTGCCTGACCAGCAGGGTGTGTAGTGATGCATCAGCAAAGCGCCTTGCTTGTCTCGTCGTACAGCACGACATTCGGGATCTCCTTGAGCCAGTCCATGATCCAGATGATGTGGTTCGTGAAGTCGCGGCTGCTGTCCTGTGCAAACACCACGCGGATGCGATGCGTGGGGCGGCCGCCAGGAAAAACGGCGCGGCATGTCTGCGCGACGAAGTCGGCATCGCTGGCAACCTGCTCGCCCTGGTCGCTGGTGACAGAGAAGTTCCAGGTCGGCCAGCGGTAAAGCAGTCGCGGCTGATTGCTGAAGGGCAAGGTGCTGAATGAGACCTCGGGCGCGTCGGCGTCTTGCCCTGCCAGCAGTTTGCTCAAGGCAGCTTCCAAGCTAGCGAGTGGATAAGCGTCTTGGTCCGAGGTGATGAAGGCGTGAAGCGCAAACATGGGGTGGTCGCGGTGATGAGACGTCAGCCGGGATTCTGCTGGCTCGGATTTCGACTCGTGATTTTCGGTTATTTACTGCTCGGCGCTTTCCGATACCGACTTGCGCTCCAGTAACGGCTGCCGCTGCTGTCCTGGCGAACCCAGCCAGCACGCGTCAGCCGTTTGGCGATCATGCGATTCATGAACCCGTGCCCCATCAGCAGCACGTCTTCACCTTCGGCAAGCGTCTGCAGTTGCTGCGCAGCTCGGTCGGCACGCAAGCCAGCGTCGCGCGCCGACTCGACTTGCGCGGACAAGCCGCACAGCCATGCCATTCTGTAAATGAACGCCCAGGTGAACGGCGACAGGCGGGGCTGCGCCCAGCTTCCGTGCGGCAACTGGGCCTCGCAAAATACCGCGTCGATCACCTTGGGCGACAAGCCCAGCGCCGCCACCGACGAAAGCGCCCGCGGCGCGCTGCTCGACACGATGACGCCGGCCGCGCTGGCCAGCGCTCTGCTGGTCTCGGGAGCAGGTTCATCCACGATGACCGCCAGATCGTACTGCGCGATCCACTGCTTCATATCCCGCGACGACACCTTGTCGATCGGGCCCAGATCCGGCTTGCCATGCCGCATCAGAATGATTTCACCAGACACCAGATTGCATCCCGAACTGCCCAGCGACCAAGCGATGACGGCATCTGCCCGGCGATTGGGTCGTAATGACATGTGCCTGTCTGCAGCACGAGGGACGCGATCTTATCTGATGAAGCGCATGCACGTCGCCGGCAGGCCAATGACCGGTTCAGCGAACGGCGTCGACGAATGCAGACAAGTCCTGGTTGAACCGGCTGGCCTCTTCCAGGAACGGTGCATGGCCCGATTCCGCGTACAGCTTGCTCTGGACACGCGGGTTCAATTGCCTGGCGCGATCGATGGCGGGTTTCGCTTGCACCAGCGCGTCGCGCTCGCCATAGAGCAGCAAGACGGGCACCTTGACCTTGCCCAAGCCCTCTGCGGCTTCTACCGAGATCGCCATGACCGCGCGCTGCATGTCCCAGGAAGCCATGGCGGCATTGGCAAGCAGGCGCTCGAAGGTCGGCGCATCGGGCTGGGTGTGGAAGCACAGACGAAGAAAGTCGCGCACGGTATCAAGATGGGTCTTCAGGTCGGGCGATACCAGGTCTCGGTAGATCGCAGAATGAGACACGATCTGGTCCGGTTTCATCTCGATCACGCCGTTCACATACACCGCGCCTGCGATCCGCCCGTCGCCATGGTTGGCCAGGTAGTTGGAGATCACCACCCCACCCAGGGACCAGCCCACCAGGGTGGGCTTGCGCGCCTGCGAGGATTCGATGACGGCGGCCAGATCATCTGCCCAACGCTTGCCCTCGGTGTAGGAAGCGGCGTCCGTCGGCTTGCCCGACAGGCCATGGCCACGCATGTCGTAGGTGATCAAGCGGAAACGTTGAAGTTCAGCACTATGTACCTGAGCGTCCCAGTTCAGACGACTGCCCAGCAGGCCGTGGATGAAGATGATCGGCGGACCATCGGGATTGCCGGATTCCTGAACCGCAATCGACACCCCATCCGGGGCCGTTACCTTGTATTCCTTGGCCTGCGCCAAGACGGACGATGAGCCCAACAGCAGGGCCATAGAGAAAAACAGCGCAGATAATGCGCGTCCGAAGACGGACCGTGAAACAAACATGGCGAACCCTGAACGAAGATGAGTTGCCAGCTTCAAGCCTCACACTGGCGTAAGGGTCAAGCGCTAAAAAAGCGCTATGCTTTTTCGATGACTGCTCCCACTTCGCACCTTGTTGAACAAGCCTCCAATCAAACGCGTGATCGCGTCATCAAGCCGGTCGGCAAGCGCCCTGCCCGGCCCGCCAAAACCGCTGCCAACGCGCCTTCCCAAC
>Ga0308165_1003996_pt1 | contig 15116 bp, 11 predicted proteins | sample PhyWR2_FD_201032 | JGI IMG/M metagenome (GOLD analysis project Ga0308165, IMG submission 201032) | Phyllosphere microbial communities from UC Gill Tract Community Farm, Albany, California, United States - DLSLW.R2 | ecosystem: Host-associated > Plants > Phyllosphere > Unclassified | place: USA...
TGTCGTGCAGCGGAGAAAAGTGCTTGGACAGAGTGTTTATCGAGGGCCTGGAAGTTGACACCGTAATCGGTGCCTACGACTGGGAGCGAGGCATCCGACAGTGTCTGCGTCTTGATCTGAGCTTCGCATGGGATAATCGACCGGCCGCTGCAGGTGATGACCTGACCCTGGCCCTCGATTACGCAAGCGTTTCAACGCGCATCCAGGCGTTTGCCGAGCAGGCGCAATTCCAGTTGGTCGAGACCTTTGCCGAGCGTCTGGTGGCGGTGTTGATGAGTGAGTTCAATATCTCCTGGGTCCGCCTCAAGCTGACCAAGCCAGGTGCCGTCCCGGCGGCTACCGGTGGTGTGGGCGTGGAGATCGAGCGCGGATGCCTCTGACCCAGGTGTACCTCGGCCTCGGTAGCAATATCGAGCGCGAAACCCATTTGCAGGCTGGCCTGGAAGCCCTGGCGGGTTTTCTCTCGGATATACGCTGTTCGGCCGTATTCGAAAGCCAGCCGGTGGGCATCAAGAGCGGCCCTTTTTTCAATTTTGTGGTCTCGGCCTACACCGATCTGCCACTGATGGAGCTTGATCGCCGGCTCAAGTTCATCGAAGCGGACAATGGTCGCTATGCACCGGACCGCAAAGGGCTGCCGCTGGATATCGATGTCCTGCTGTTTGGCGATCTGGTGGGCAACTTCGACGGCCTTGTCCTGCCGCGGGCGGAGATTCTCAAGAACGCTTTCGTCCTGTGGCCTTTGTCGCTGATTGCGCCGGATCGTGTGCATCCGGGGGTTGGCAAAACCTTTGCCCAATTGTGGGAAGAGGCGCAGATTGACCAAGTGCTGGCGCCGGTGGCGTTTGAGTGGCGTGGGGGGCAGTTGACGCCTTCAAATTTACTGGGCGGCTGACAACAATCCCGAGCAGGCTCGCTCCCACAGTGGCCGGTGGTTATCCGGCCCTTCTGTGGGAGATTTTCAGTTGGGCGCCGCCTGCTTGTAGGCTTTCAACGCCTTGAGCCGCTCGCACTTTATCGCCTCGCCCAGCTCGGGCCCCTTGAATCCCTTCTCCAACAGCGGCTGAACCGCGACCCCGCGAGCCGCGTCAGCCGCGCCGCGCAGGTAGTCGGCCTGTGGATAACTTCGCTCTTCGAAACCTTTGCGGCCCCGCGCGTCCATCTCGCACGCCGCAATGAACTCTTCGAATCGTTGCGGCCGACGGTAAACATCAAAACTCTGCAGCAGCTCCAGTAGCGTCGATGGCTTCAAATCCAGGGCCCGGTGGCCATGGGTGTGGTACTGACCCACCAGTAGCGCCAATTCCTGGCAATCCTTTGGCGCCTTGAAGCGCTCGTTGACTGCCTTGATCAGCTTCAGGCCCGTGTGTTCGTGGGCAATGTGCCTGGGCCATTGGTCTTCAGGCGTGAGGCCCTTACCCAAGTCATGCAGCAGGCAGGCCCACCGCACGGTCAGCGGTTGGCGGTGCCGGGCGGCTTGTTCCAGCACGCTCAGGGTGTGAACGCCTGTATCGATCTCCGGGTGGTGAGCCTCCGGTTGCGGGACGCCAAACAGCGCGTCGACTTCCGGCATCAGTACCTTCAAGGCTGCGCAGTCGCGCAATACCTGGATGAAAACCTGAGGTTGATCTTCCATCAGCGCCCGGGAAATCTCCTTCCAGCTGCGCTCTGCGGTCAGTGCCTCCAGTTCTCCCGACCCGCTCAGCTCGCGCATCAGTTCCAGCGTTTCAGGTGCGACGGTAAAGCCCAGGCAGGCGTAACGCGCCGCAAATCGGGCAACGCGCAGGACGCGGAGCGGATCTTCGGCGAAAGCAGGCGAAACGTGCCGAAGCAGGCGAGCTTCAAGGTCGCGTTGTCCATGGTAAGGGTCGGTCAGGTTCTGCTGATCATCCTCGGCCATGGCATTGATGGTCAGGTCGCGGCGGATCAGGTCTTCTTCAAGGGTGACCTCAGGGCTCGCGTGGAAGGTGAAACCGCCATAACCACGGCCACTCTTGCGCTCGGTGCGGGCCAGAGCGTACTCCTCGCCGGTTTTGGGGTGCAGGAAAACGGGAAAGTCAGACCCTACCGGACGAAAGCCCTTGGCGAGCATTTCTTCAGTGGTGGCACCGACCACCACCCAATCAATATCGGTAACCGGTTTGCCCAGCAGGCGATCACGAACCGCTCCACCGACTTTATAGATCTGCATAAAAAACCTCCGTTAGCCCGACAGGATAACCGTTGTGCCGGGCTTTCGGAGGCGAAAACAGGTTCAAAGATGAATGACGGCCAGGTCCAGTCGGCCGTAGTCGCCCTCGCTTTGCTCGTTTCGCGGGGGAACATGGTGGGTTTTCATCACCTGATCCCCTTGCAGGGTTTCCAGGTGAATGTCGAAGCCCCACAGGCGATGCAGATGCTTGAGTACTTCCTCGGTGGACTCACCCAAAGGTTTACGGTCATGTTGCTGGTGACGAAGGGTCAGGGATCGGTCTCCCCGGCGGTCGATGCTGTAGATCTGCACGTTGGGTTCGCGATTGCCCAGGTTGTACTGCGCGGCCAGGATTTCGCGGATGGTGCGGTAGCCTTCTTCATCATGAATCGCGGGTACCAGCAAATCGTCCTTCTGATCGTCATCGAGAATGCTGAACAGCTTCAGGTCGCGGATCACCGTAGGTGACAGGTACTGCAGGATGAAACTCTCATCCTTGAAACTGCTCATGGCGAACTTGATGGTGGACAGCCAATCGGAGCCGGCGATGTCCGGGAACCAGCGATGATCCTCCTCGGTAGGGTTTTCGCACATGCGTCGGATATCCCGGTACATGGCGAAGCCCAGGGTATAGGGGTTGATGCCGCTGTAGTACGGGCTGTCGAAGCCGGGCTGGAAGACCACGCTGGTGTGCGAGGTGAGGAATTCCATCATGAAGCCGTCGGTGACCAGGCCTTCGTCGTACAGGTCGTTCATCAGGGTGTAGTGCCAGAAGGTGGCCCAGCCTTCGTTCATCACCTGGGTCTGGCGTTGCGGGTAGAAGTATTGGGCGATCTTGCGCACGATTCGTACGATCTCCCGCTGCCAGGGCTCCAGCAGCGGCGCATGTTTTTCGATGAAGTACAGGATGTTTTCCTGCGGTTCTGCGGGGAAGCGTGCGTTGTCCTTGTCGCTGAACTTGTCGGCGCCTTTGGGAATGGTTCGCCACAGGTCGTTGATCTGTTTCTGCATATGCTCTTCCCGATCCTTTTGCCGGCGGCGTTCCTCCTCGGCGGAAATCGGGTAGGGGCGTTTGTAACGGTCGACCCCGTAGTTCATCAGCGCATGGCAGGAGTCAAGCAGGTCCTCGACCGCGTCGATGCCGTGGCGCTCCTCGCATTGCATGATGTACTGCTTGGCAAATACCAGGTAATCGATGATCGAGCTGGCGTCTGTCCAGGTGCGGAACAGGTAATTGCCCTTGAAGAAGCTGTTGTGTCCATAGCAGGCATGCGCCACCACCAAAGCCTGCATGCAGATGGTGTTTTCCTCCATCAGGTAGGCGATGCAAGGGTCCGAGTTGATCACGATCTCGTAGGCCAGGCCCATTTGGCCTCGCGAATAGGATTTTTCAGTGCTCAGGAAGTGTTTGCCGTAGGACCAGTGGTGGTAGCCCAATGGCATACCGACCGAGGCATAGGCATCCATCATCTGCTCGGCGGTGATCACTTCGATCTGGTTGGGGTAGGTATCGAGCGCGTAACGAGCCGCAATACGACTGATTTCCCGGTCGTAGGCCTGGATCAGCTCAAACGTCCACTCGGAACCGGTGGAAATGGGTTGGCGCTTCTGCTCTTTGGCGGTCATGTCACTAACCTGCGCTGGAAGAGTTCACGGAAGACCGGATAGATATCCCCGGCCGAGACCAGTTGTTGCTGGGCAAAAGTGTCGGAAAAGGCTTCGGCGATGCGCTCGTACTCGAACCACAGTGCCTGGTGTTCGCGGGGGGTGATCTCAACGTAAGTGTAGTACTGCACAAACGGCATGATCTGGTTGATCAGGATGTCGCGGCAAATCGGCGAGTCATCGTTCCAGTTATCCCCGTCGGAAGCCTGGGCCGCGTAGATGTTCCATTCGTTGGCGGGATAGCGCTCGGCCATGATCTCCTGCATCAGCTTCAACGCGCTGGAGACGATGGTGCCGCCCGTCTCGCGAGAGTAGAAAAACTCCTCCTCGTCCACTTCCCGGGCGCTGGTGTGGTGGCGAATGAATACCACGTCAATCTTGTCGTAGTTACGCTTGAGGAATAGATAAAGAAGAATAAAGAAGCGCTTGGCGATGTCCTTGGTCGCTTGGGTCATGGAGCCGGATACGTCCATCAGGCAGAACATGACGGCCTTTGAGCTGGGATTGGGCTGTTTGATCAGCAGGTTGTATTTGAGGTCGAACGTGTCGAGGAACGGAACGCGGTGAATGCGCGCGCTGAGTTTTTCAATTTCCGCTTCAATTTCCAGAATATCGCCGAGGTTGTCGGGTTCTTCACGCTTGAGTCGCAGGAGTTCTTCCTTGGCCTCGCGCAGTTTCGCCCGGCTGCTGCCGGACAAGGCTATGCGCCGCGCATGGGCTGATCGCAAGGTGCGGATGATGTTGATCCGTGAGGGATTGCCTTCGTTGCTGATCCCTGCGCGAACGGTCTTGAACGTGTCCGTGCCCGTCAGGTTACGTTTGACCAGGTTCGGTAGTTCGAGGTCCTCGAACATGAATTCGAGGAATTCTTCCTGGGTGATCTGGAAGACGAATTCGTCCATGCCTTCGCCGGAGTTGCCTGCTTTGCCGGGCCCTCTGCCGCCACCGCCTCCTGGCGGACGGGCGATGTGTTCGCCGGTGGTGAACTCCTTGTTGCCGGGGTGTACGACGGTCTGCTTGCCCCCGCGACCATGGTGAAGCACCGGCTCGTCGATGTCGCGGCCGGGAATACTGATCTGTTCGCCGTGTTCCATGTCAGTGATGGAACGGCGGCTGACCGCCTCTTCGACAGCCTTCTTGATGTGATCACGATAGCGCCGCAGAAACCGCTGACGGTTTACCGTGCTCTTGTTCTTGCCATTGAGACGTCGGTCGATCACATAGCTCATAGGCCCCTCCGGGGAGCTTCAAGTTGTAAGCTTCAAGCTGCAAGTGGAAGCGCCTTCAAATCCCGAAACCGGGATTCAACCGCTTTTGCCTTGCAGCTTGTAACTTGTAGCTTGCAGCTGCTTCACTGAGATTTCCTGACTCGCAGGTACCATTCAGACAGCAGCCGTACCTGTTTGTCGGTGTAACCGCGCTCGACCATTCGTGTGACGAAGTCGTTGTGTTTCTGCTGATCCTCTTTGCTGGCCTTGGCGTTGAAGCTGATGACCGGCAGGAGGTCTTCGGTGTTGGAGAACATTTTCTTCTCGATGACCACCCGCAGTTTTTCGTAGCTGAGCCAGGTCGGGTTCTTGCCGTTGTTGTTGGCTCGAGCGCGCAGCACGAAGTTGACGATTTCGTTGCGGAAATCCTTCGGATTGCTGATGCCGGCCGGTTTTTCGATTTTTTCCAGTTCTTCGTTCAATGCCACGCGATTGAGGATTTCGCCGGTTTCCGGGTCGCGGTATTCCTGGTCCTGGATCCAGAAGTCGGCGTAGAGCACGTAGCGATCGAAGATGTTCTGGCCGTACTCGCTGTAGGACTCGAGGTAGGCTGTCTGGATTTCCTTGCCGATGAACTCGATGTATCGAGGAGCCAGGTATTCCTTGAGGTAGCGCAGGTAGCGCTCGCGGGTTTCAGCCTGGAATTGTTCCTGTTCGATCTGCTGTTCCAGCACATACAGCAAGTGCACCGGGTTGGCGGCGATTTCGTGTGGGTCGAAGTTGAACACCTTGGACAGGATCTTGAACGCGAAGCGCGTCGACAGGCCGTTCATGCCTTCATCGACACCGGCGTTGTCGCGGTATTCCTGGATCGACTTGGCTTTCGGGTCGGTGTCCTTGAGGTTTTCGCCGTCGTACACACGCATCTTCGAATAGATGTTCGAGTTTTCCGGCTCTTTCAGGCGAGAAAGCACAGTGAACTGGGCGAGCATCTTCAAGGTGTCGGGCGCGCAGTGCGCCTTGGCCAGCGAGCTGTTGAACAGCAGCTTGTCGTAGATCTTCACTTCGTCGCTGACGCGTAGGCAGTACGGCACTTTGACGATGTAGATCCGGTCAATGAAGGCTTCGTTGTTCTTGTTGTTGCGGAAGGTGTGCCATTCCGACTCGTTGGAGTGGGCGAGCAGGATGCCTGTAAACGGAATGGCGCCCAGGCCTTCGGTACTGTTGTAGTTGCCTTCCTGAGTGGCCGTCAGCAATGGGTGCAGCACCTTGATAGGTGCCTTGAACATTTCGACAAACTCCATCAAGCCCTGGTTGGCCCGGCACAGGGCACCCGAGTAGCTGTAGGCGTCGGCATCGTTCTGCGGGAATTCCTCCAGTTTGCGGATATCGACCTTACCCACCAGTGCCGAGATGTCCTGGTTGTTTTCATCTCCCGGCTCGGTCTTGGCCACGGCGATCTGGTTGAGGATCGACGGATAGAGTTTCACCACGCGGAACTGGCTGATGTCTCCACCGAACTCGGCCAAGCGCTTGGTCGCCCAAGGCGACATGATGGTATTGAGGTAGCGCCGTGGAATGCCGAAGTCTTCCTCAAGGATCGCGCCATCTTCGGTGGCGTTGAACAGACCCAGGGGCGATTCGAAAACCGGCGAGCCCTTGATGGCGTAGAAGGGCACCTTTTCGATCAGTTGTTTGAGTTTCTCGGCCAGGGACGATTTACCGCCACCCACAGGGCCAAGCAGATAGAGAATCTGTTTCTTCTCCTCCAGGCCCTGAGCGGCATGGCGGAAATACGACACGATCTGGTCAATGCATTCTTCCATCCCGTGGAAGTCTTCAAAGGCCGGATAACGCCGGATCACCTTGTTGGAGAAAATTCGCGAAAGCCGCGAGTTGGTGGAAGTATCCAGCAGCTCCGGTTCTCCGATGGCCAGCAAAAGTCGCTCGGCGGCGGAAACGTAGGCACTGCGGTCCGTTTTGCACAGCTCCAGGTACTCTTGCAGCGAGAGTTCTTCCTGGCGTGTGGACTCGAAGCGTTGTTGGAAGTGGCTAAAGATACTCATGACGTCACCTCGCTCGATACGTGGAGCCGACGCCGGATCACTCAGTCGATGCTGGCAGCAACCGAACAGGCAGTTGCTGTTTACCCCCCAGAAACCCCTCGCTACTGACAATTGCGAAGGCTACTCCCGATGATCCGCGCGCCGGTGTACCGGCTCTCCCCTGTTTTGGATGGCCTGCGCTTAAGGATAGTTGGGAATTCGGGAGGTAAAGGGCGGATACGTAATTAGTTGTGGCAGACCGTTCGTCTGGTGTCGCGCAAGCCCGCGGGAGCCGGGGCTTGCGTGTTACAAAAAAAAATTATTCGCCAGGGTCTTGGGATGTTTCTGTCGGGTAGGTCGTACGCCACAGCTCAAAACCGCCATCCAGGCTGTAGACATCCGAGAAGCCTTGGCCCACCAGATAAGCGGCCGCTCCCTGGCTGGAGTTGCCGTGATAGCAGACCACCACCGTCGGCGCGTCCAGGTCAGCACCCTGAATGAAAGCGTGGAGGGAATGATTGTCCAGATGCTTCGAGCCACTGATGTGCAGCGCGGCGAATGTCGCAGGGTCTCGGACATCGACGACCACCGCGCCTTTTTCGCGCAGGGCCTGGGCCTGTTCTGGGGGGATGCGTTTGAATTCGCTCATGGCGGGTTCCTGTGGCTCGGCTGAACGCGCAGTCTAGCGCTGGGCGCTGGCTGGCGTAGATACAGAAGTGGATGGGACGACTGGCGGCAGGGCATGGCCGTGATCGTCACATTTGCATTGAAGGCGCTCAAGGGTGTCGACGTTCATCAGGGTCATCGATCCACCCCAGACGCAACCGGTATCGAGGGCAAAGACTCCAGGCTCGCTACACCGGCCTTCAAGCGCTGCCCAGTGGCCGAAGATGATCTTCACGTCCTTGGTCTTGCGCTCCTTGTGGCTGAACCAGGGGGCGTAGCCGGGCAGGGCGGTATCAACGCCTTCCTTGCTCTTGAGATCCAGCTTGCCCTCGCTGGTGCAGAAGCGCATGCGGGTGAAATAGTTGGTGATCACTCGCAGGCGAGACACGCCTTTGAGGTTGTTGTCCCATTTCAACGGTTCGTTGCCGTACATGCCGTCGAGGTAAGGCGTCAGGCGGTTGTCGTCACGCAGCACTTCCTCGACTTCTGCCGCGTACTTGAGGGCCTTGCGCAAGGACCACTGTGGCGGGATGCCCGCGTGTACCAGGGCAATGTTGCGCTGCTCGTCGTAATGCATGAGCTTCAGCTGGCGCAGCCACTCAAGCAAATCTGCACTGTCAGGAGCCTGAATGATTTCGCGCAGGGTATCGGATTTCTTCAGGCGCTCGATGTTGTGCCCGGCCGCCAGCAAGTGCAGGTCGTGGTTGCCGAGCACGCACACGAGGGACTGGCGAATGCCATAAAGGAAGCGCAAGGTTTCCAGGGACTGTGGGCCGCGGTTGACCAGATCGCCCACGAGCCATAATTTGTCACGGGTCGGGTCGAAGGCGACCTGCTCAAGCAAGCACTTGAGCGGTTCGAGGCACCCTTGCAAGTCTCCGACGGCGTACGTTGCCATCAGTGCAGTGCTCCCGGCACGGCCAGCCGGAAGGGGGCGATGATGGCGTCGAAGTGTTTCCCATCGTCGGCAATCATTTGATAGGTGCCTTGCATGGTGCCGACCTTGGTCGTCATCACCGTGCCACTGCTGTAGGTATGGTTATCACCGACCGCAATCAACGGTTGCAGACCCACGACCCCGGCGCCACGCACTTCCTCGACATGACCGTCACCATCAGTGATCACCCAGTGCCGAGACAGCAATTTGGCGGGTAATTCGCCATTGTTGTGCACGGTAATGGTGTAGGCGAAGGCAAAGCGGTTGTGCTCGGGTTGCGATTGTTCTGCCAGATAGCGGGTGACGACGCTGACGTCGACCTGATAACGAGGATCGGACATTCAAAAAGCCTTAAAAACGAAGCGGGACGCGGGGCGTAGCTGATGAGACTCAGTCTAGGCCAAGTATCGGGTAGTAAACCAGACATGATGGCTGGTGTCCTACCCGATGGCGTTCGAAGCCTGTCAGTCGGCGGCGGGCTTTTGCGGGGATTGTTCGCTGAGTTTGTCGGCCAGGCGCACGAAGGCGGCCAGGTCGAGCTGTTCCGGACGCAAGCTGCCGTCTACGCCGGCGGCAGTGATGTCGTCGCTGCTCAGCAGTAATTTGAGGGTGTTGCGCAGGGTTTTGCGGCGCTGGTTGAAGGCTTCGCGCACGACACGCTCCAGCAGGCGATGATCCTTGGCCGGATGCGGCAGGACGGCATGCGGCACCAGGCGAACGATGGCCGAATCAACTTTCGGTGGCGGGTTGAATGCACCCGGCCCGACATTGAACAGGTGCTCTACACGGCAGTGATACTGAACCATGATCGACAGGCGACCCCAGTCGCCACCACCAGGACCCGCAGCGAGGCGCTCGACCACTTCCTTTTGCAGCATGAAGTGCATGTCACGGATGATCCCTGCGTTGTTGAGCAGGTGGAAAATCAATGGCGTGGAGATGTTGTACGGCAGATTGCCAACGACTCGCAGGCTGTTCGGTGCGGCGTTCAGGCTGTTGAAGTCGAACTTCAACGCGTCGCCCTGATGCAGGTTGAAATTGCTCTTGCCGGCGAACTGCTGGTTGAGGATCGGGATCAGGTCCTTGTCCAGCTCCACCACGTCCAACTGGGCTCCGCTGCCCAGCAAACCCTGGGTGAGGGCACCCTGACCTGGGCCGATTTCCAGCAGCCGGTCATCGGGTTTGGCATGAATGGCGCGCAGGATGCGGTCGATAACGCCGGCATCGTGCAGGAAGTTTTGGCCAAAGCGTTTGCGCGCCTTGTGTTGGTAGTGCTCGGTCATAAACGGGTCTCGGCCATCTGGTAGGCGGTTTCCAGGGCGACCTGCAGGCTGCCGGTGTCGATCTTGCCGCTGCCGGCCAGGTCCAGGGCGGTGCCGTGGTCGACTGAGGTGCGGATGATCGGCAGCCCCAAAGTCACATTGACTGCCGCGCCGAAACCTTTGTATTTCAGTACGGGCAGACCCTGATCGTGGTACATCGCCAGCACCGCGTCGCAGTGCTCCAGATATTTTGGGGTAAACAGCGTGTCGGCTGGCAGGGGACCACGCAGGTCCATGCCGTCGCCGCGCAGGCGCTCAAGGGTGGGTTCTATGATGTCGATTTCTTCATGGCCCAGGTGACCGCCTTCACCGGCATGGGGGTTGAGCCCGCAGACCAGGATACGTGGCTGGGCGATGCCGAATTTTTGTTGCAGGTCGGTGTGCAGGATCCGCGTGACCCGCTCCAGGCGCTCCGGCGTGATTGCATCGGCAATGTCGCGCAGGGGCAGGTGAGTGGTTACCAGTGCCACGCGCAAGCCGCGAGTGGCGAGCATCATCACCACCTGTGCGGTATGCGTCAGGTCGGCAAGAAACTCGGTGTGGCCGGAAAAGGCGATCCCCGATTCGTTGATCACGCCCTTGTGCACCGGCGCGGTGATCATGCCGGCGAAATGCCCGTCCAGGCAGCCCTGGCCTGCGCGGGTCAGGGTTTGCAGAACGAATGGGGCATTGACCGTATCGAGCTGGCCTGCCGTCACGGGCGCCGCGAGCGGCGTGTCCCAGACGTAAAGGCTGTTAGCTGGCGCGGGTACATTCGGCCAGTTGTCCGGCGTCACCGATAGCAAATCGACGGCCACGCCCAGCTGCGCGGCCCGCTCAACAAGCAGGTCGCGGCTGGTAATGGCAATCAGGGGGTGTGGCTGGGGTTGCGAGGCGAGCAACAGGCACAGGTCTGGACCGATGCCCGCTGGTTCGCCGGGTGTCAGCGCGAAACGTTTGGGTTTCACTGCGCTGCCTGGTCTGCGCCAGGAAGTTTGATTTCTACATAGGCTTCGTCACGGATCTGACGCAGCCAGGTTTGCAGCTCTTCGTCGTACTTGCGGTTACGCAGCACGGTCATGGCTTGCTGCTCCCGCGCCTGGTTGGTGCTGTCGGTAGCGCGACGGCCTAGGACTTCCAGTACGTGCCAGCCGTATTGGGTCTGGAACGGCTTGGACAACTGACCTTGCGGGGTCTTGGCCATCACTTCGCGGAATTCGGGTACCAGTGCATTTGGATCGATCCAGTTCAAGTCACCGCCGTTGAGGGCGGAACCCGGATCTTCCGAATAGCTTTTGGCCAGCTCACCGAAATCTTCACCCGCCTCGATGCGGCTGTAGAGTGACTCAACCAGCGCCTTGGTTTTTGCCTCGTCGCGGATCGGGCTTGGCTTGACCAGAATATGCCGCACGTGAACTTCGTCACGTGTCTGGGTTTCGCCGCCACGCTTGTCGAGGATCTTCAGGATGATGAAACCGCCCGGGGTGCGCATCGGCGGAGTGATATCACCGACTTTCATGGTGCTCAGCATACGATCGAACGGAGGTGGCAACTGGGCAGCCTTGCGATAGCCCATGTCGCCGCCTTCCAGTGCGGTTTCGCTGGCGGATTTGGCAATTGCCATTTGACCAAAGTCAGCGCCTTGCTGCAGTTGCTGGTAAACCGCGTCTGCCTGTTTGGCTGCATTCTGAATCGCGTCGGAGTTGGCGCTTTCCGGCGTAGGGATCAGGATGTTGGCCAGGCGGAACTCTTCGGACAGCTGCATTTTACCCAGGTCAGAGGCGAGGAAGTTCTTCACTTCTTGCTCGGAAACCTGAATGCGCTCGGCCACACGACGCTGGCGCACACGGCTGATGATCATCTCGCGACGAATCTGCTCGCGAGCGTCCTCGTAGGACAGGCCATCACGCGACAGTGCGGCGCGGAACTGTTCAAGCGACATGTTATTGCGCTGGGCAATGGTGCCAACCGCCTGGTTCAGTTCTTCGTCAGTGATGCGAATGCCGGAACGTTCGCCGATCTGCAGTTGCAGGTTTTCGACGATCAGGCGCTCCAGCACCTGCTGGTCCAGCACGCCGGCCGGCGGTATGGCAGAGCCGCGCTTGGCGATGGTTTGCTGAACTTCATGAACACGCTGGTCCAGTTGGCTCTGCATGACCACATCGTTATCGACAATGGCCACCACTTTATCGATGGGCTGTACTGCGGCATTCGCCGCAGTACCCAGGAACAGCGCGCCCAGTACGAGCGGGCGCAGACAATCAGAAAGCTTGGTCTTCACGTTCACGATAACCTTGGATGCCTTTGTCGAGGAAGCTCTCTACTTTGGCGCCGGTGAGGCCGCCGAGACCTTTCAGAACGATTTGTAGGAAGACGCCGTGGTCGCCTTTTTCGTTTTGTGGCGCTTCCTGACTGAATTCGTCGTAGGAAACCCAGTAACGGTTGATCAGGCGCAGTTTCCAGCAGCAATTGTCGTACTCAAAACCACCAAAGGCTTCCAGGGTACGGTTGCGGTTGTAGTCATACTGCCAGCGGCTGATGGCGTTCCACTGCGGCACGATCGGCCAGATAACCGAGAAGTCGTGCTGCTGGATCTTGTAGTAGTCCTTCACGTAGCCAGGTTGGCCCGGTGTGCCGTAGTCACCACCACCCACCGACCATTTACCGGTGTTCTGGTCGTAACGGACCTGGTCATTACGATAGCGATAGCCGGCGTTGATGACCTTGTTCGGGTTGTCTTCTGGCTGGTAATGGAACATCGCGCTGCCGGAGCGAGGGCTGCGGCTGTCCGGGTCCCAGTTGTAATCGGCAGTGGTGCGCCAATCACGGTTCCAGCGGTATTCGTATTCCAGCGCGTAGGGCGAAACGTCCGACTGCGAGTCTTTGCGGGTTCGTGCATCGATACCCGGCAACTGTACTTTGCGGTCTTTGAAGTAGTAGGCCTGGCCCACGCTGATGCGCTGACGTTCGAAGCCATTGTCTTCGATCCAGCGGTTGGTCACACCCAACGACAGTTTGTTCTCGTCACCGACGCGGTCAGATCCTGAGAAGCGGTTGTCGCGGAACAGCGACGAGTAGTTGAAGGTGTACTCGCCGGTGTCGAACACAGGGATATCGCTCTGGTCTTTCTCCGGAACATAGAGGTAGAACAGACGAGGTTCGAGGGTCTGGCGATAGTCTTTGCCGAACCAGTTGGTGTTGCGATCGAAGTACAGGCCGCTGTCAATGCTGGCAATCGGCACGCCACGGTTCTGGTTGCTGCTGAAGGTGCCGTTGAGGCGATTGCCTTCGGCGTCCTGGCCGGCGATGTCGGCTTTGCCCTGTGCGTCGAGATCCAGTTGGTACTGGGTGTATTGATACTTGAGCGATGGCTTCACGAAGCCATAGGTCCAGTTCATTGGCAGGCTGACACCCGGCTTGAGGTTCAGGCGGTCACCGTTGGCACGAGCCAGGCCGAACACGTTGGTGTCCAGGCGAGGCGACAGTGTGCCATTTTCATCGGAGAACTGACCGGTCTTCAAGTCACGATCAAACCGTACGAGCTCGGTCTCGTAGTCGAAATTCAGGCCGTTAGGGTGCATCGGCAACTGACCAACGAAGGTGATCTGCGGCAGACGATCATACGGAGTGATATTCGAAACGGTCGCCAGTTGATAGGCCTGTGCATTTATGCGAGCGGTATAACTGTCGCCACGGTAGCTGACCGAGCCCTGCTGGTTGACGTAGTCCTCACTTTTCACGCCAATCTGGTCAGTCTGCAGATCCTGGAAGTAATACGGATCGCTGATCTTGGTGTAGTCAACCTGGGTGTAGACGCGAGAGTCCAGACCACCCTGGTGCTGCCAGTTGTACATGTAGCGGGTTTTTTCGTAGTCGGTCTGCTTGCTGCGATCGGTATCCTCGTCGTTGAGGTACGCGGCGCCGAACTGACCTTCGCTGGACTTGGTCAGGTAGCGGAACTCGCCTTCCATCAACAGGCCGCGCTTGCTCATGTAACGCGGATACAACGTGGCGTCGTAGTTCGGTGCCAGGTTGAAGTAGTACGGCGTGACCAACAGGAAGCCGGTATCGCTGCCGCTGCCGATGGTCGGCGGCAGGAAGCCGGACTGGCGACGGTCGTCGATCGGGAAGTAGATGTACGGCGTGTACAGGACTGGAATGTCCTTGACCCGCAGTGTCACGTTGGTCGCGGTACCAAAACCGGTGGCCGGGTTCAAGGTGATGTTGTTGCCCTTGAGCTGCCAGGCGTTACTGTTCGGTTCGCACGTGGTGTACGTACCATCCTTGAGGCGGATGATCGCGTTCTCGGCACGCTTGGCGTACAGCGCATTACCGCGAATACGCGACTTGTGCATCACGTATTCGGCGTTGTCGACCTTGGCTTCGCCGGTGTCGAGTTGCACTTCGGCGTGGTCACCGACGATCAGCGCGCCGTTGTCGCGAATGCGCACGTTGCCGTCCAGTTCACCACGGCTTTCAGCCTGGTAGAGGTTCGCTTCGTCGGCTTCCGCCTGCATGCTGCCCTGGCGAAGGACCACGTCGCCGGCGAGGGTAGCAATCTGCTCATCCTGCTTGTAACGCGATGCCTTGGCGCCGACGAAGGTCGGGGCGTCACTTTTATTCGTCTTGTCATTCATGCCAGGACGAATCGGTTCGATATAGGAACCAGAGCAGTAAGGACCGGTTTCGGCCAATTGCGCTGCGGTGAGCTTCTCGCGCGGAACCCAGTCAAGGTGGCTGTAGTCTTCGCTACGGGACTTGAGGCCGCGACCTTTTGATTCGGTAACCAGCACAGGCTTGGTGCCTGTTTCTTCGCTTGAGCCGGTCTGCGCCGGAGCGTCGCCACTGGAGCTGACTGCGCTGCCGTCATGGACGGGACGCGGTGGCAATGCCGCCGCCGGCGTCTTGGGCGCACAGTCCCAGGCACCCGAAGCAGAGACGGAGCAGTCATACTGTTCCGCAGCGACCACGTACGAAGTGGCTAAAGGTTGCAGGGCCAGCAGACTGCCGGTAACCAACAACGGAAATTTTTTACGAAACGCGGGGGATTTCAATGCCATCTTATTAGTCCGGGCTTCCTGCGTGCCATCTGCCCGCGGTGTG
>Ga0308165_1003998_pt1 | contig 15109 bp, 17 predicted proteins | sample PhyWR2_FD_201032 | JGI IMG/M metagenome (GOLD analysis project Ga0308165, IMG submission 201032) | Phyllosphere microbial communities from UC Gill Tract Community Farm, Albany, California, United States - DLSLW.R2 | ecosystem: Host-associated > Plants > Phyllosphere > Unclassified | place: USA...
AGATGGTGGACCAATGACTGCCTACAAGACAGTGAACCCCGCGACCGGAGAGACGGAAAAGGAATTTCCGCTCGCAACCCAGGAAGAGGTCGAGACGGCGCTCGCCGCCGCGCAGCAGGCATTCCTCGAATGGCGCAAGGCGCCCGTGGAAGAGCGCACCAAGGTGATCGCCCGGGTCGCCGAGCTGTACCGGGAACGCCAGGACGAGCTGGCGCGCCTGATCGCCAAGGAGATGGGCAAGCCCGTGGTCGAGGCCCGCGGCGAGGTCAAGCTGGTCGCCTCGATTTACGACTACTACGCCTCCGAGGGCCCCGAATTCCTCAAGGACGAACCGCTGGAGGTCAAGGGTGGCGGCGACGCGCTCGTGCGCTCCACCCCGATCGGCCCGCTGCTGGGCATCATGCCGTGGAACTACCCCTACTACCAGGTGGCCCGCTTCGCCGCGCCCAACCTGGTCCTGGGTAACACCATCCTGCTCAAGCACGCCGGCAGCTGCCCGCAGTCGGCCCTCGCGATCGAAAAGATCTTCAACGACGCCGGGCTGCCGAAGGGCGCCTACACCAACCTCTTCCTGGACAACGACCAGGTGGCGGAGATCATCGCGGACTCCCGCGTCCAGGGCGTGTCCCTGACCGGCAGCGAGCGGGCCGGTGCGGCCGTGGCCGAGGTCGCCGGACGCAACCTCAAGAAGTACGTCCTCGAACTGGGCGGCAGCGACCCGTTCATCGTGCTCGACTCCGATGACCTGGACGCCACCGTCAAGGCCGCCGTCGAGGGCCGCATGGGCAACGCCGGCCAGGCCTGCACCGCCTCCAAGCGGTTCATCGTCCTCGAAGACCTCTACGAGCCTTTCGTGGAGAAGTTCACCGAGCGGATGGCCCGGATCAAGCCCGGCGATCCCCAGCAGGAAGACACCCGGTTCGGTCCGCTGTCCTCCCAGAGCGCCGCGGACGGCCTGGTCGAGCAGATCCAGGACGCCGTGGACAAGGGAGCCACCCTGCGCACCGGCGGCCACAAGGTGGACGGCCCCGGCGCCTACGTGGAGCCCACCGTCCTCACCGACGTCACCCCGGAGATGCGCGCGTTCTCCGAGGAGCTGTTCGGCCCCGCCGCTGTCATCTACAAGGTTGCCAGCGTCGAGGAAGCGATCGACCTGGCCAACGGCTCGCCCTACGGCCTGGGCGGATCGGTGTTCAGCGCCGACCCCGCGAAGGCCCAGGACGTCGCCGACCAGCTGGACACCGGCATGGTGTTCATCAACTCGGTGGCCCAGACCCAGGCGGACATGCCCTTCGGCGGCGTGAAGCGCTCCGGCGTCGGGCGCGAGCTGGGCCGCTTCGGCATGGACGAGTTCGTCAACAAGAAGCTCATCCGCACCCCGCGCTAAACGCCGACGGCGCCGCCGGCCGCCGTGCGAAAAGCTTCGGCGCTACCGGCTACTCACGGCCGCGGAAGGGGGCAACTGCCTCCGTCCGCGGCCGTCGCCGTGCCCGGTTCGGGCGTGGCCTAGTCTTTAACCCTGGACAACGTTCAGCACCCTTACGGTTTATGAGAGGCGATGATGGCCCAGCGCAGCAACCCGGCGATGAAGATTGCCCAGCAAGCCGCCCACAGCGCGATGTTCGACGCCGAGGGCAAGCCCAAGCCCGGCGTGCACAACGTGCTCCTGCGGGCCGTGGAGATCCAGCGGCCGCTGGTCCTGGCGAACCTGCGGCGGCTGCAGAAGAAGCACCCGCACGCCAGCGCCGCGCAGCTCGCAGCGATACTGGAACGCAACTACCTCATGGCCGTCACCGGGGGAGGTGCCCTGGTGGGCGGCTCCGCCGTCGTCCCCGGCGTCGGAACCGTGGCCGCGCTGGGGCTCTCCGCCGCCGCGACCGCCGGCTTCCTGGAAGCCACCGCCCTGTTCGCCACGTCCCTGGCCGAACTGCACGGCGTGCGGCTGGAGGACCCGGAGCGCGCCAGCACCCTGGTCATGGCAATCATGCTCGGAGAGGAAGGCACCACGCTGCTCAGCTCCCTCAGCGGCCAGGCCGCGGGCCAGGGCAAGGGCCCCACCCAGGCATGGGGTTCCCTGTTCGCCCGGCGTGCGCCGCTGGCCGGCTTCGGCTCGGTCCGCGAGCAGATCCAGCGGGCCTTCCTACGCAACCTGCTCAAGCGGCAAGGCACCGCGTTCCTTGGCCGGGCGCTCCCGTTCGGCGTCGGCGCCGTGGTGGGCGGTGTCGGCAACCGCATGATGGGCCGCGCCGTGATCGAGAACGCCAAGGAGGCCTTCGGCCCCATGCCCATCACCATTCCCGGCGACCTGCACTCCGCTGACCTGAACACTGGCGACGCCGGAACCGGCCTGAAAGGGGCGCGCGGTGGATCTGAACGCTGACCTCGGGGAGTCGTTCGGCTCCTGGACCATGGGCGACGACGCCGCAATGTTCCCGCTGGTCACCAGCGCCAGCGTCGCCTGCGGACAGCACGCCGGTGACCCGGTAACCATGCTGGACACCTGCCGCGCGGCCTACGAACTCGACGTCCGCGTCGGCGCCCACCTGGGCTACCCGGACCTGGGCGGCTTCGGGCTGCGCGCCATGGACATCAGCTTCGATGACCTGTTCGGCTCGGTGCTGTACCAGCTCGGGGCGCTCGACGGCGTCGCGCACGCCGTGGGTGCCTCCGTGGACTACGTCAAGGTCCACGGCGCCCTGTACGACCGCACGGTCCACGACGAGGAGCAGGCCTCCGCTGTCGTCGCCGCCGTCCAGGCCTACGATCCGGGCCTGCCGGTCCTCGGACTGGAGGGGTCCGCCCTGCTGCGGCTCGCCGCCGACGCCGGCAGCCCCGTCTTCCACGAGGCCTTCGCGGACCGCGCCTACCTCCCGGACGGCACCCTGGTGCCGCACCTGGAGCACGACGCCGTCATCGAGGACCCGGACGAGATCGTCCGCCGGGCGGTTCGACTGGCGACGAAGGGTGAGGTCGAGGCGATCGACGGGACCGTGGTGAAGCGCACCCCGCACTCGATCTGCCTGCACGGCGACACTCCCGGCTCGGTGGCTGTGGCCGCCGCCGTCCGCTCCGCGCTGGAGCAGGCCGGCGTCGAGCTGGAATCGTTCGCGTAGGCACGCCTTGGACTTAGGCCCGCGCACCGGTCCGGTCCGGACCGCTGACCTGTCCGGTGCCGACGCCGCCGCTGTAGGCAGGCTCGTGGCCGCCTACCTGTTGCAGACCGAGCAGGAAAAGGCGGCGCAGCTCGGTGAAGCACCGTTTGTCGGAGTCCTGCCGGAGCGGTACCGCCGCGAGGTGGATGACCCGGCGGCAGCCTATGCCGGCGCGGAGGTCCTCGTGGCGGACGCGGGGACGGGACCGACCGGTGTCATCACGGTTCACCGCGCCGGAAAAGCCTGGGAGATCAAACGTGTCTGGGTTGATCCGGCAGCCCGCGGACAACGGGTAGGTGGGATGCTGCTGGACGCCGCGCTGGATTTCGCCGCCGCGAACGGAGCCGGACCCGTCCGGCTCACGGTGTGGGACTGGCGGGAGGACGCTATCGCTCTCTACCGGAGGCGCGGATTCGTAGCCGTCCCGGCGTGGGAGGACAGGGCCCGGCTCATCTGCATGGAGCGTTCCGCGGCACCCCGAGCTGAGCACTCCCTTCGCAGCTGGGAAGACGATTAAAAAGCTGGCCGGCGGGGTCTAAACAGCGGATTCTCCGCTTGACCCCGAGGGGGTGTACCACTCCCATTCGCCGTCTTCAGTGATGCTGCCTCCCATGGCCCCGAACATCCAGGGAGTGATTCCTGTGGGATCGCCGCCGACACTTACAAACATCTCGCGTTTCGTTCGGGCGCTGCTGAAGTGAGCGGGCAGGTACAGCCCCACTCCGAGGCCACATCCGAGCAGGAAAAACAGAATCGACAGGATGCCGACGGGGTGACGGTCGGTAAGGAACACGTACCCAACCGCAGCCCCGACGCCGACCAGAAGGCCCCAAAACACGGTCCAGAATGCGGCCCGGAACCGGAGGCTTCTGTTGCTGGGCCGCTGGTTAGGATCGTTGTTGCGGTGCAGGCCGGAAGGTGTTCCCTCGGAACCGGCGTCGTACGTTCGCGTCACAGAAGCAGTCTAAACGGGCCGAATGCCACACCCGGTGGGGGTCCTATGTCTCGTTCCTACCCGAACACCAAATTCGCGACCGTGAAGATGGCGAGCCCGGCCAGCGCCCCCACCACGGTGCCGTTGATGCGGATGAACTGCAGGTCCTTGCCGACCTGGAGCTCGATCTTCTCCGAGGTTTCCTCCGCGTCCCAGCGCGCCACGGTGTCCGTGATGACGCCGGCAATGTCGGAACGGTAGTTGTTCACCAGGTACCCGGCGGCGTCGCCCACCCAGGCGTTGACCTTCCCGGCGAGTTCCGGGTCAACCGTGAGGCGGGTGCCGAAGTCGTGGACGGCCGCCTTGAACCGGACCGTCAGCTCGCTGTGCGGATCGTCGACGGCGGTCAGCAGCGCCGCCTTGACGGTGCCCCAGGTACGGGAGGCCAGCTCGCGGACCTCCGGGTCGCCCAGCACCTGGGCCTTGACGCCCTCGGCCCGGGCAATCATCACCGGGTCGTGCTGCAGGTCGTGCGCCAGCGACTTCAAGTACGTGTCGATGGAGCGCCGGACCTGGTGCTGCGGATCGGCCTGCACGGCCCGGGTGAACTTCAGGATCTCCACATAAACCTTGTCGCCCACCAGCCCGTCCACGAAGCTGGGCACCCAGGTGGGGGAGCGGTCCGTGACCACCCGGTTGACGGTCTCGTGGTTGTCCCGGACCCAGTCCACCGTGCGGTCCACCAGCAGGTCCACCAGGGCGTGGTGGTGCCCGTCCTCAAAAATCCGCTCCGCGAGACGGCCCACCGGCGGCCCCCACGGCGGGGTGAGCAGGTGCCGGCGCACCATGCCCTCGATGACGGCCTGGACGTCGTCGTCGTTCAACACCGTGAACGCGCCCCGGATCACCGCTGCGCCCTCCTTCGCCACCCGCTCGGCGCCGCCCGGGCCGGAGAGCCAGCCGCCGACCTTGCGGGCGACGTCGACGCTGGCCAGCTTCTCCTTGACCACCTGCTCGGAGAGGAAGTTGGTCTCCACAAACTCGCCCAGCGACGCCCCGATCTGGTCCTTGCGCCGGGGAATGATGGCGGTGTGCGGGATCTTCAGGCCCAGCGGGTACTTGAACAGGGCGGTCACGGCGAACCAGTCCGCCAGCGCACCCACCATGCCGCCCTCGGCCGCGGCTCGGACGTACTCCAGCGCCGGGTACTGCTTCTGCAGGGCGAAGGCGACGACGAACACCACCGCCATCCCGATCAGGAGCGATCCCGCCAGCATTTTCATCTTCCGCAGCGCGGCTGCCTTCGCGGCATCGGCAGGGGAGAGCCGGTGGTCTGCGGCCGCCGTTATGGCGCCGGCACGGGATGGTCGCTCAGAGTTCACCTGCATGTGCCCAGCCTAGCCGGGCCCCCGGACCCCGGGTCAGCTAACGTGTTCGCATGACCATTGAGGAGTCCGCTGCCGCCCGCCCGCTCGTCTACGCCCACCGGGGAGCCAGCGGGGCCTTCGCGGAGCACACCCGCGCCGCCTACCTTCAGGCGATCGCCGACGGCGCCGACGGCGTCGAGTGCGATGTCCACCTGACCCGCGACCAGCACGCCGTGCTGCTGCATGACGCGACCCTGGACCGCACCTCCAACGGCACGGGCCCGGTGGCCGAACGCACCCTGGCCGAACTCCGGGAACTCGACTTCAGCTCCTGGAAGGGCGCCCGGATCCCCGAGATCTACGGGGCGAAGTCCGAGCAGCTCCTGACCCTACCCGAACTGCTCGACATCCTGCGCACCGCCGGCCGCGAGATCGGGCTGGCCATCGAGTTCAAGCACCCCAGCCCCTATCAGCTCAAGCTCGAGGACCGGGTACTGGAGATCCTCACCGGCGAGGGCTGGGACCCGGCCACCGGCATGCTGGAGAACATCCGCGTCTCCTTCATGAGCTTCAACCCGGATTCCGTCCGGCACCTGCTGCAGACCGTCCCCGCCGAGGCCATCTGCCAGCTGGTGGACGACGTCGACGTCGACGAAGTGCGGGAGAGGTTCAGCGTCGGCTCCATCACCGGCAACGCGATGGCCAACGTCATGAAGGCTGCCCAGCTTGAGGGCGAGGAACTGCTGGACCAGGGTGCCGTGGGCCTGGCCGGACCCGGCATCGACTACGTCCGCGAATTCCCGGACACGGTCCGCCGCTGGCTCGAGTCCGGCCGCCGGTTCCGGGTCTGGACCGTCGACGCCCCCGAGGACGTGGACCTCTGCCGGGAGGTTGGCATCCAGGAGATCACCACCAACCGCCCGGCCGAGGTCCTGGAGCGGATCTCCGTCAGCCTGTAGCGGCCGGTCCCCGTTCCACCGCCCTTAGCGGAACTGGGACAGGGAGGACAGGGCGGCGTCCACCGAGCGGTTCTCCCACGGCCGGCGCTGGCGCAGGGTCTTTCCGGGGAGGGCCTGGTCCCCCTCTGGGGTGGCGGTGGCCTGGCGTGCGGTCTTGCGGGAGGTCCTCATGGTGCTGCTTTCGTTCGTAGCGGTTCTGTCAGGCTCCAGTGAACAACCTCAAGTGAACTTGAGGTCAAGCCGGACACGTGCCAGACTGCTCGGGTGCCGTCCGCCCCTGATGCCCTGCTCTCCGTCGGTGAGGTCGCGTCCCGCGCCGGGATCACGGTGCCAGCCCTGCGCTACTACGAAGACCGCGGCCTGGTGCAGTCCCAACGCACCAGCGGCAACCAGCGCCGCTATAAGCGGACCACACTGCGCCGCCTGGCCGTGGTGGCGGCCGGCCAGCGGGTGGGGCTGAGCCTGGAGCAGATCAAAGCCGCCCTCGACGGCCTGCCCGCGGACCGGGCCCCGAACCAGGCGGATTGGACCGCCATTAGCCGGGACTGGGCGGGGCTGGTGGCGGAGCGGATCCGCGAATTGGAGGTGCTGGGCGAGTCCCTGGACAGTTGCATCGGCTGCGGCTGCCTGTCGCTGGGCCGTTGCTCCCTGGTCAACCCGGGCGACGGGGCCGCCGCCGAAGGGACAGGTTCCCGCTGGGCCCGGCGCGCCCGCCGTGCGGCCGGGGCGGGCCCGAACGCAGGCGTGCACCAAAACGAGGGCCGCGCCGCCGAACGGAATGCGCCCCGGGTCTAAGGCCGGCCCCGTAGCGCCCGGCAAGTCCTGGCCCGCGTGCTTACGCCGCCAGGTCCCGCCGCCGCCAGCCCGCGTAGCCCAGCACCGCCAGGAGCAGCGCGACGACGGTCAGCCACGCCAGGGCGGGCACGGCGTCGGGCGTCACCGGCAGCAGCGGCGAATGCCGGAACGGCGAGAGGTCCATCAGCCAGTCCGGGGCGTCCCAGAGCACACCGAACTCGCCCAGCGCCACGAACGCCAGCAGCAGCACCCACACCCCGGCGGCCAGCCGCGGGAGCCAGCCGAACACCGCCAGCGCCAGCCCGGCCAGCACCCAGGCGGCCGGGATCTGGGCCAGCGCGGCCACCGTGGACCGGCCCACCAGGCCGGAATCCTGCACCGTCAGCGCCGCCCCGATGCCGATCGAGACCCCGGCCAGACCCATCAGCACGGCGGAACCGGCCAGAGCGAAGCCGAAGTGGCTGCCGGCCCAGCGGGCCCGCGTCGCCGTCGTCGCCAGCAGCGCCTCCGCATGGCCCGCTGCCTCCTCGGCCCGCAGATGGTTCGCCGCGGAGACCGCGTAGGCCGCCGCCAGCAGGCCCATGATGCTGATCTCCGCGGCCAGGAAGGCGTCCCGCACCGCCGGGGCCCCGCCGAGGAGCTTGATCAGGTCCTGGGCGCTGGCCGAACTGAGCAGCTCCGCGACGTTGCCGATCAGCGAGCCGACCACCACTCCGAACACCACAAACGCGATCGCCCACGCCAGCCAGACCTTGTACTGCAGCCGCACGGCCAGCGCCCACACCCCGGACAGGGACCCCACGGCCGGGCCGGGGCGTTCGGCCCGCAACCCGGCGCCCAGGTCCCGCCGGGACCGCAGCGTGAAGGCCGCCGGGATCAGGACGGCGCTGAGCAGGACGGGCAGCACCAGCACCCACCAGTAGTCCCCGGCGAAGGCGCGGATCTGTTGGTTCCAGCCGATGGGGGAGAGCCAGGACAGGAACGAGGGGCCCGGCTCGGACAGGTCGCCTACCGCCCGCAGCCCGTAGGTCACCGCGATCACCCCGACGCTGAGGCCGTTGGCGCCCCGGGAGCCGGCGGTCAGCTGGGCGGCGACGCCGGCCACGGCGCTGAATGCCATCCCGGTGGCGGCCCAGCCCAGCCCGAAGGCCAGCGACCCTTCCGCCGGCAGGCCGCCGGCGGCCAGCCCTGCGGCGGAGAGCAGGCCCACGCCCAGGCTGCCAATGAGTCCGATGATGAGCGCGGCGGCCAGTGGCGCGTCACGGCCCAGCCGCCCGCCGCCGAGCAGTTCCAGCCTGCCGCTCTCCTCGTCGGCCCGGGTATGGCGGATCACCAGCATGGCCATCAGGACGGCGAGGATGGCGGTCATGAACGCCGTGTACTTGATCAGGGAGAGCGCGCCGAGGGACGCGGGGTCGTAGATCCGGCCGAACATCGCCACCATGGAGGCGGTGGCGTTGAGGGCGTCCGCCGCCTCGACGCGGCTGCGCACGTCCGGATACAGCTCGGCGCCCGCCCGCGCCGTGGAATAGGCGACGACGGCGAAGCCGACTACCCAGCCCGGCAGCAGCCAGCGGTCACGCCGCAAGCCCAGGCGCAGCAGCGTGCCCGTCCCGGCAAGGGTCTCAGGCATCGCCGGGACCCCGGCCAAAGGTTCCCGCCCCGTAGTGGCGCAGGAACAGGTCCTCCAGCGTCGGCGGCTGGCTGGTCAGCGACTTCAGGCCCGCGGCGGTCAGGGCCTGAAGGAACGGAGCCAGTCCGGCCGGGTCCACCTGCGCGCTGACCCGGTGGTTGACCACGGTGACGTCGTGCACGCCGGGCAGCCGGTCCAGCCCCGGCGGGACGGCCGCGACGTCGGCGGTGACGGCGGTGCGGGTCAGGTGCCGGAGCTTCTCCAGCGGACCGGTCTCCACCACCCGGCCGGCGCGGATGATGCTGACCCGATCCGAGAGGGCCTCGGCCTCGCTGAGGATGTGGCTGCTTAACAGCACCGTCCGGCCCTGGTCCCGGAGCGCGCGGACGCAACCGCGGAATGCCTCCTCCATCAGCGGGTCCAGGCCGCTGGTGGGCTCGTCCAGCAGGAACAGCTCGGCGTCCGTGGCCAGGGCCGCCACCAGCGCCACCTTCTGCCGGTTGCCCTTGGAGTAAGTGCGGGTCTTTTTGGTGGGGTCCAGTTCGAACAGCCGCAGCAGCCGGTCCCGCTCCGCCCGGTCCTGGCCGCCCTGCAGCCGGCCCAGCAGTTCGATCACCTGGCCGCCTGTCAGGTTTGGCCAGAGCGAGACGTCGCCCGGGACGTAGGCCAGCCGGCGGTGCAGGGCGGCGACGTCCTTCCACGGGTCCAGGCCCAGCACCCGCGCCGTCCCGGCGTCGGACCGCAGCAGCCCCAGCAGCAGCCGCAGCGTGGTGGACTTGCCCGAGCCGTTCGGTCCCAGGAAGCCGTGCACCTCCCCGGCGGCCACGGTGAAGTCCAGACCGTCCAGCGCCGTCGCGGTGCCAAACCGCTTGACCACACCCGCCATCTCCACGACGTTGCCCATAGCCACCACGGTACTCCGGGAGCAAGCTCCCGGATCCCCTGCGGAAGGTCCCGTTTCGCGTCTCCGTCTCCCGTGCCGTGGCGGCCGTGCCGTGGCGGGTCTGGGACGCAGTCGGCGGGACCCGTTCGTTGGCGCCGCCGCGGTTGTGGTTGCATGGATGCATGCCTTTTCGCTGGTCCCCCGGGGCAACCCGAACCCTGTCCGCCACCGCCCTGAGCGGACTGTTGCTGGCCAGCGCCGCAAAGCACTTCCGGGACCCGGCCTTTTTCGCCCCGCTGGTCCCGTCCTACCTCTGCCGGGACGACTCCGGCGAGCAGCGCAACGGCCCGCTGGCGGTCCTCTCCCGGGACGAATGGGTCGCCGCCACGGGACTGCTCGAGGGCGCCGCAGCCGCGGGGCTTCTGCTGCCCCGGACCCGCCGGGTCAGCGCCGGCTGCGTCACCGCCCTCTTCACCGTGTTCCTGACTGCCCACGTTGACGCGCTTCGAACGGCCTTTGGGCCGGAGGGGTCCCCGCGGGCCCGCACAATCCACGGAATCCGGCTGCCGCTGCAGGCCCCGCTCATCGCCTGGTCCTGGAGCCTGGCGAGAGCGCCCCGGCAGACACGCAGGTGAGTACCGCACTCACTCCCGCGGTCCGGATCGGGCTGTCCATCAGCGTCGCCACCGGGCTTTACGGCATCTCCTTCGGCGCCCTCTCCGTCGCCTCCGGGCTGGACTTCTGGCAGACCATGGCGCTGAGTCTGCTGCTGTTCAGCGGCGGCTCGCAGTTCGCCTTCATCGGCGTGGTGGCCGGCGGCGGCTCGGGACTGGCAGCCATGGGCGCGGCCACCCTGTTGGGCATGCGCAACGGGATTTATGGAATGCAGTTGAACGCCTTGCTGCAGCCCAAGGGCTGGCGGCGCTTCGCCGCGGCGCAGGTCACCATCGACGAATCCACGGCCACCAGCACCGGTCAGACGGACCCGGCCGAGCAGCGCCGGGGGTTCTGGACCGCCGGCGTGGGGGTGTTCGTGCTGTGGAACATCTTCACCGCCGTGGGCGCGCTCGCCGGCAGTGCGCTGGGGGACCCCAAGCAGTGGGGGCTCGACGGCGCCGCGGTGGCCGCCTTTCTGGGGCTGCTCTGGCCGCGGCTGAAGGGCCGCGAACCCGTGGCGATCGCCGTCGTCTGCGCGCTCGCCACCGTGCTGGCCGTCCCGCTGGTCCCCGCCGGGGTGCCCATCCTGGTGGCCGCTCTGGTGGCCGCCGTGTTCGGCTGGTTCAGTTCCGGCCCGCGTGACGAGGGACTGGAGCCCGACGTCGACCCCTACCCCGCGCGTGAACACGGGCGCGGGCACAGCGCCGGGGCGGCCACGGGGGAGGGCGCATGACACTCTGGTTGTGGCTGCTGCTCTCCTGCGTGTTGGCCTACGCGTGGAAACTGCTGGGCTACCTGGTGCCCGCCGCGTGGCTGAAGAACCCCCGGATTTCCCGCGTGGCCGGGGTGATGACCATCGGGCTGCTCGCCTCCCTGACCGTGGTCAACGCGGTGGCCTCCGGGCAGGCGCTGGCCCTCGACGCGAGGCTGGGCGCCCTGGCCGCGGCTGCACTGGCGCTGCTGCTCCGGGCGCCGTTCCTGGTGGTGGTGCTGGCCGGCGCCGGCGCGGCGGCCGGGCTGCGGCTGCTCGGCTGGGGATAGCAGCGCCTCTCGGTGTGCGCGCAGGCGTGCCCGGTCTTTAGTCCCTAGCCGGTGCCGGCGGCCGGTGACAGCATCCAGTGATGACCACCAACGAGCCCGACAATGCCGCTGCCCGCGACCCTGAAGGCGCCGGTCCGGAGCATCCTGCCCCGGAAGGGGCGCAACCGGGTCACGCGCAGCCGGGGCAGACGCCAACGGATCAGGCACAACCGGCGAAGGGCCACGACCGTGCGGCCGCGTCCCGCGCCGCCGGCGGCATCCCCACCGGGGCCGTGTCCACCCGCGACCTGCAGGAACTGGCGCGGCGCCGCCGCGAGGCCGAGGAGAAGCTGCAGCAGCATCTCGAGGAAGCCAAGCACAAGCCGGCCCACCACCACGACGGGGAGCACCACGACGGCGGAAGCCGCGACGTCGGCCATCAGCAAACCGATAAGCCGGGCGGGGAACCCAGACACGGCTGAAGGCAGGCGCCGGAAGCCTGGCACCTGCCCTCAGGTCACTCGCCCGTCGGGGCGGAAACGCTGCTACTCGCCGTCCACCGTGACGACGATCTTGCCGCGCGTGTGGCCTTCCATGTTGTCCCGGAAGGCGTCCGCGGTGCGCTCCAGCGGGTAGGTCTTGGCGACCTCCACGCGCAGGCCGCGGCTGTCCACCAGGTCCGCGAGTTCCTGGAGCTGGGTCCCCACCGGGTTGACCCACATCCAGGTTCCGCCGTGCTGTTCGACCTCGGCGTCCGCGATCGAGGCGTGCTTGCCGCCGTCGGCCAGGACCGCCAGGGTGGCGTCGAGCACGCCGCCGACGAAGTCGGCCACGATGTCCACGCCCTCGGGGCGGAGTGCGCGTACGCGGTCGGCCAGGCCCTCACCGTAGGTGACGGGTTCCGCGCCGAGGGAGCGGATGAAGTCATGGTTCTTCTCCGAGGCGGTGGCGATCACGGAGGCGCCGAGGGACTTGGCGATCTGGATGCCCAGGGAGCCGACGCCGCCGGCTCCGCCGTGGATCAGCACGGTCTTGCCTTCGCCCGTGCCGAGCCGGGTCAGGACCTGGTAAGCGGTCAGGCCGGCCAGCGGCAGGCCGGCGGACTGGTTCCAGTCCAGGGTGGCCGGCTTGCGGGCGAGCACCCGCTCCGGGAGCGCGATGTACTCGGCGAAGCTGCCGCCGTGGACGTAGTCCTTGCGGCCGTAGGCGATGACCTCGTCACCGGGCTGGTACTGCGGGGCGTCAATGCCCACTGCTTCCACCACACCGGCGACGTCCCAGCCGGGGATCGCGGGGAACTGCAGGTCCATCATGCCGTCGAGTCCGCCGGAGACGATCTTCCAGTCCACCGGGTTCACGGAAGCTGCCTTGACCTTGACCAGGACCATGCCGGGGCCCACCTTGGGCATGGGCTGGTCAGTCAGTTCGAGGACGTCAGGGGTGCCGTATTCGCTGTACGTGATTGCTTTCATGCAGGCGTCAACGGACCCGTCCGGGCCGGTATTCCGGGGCTCTGGGGTGAGAGCGGTCTCAGTGCGCGGCGCCCAGCCCTGCGAGTTTCAGGATCAGAACCAGGCCCTCTGGCGTGCCGGGCCAGTGCCGGCGCACCGCGTCCGTGCCCGCCCGCTTGACCACGGAGCGCAGCGCCAGGGCGACGATCACGACGTCGTCCGCGTAGCCGATCACCGGCAGGAAGTCCGGCACCAGGTCGATCGGGGAGAGCAAGTACAGCAGCAGCAGGACCAGCCGGACCCGCACCCCCGCCGCGACGGTGCCGTCCGCGATCAGCCGCTTCACCAGCCGGAGCAGGTCCGGCAGCAGCCGCAGCGCGTCCCTCATGGTCACGGTTTCCGGGTGCCGGCGCGCGTAGTTCCACAACAGGACCAGCAGGACGGCGTAGACCAGCATCAGTCCGCCAATCACGCCGGCGAGGGTTTCCCAGCTCATGGACTCAACCGTTCTCAGAAATTTGGCAGCAGCTTTGATCCGAACTTATCAGGAGAGGCTGGACTCGAAAGTCGGAACGACAGCGGTGCATGTGTAGTCGGGATGGGTGCGGTAGTACAGGATTGCATGAATACATCGCACGTTGTACTTTTTGGAAGATGGAAACGCTCACGCAGGCACCCGTGCTCGCCAGATTTGGCCATGCGGTGTCGGACCCAACCCGTGCCCGCATCCTCCTAGCGCTTTCAGAGGCGACGTCCTACCCCTCGGATTTGGCGGTGTCGCTGGGTGTTTCACGGCAGAGCATGTCAAACCACCTGACGTGCCTTCGGGGCTGTGGGCTGGTGGTGGCTGTTCCCGACGGGCGGCGGACCCGGTATGAGTTGGCCGACGCGCGGTTGGGCCATGCGATCAAGGATCTGTTGGGTGTTGTTCTCGCCGTTGATCCGTCGTGTTGCGCCCCGGACGGGAAGTGCCTGGTATGACGGCGCCGTTGCGGGCTCTAAGCCCGGAACGCCGGGGTGTGCTGAGCCGCCGCATCCGCCTGTTCGCGGCCGCGACGATCACGTACAACGTCATTGAGGCCGTGGTGGCGCTCTGGGCCGGCAACGTTGCCGACTCCGCTGCCTTGATCGGTTTCGGGCTCGATTCGGTCATCGAGGTGACATCGGCCCTGGCGCTCTCGTGGCAGTTCGCGTCGAAGGATCCGGAGCGGCGAGAGCAGCTGACCCTGCGGATCATTGCCGTCTCGTTCTTCGCTCTCGCCGCCTTCGTGGCCGCGGACTCCATCCGGGCCCTGTCCGGCGCCGGTGAAGCGCAACATTCGTTGCCGGGCATCGTGGTGGCCGCGTTGAGCCTGGCAATTATGCCCGTGTTGTCCTGGGCGCAACGGCGGGCCGGGCGTGAACTCGGGTCAAGGACGGCCGTCGCGGATTCCAAACAGACCCTGCTGTGCACCTACCTTTCCGCCGTGCTGCTCGTTGGACTGGTCCTGAACAGCATCATGGGCTGGTGGTGGGCCGATGCTGGCGCCGCTCTAATCATTGCCGGCATCGCGGTCCGTGAGGGCATCAACGCCTGGCGCGGAGACGCCTGCTGCGCAACAGCGGGACCCGCGGAGCAGGACGCGGCCTGCTGCGCAGGGTGCCAGGCCGAGTCGGAGCCGGCGGCCGTGCCCGTGGCTCTCGGGACGAAACCGGCTGGCCGGTGAGCGCCATTTCGCCAGCGCAGAACGTGAGGATGGCCAGCTAGGCCATTCTCAGCGGTACGTGGCCCCGGAGGGCGAACCGAACCCCACCCCGAACGCGGTGCCGTACGTGGTGCCGGGTACCAGGGTCTGGGTCGGCAGGGGCCGGTCCGGCCGCTCGGCCCGGATGGCGTCTTCCAACAGGGCCACCGGCCGGCGCCAGGCGTCGGACCCGGCCTCCATGGTGTCCACAACGCCGATCAGCATGGCCAGCAGCCGGATCATGTCCGCCATGGAAATGTCGCTGCGCAGCGTGCCCTGGCCCTGGCCGCGTCCCAGCAGGATCGCGACCGACTCGATCAGGTCTCCGGTGATCCCGGTCAGCACCCCGCGGCGCCCGGCCACCGCGCCGAGGAGGTTGGCCTCGTCGCTGGCCACGCCCATCAGCGCCTCGACAATGCGGAACAGGCCCTCGGCGGCATCGGTCCCGGCCAGTGCGTCTTCGATGACCGGGTTCACGCGCAGCTTCAGCTGTTGGTGCAGCGCGGCGAGGACCAGTTCCTCCTTGTCCGCGAA
>Ga0308165_1003999_pt1 | contig 15109 bp, 13 predicted proteins | sample PhyWR2_FD_201032 | JGI IMG/M metagenome (GOLD analysis project Ga0308165, IMG submission 201032) | Phyllosphere microbial communities from UC Gill Tract Community Farm, Albany, California, United States - DLSLW.R2 | ecosystem: Host-associated > Plants > Phyllosphere > Unclassified | place: USA...
GTCCTCGGTCAAAAACGGAATGTGCGGCGCCACACTCACGCCCACCGGGATGCCCGCCTCGGTCAGCCGGCGTATCGTGCGCAGCCGCCGGTGGGGGGCCGCTGCCCGTGGCTCGAGCAGGCGGGTGAGCTGCGGATCCAGGCTGGTGATGGTGATGTAGACCGCCGCCGCGTTCTTGCGCGCCGCTGCAGCAATCAGGTCGATATCACGCTCCACGGCGCTGCTCTTGGTGATCAGCGAGAACGGATGCTCAGCCTCGCTGAGCACCTCGATCAGCTGCCGCGTCAGCCCCAGCTCCCGCTCGATCGGCTGGTAGCAGTCGGTGGCGGAGCCGATATTGAGCGAGGCAGGCTGGTAGCGCGGGCGGCTGATCTCAGCCTTCAGCACCTGGGCAATATTGGTCTTGGCAAACAGCTGGGTTTCAAAATCCAGCCCGGGCGAGAGATTCAGGTAGCTGTGGTATGGCCGGGCATAGCAGTAGATGCAGCCATGCTCGCAGCCCCGGTAGGGGTTGACCGAGTGATCAAAGAAGATATCGGGCGAGTCATTTTTCTGGATCGCGCTGCGGGCCCGCTCCTCATGCACCTGGGTCGGCAGGCTTTCCGCGTCCTGCTGCCACCAGGCGCCTTCTTCCAGATGCTGGTCTGCATCGCCTGCAACAGGCGCCGCAGCGGTGGCAGGGGTCCAGCCATCGTCGGCCCATTCCCGCACATCGCTGGCAAAGCGGTGGCGGGGGGCGCCTACTGCGCCCCGCCCCTTGCGGGCCACCGGCAGCGGCACGCGCACTGGCACAGGCCCATCCAGCTCGTCCGTGCAGCGCTGCAGCGCCTGCGAGTCTTCCCGCGCGGTAGCGTTCAAGGTATTGGTGGAGGGATGGCGGGCAGGCATGGTAACTGTTTTTATATACAGTATTTCCATGCATTGTGCGCGATCCGGAGCGGCCGTGCAAGCGCCGAGAAAACCAGGGCTATTCGCACCGTTTTGGTGCGAAATGGGGCATGGCCTACATTCGGGGATTACATACTCCGGAGGAAGTTTTCATGTCTCGCAAACCCCAACTCATCCTGTCATCCCTGGATGTGGACCGCCTGGAAGCACTGCTGGAAGCGATGCCAGCCAGTGCCTTCCCTGGCAAGGCGGATCTGGAGGCCGAGATTGCCCGTGCCGATATCGTGGAGCCGACCGATATCCCACCGGATGTGGTGACGATGAACTCCACGGTGAACTTCGATATTGCCGAATCGGGCAAGCAGTTCCAGCTGACCCTGGTCTACCCCAAGGATCTGGACGACACCAGCAGCAAGATTTCGGTATTCGCACCGGTGGGTAGTGCACTGCTGGGCCTGTCGATTGGCAATGAACTGGCCTGGCCATCGGTGGGCGGAAAAACCATGACGGTGCGCGTGACCGGCATCAGCTACCAGCCCGAGCGGGCTGGCGATCTGCACCGCTAGCAATCCCTACATCGACAAGCGCGCGCCGACCAGGCTGACCAGCAGGCCGGCACCGACCAGACCCAGCTCCCAGCGGGCCACCGAACGCAGGCTGGGCGTACGCGCCTCGACACCCAGGTAGAGCGCGCGCCCGGCCAGCAGCGACAGCGCAAAGGCCAGGCCCATGCCCAGCCAGTTCAGCCAGGGCTGGCTCGGCCAGACATGCGAGACCACCGCGTTGCACAGCACCACGATCGAAAAGTGCACCAGAAACACCGAGTAACCCATTTGGCCCAGCGACTGCAGCCAGCGCACCGGCGCCTGGCGGCCCAGCCAATCGACCAGGCGGCTGTCCGAAGGCACACGCATCAACCACAGCAGTGCCACGGCGCCACACAGGGCCACCGCGATGCGCAGGCGGAAATCCACCTCCAATGACAGCAGGCCCAGTGCCAGCAATGCGGCCGTCCAGGACCAGGGCTTGGCACTTTGGCTGCCCCAGAAGGCCAGCATGCCCATGCCATAGGCGCCGATAAAGTAGACAAACCACATGTCCAGCTCACTGTGGCGGTTGAGCACCAGCAGCGACAGCGCCGTCATCGCCAGAACCACCCACTGGCCCAGTTGCAGGCCCAGCCACTGGCGCGGCCAGCGGCGGCTGAATGCGAACAGCAGCGTCACCGCCGCAAACAGCTGGAAGTCGATGGCAACATACCAGACGCCTGCCGACAGCGCGTCTTCACCGCTGATGTCCTGCAGCATCAGCGCATTGGCGATCAATTGCTGCCAAGTCGGCTCGGCGGGTACGGATTCATGGGCAAACCAGGGCCGCACCAGCGCTGCGATAAGCACCGCCAGCAACAGCGCGACGGAATAAGGCGCCAGCAGCCGCAGCGCGCGCTGGCCGATCTTGGCCAGCGGGCTGCCAAAGCGGGCCACGCCTTGGGGTGCCAGGCTGGCGGCCGACAGAAAGCCACCCATGACCAGGAAAATCTGCACGGCGATGCGCGCATATTCCGCCAGCCACTCGATGATGCCGGGGGTGACTTGTGCTGCAACATCCGACATCGGGCCATAGAAAGCCAGGTGGTGCCAGACGATGGCAGCACAGCAAGCCCCTTTGGTCATGTCCAGCCACAGATTTCGTTTGTTATGGGTTGTGGTGGTAGGCAAGATAGTCTCTGGCCAGCTGATCCGCCATGGGCATGCCATCGCGGCGCAGTCCGGCAATGTTCTGACAAAGGTGTGGCACCGCGCGCGCAGTGCCACTCCATGTGTAACGCCGTTGTATCCGCTGCCGTTGACGGGGCGGCCCTGCTGATAGACCGAAAACTGCCGTCTTTACAAAGCGGCTATAGCAAGCGCCGGGCCATGGCGGCCTGGCGTTTCAGCTTTTCCAGAAAAAACCGATAATCAGCGCCATGAAACAAGCCCCAACGCCGCTGCCCGAGCTCACCCGCCAATTCGTGTCACATTTTGGCGAAATGGGCAGCCGCTGGGGCATCAACCGCACGGTAGGACAGATCTACGCGCTGATCTTTCTGTCGCCCCAGCCCATCAATGCCGACGAGATTGCCGAGGGCCTGTCGTTCTCGCGCTCCAATGTCAGCATGGGCTTGAAGGAGCTGCAATCCTGGCGCCTGGTACACATGCGCCACCAGCCGGGTGACCGGCGCGAGTACTTTGAAGCGCCAGCCGATGTCTGGGAAATCTTCCGCACCCTGGCCGAGGAGCGCCGCCGCCGCGAGATCGAACCCACCCAGTCGATGCTGCGCTCCGCGCTGCTGCAGGAAACCCATTCCGCCGACGAGCAATACGCCCAGCAGCGCATGCAGGAGATGTACGACCTGATCGACAAGCTGATGACCTGGTTTGACGATGTGCAGCGCCTCAACCCCGACACCGCCTTGCAGCTGATGGGCATGGGCAGCGCCGTCACCCGGGTGCTGACCATCAAGGACCGCCTGACCGGCAAATCGCCCGCCCGCAAGGAAGGCAACGACTGAAATGCTGGCGCTGCAAACTCCGGCCGCCATTGCCGAGCGGCTCTGGCCCGGCACGGGCTGGCCTGCGCTGATGCCCGGCCATGGCCTGCCCCGCGCCGAGATTGCCGGTGATTTCTTGCTGCTGGACCACCTCGAAGCCGCCGAAGAGACCTGGGGGCGCGATGCCCCGTTGGCGAACCTGGGCCAGGATTGGTGGGTGTTTGCCTGTTCTGGCACCGGCGACGCCTGGCTGTTGAGCCGCGACCAGCAGCAGACCATTGCCTTCCTGGACCACGCTGCCGGGCCTGATGCCCTGCCCCGGCTGCTGGGCATCGATGCCGGGCAATGGCTGCAACTGGCCGATCTGATGGCCCAGCTGGAAGCGGCGCAAGACCAGGGGCTGGAGCTGGCGCCGCAAGCCAGGGTGCTGATGGCGCAGCTGGCGCCGGGCCTGCCTACCTGTTACCCCTACACGCTAGCTTAACGCGTGGGCGCGGCCTCAGCCGTCTTGGGCGCCAGCACGATGCGCAGGCCTTGCTCCTGCACCTCCATGCGCTCGACCGTGTAGCCCAGGCCTTGCAGCAGCATGCGCTGGCTGGCCGGGAGCTCATAGACCAGCAGGCCCTGCAGAACCTGCTCGGCCAGGCGGGGGGCATAGGTCTGGAACATGCCCTGGTAGGCGGCAGGCACGCCCTGCATCTGCAGCTGCTGCACGCGCACATTGTGCAGACGGATGCTGGCATCGGCATCGTGGAAGGCCAGGCCAAAGTCCAGAGTCATCTGGCCGGGGTATTCATTGCCCATCAGTTTTTCGGTCACCCAGATATCGAAGGCGGCACGCAGGCTGTTGCTCTGCGCCAGCAGCTCCACCTTGGGCTTTTGCAGCTGGATGACGACCATGCCCTGCCAGGAGCGGGCCAGCGGAAACTTGGCCGCGACCGCCTGCTGCAGCTGCGCCTGGCTGATGCGAATGCTGCGCGCACCGGCGGGCAGTGGGGCATCGGCCGCCTGCGCCACACTGGCCGCAAGGCCGGTTCCTACGACCATGGCCGCTGCAGCCCATGCCAGGCACTGGCGGCGCGGCAGCAGCGGAGCAGACCCTGGGGCAAAAAACAGATTCACCATCGCATCACACCGTAGCTGTCAAACGCGGTTCGACAGCGCCGCAGGGCCAAAGTTCAGCCCCGGCGGCCGGTGTTGGTATCTGCGCGTTACGCCGCTTGCGCAGCGGCAGGTACGCGGCTTGGGCCGCCAGCCAGCAGCGCATCGCGGGCTTCGAAGTACTCGCGCTTGAGCCGGGCCACCAGCTCGGCGGCGGGCACCACCTGCTTGACAGCGCCAATGCCCTGGCCACTGCCCCAGATGTCTTTCCAGGCCTTGCGGTCCTTGCCAAAGCTCATCGAGCTGGGGTCGGAGACCGGCAGGTTGTCCGGGTCCATGCCGGCCGCACGGATCGACGGGCTCAGGTAGTTGCCATGCACGCCGGTAAAAAGGTTGCTGTAGACGATGTCGTCCGAGTTGGAGCTGACGATCATCTGCTTGTACTCTTCCACCGCGCGCGCCTCGTCGGTGGCTATGAAGGCCGAGCCGATATAGGCAAAGTCGGCGCCCATGGCCTGGGCAGCCAGCACGGCGCGCCCATGCGCAATGCTGCCCGACAGCGCCAGCGGGCCGTCAAACCATTCACGGATTTCCTGCACCAGCGCAAACGGGCTCTTGATGCCCGCATGGCCACCGGCACCAGCGGCCACGGCGATCAGGCCATCGGCGCCCTTGTCGATGGCCTTGTGTGCAAAGCTGTTGTTGATGATGTCGTGCATCACCACGCCGCCCCAGGAATGGGCCGCCTGGAACACGTCCTCGCGCGCGCCCAGCGAGGTGATCAAAATGGGCACCTTGTACTTTTCGCACAGCGCCATGTCATGCTCCAGGCGCTCATTGGTCCGGTGCACGATCTGGTTGATCGCAAACGGTGCGGCGGGCTGGTCAGGGTGGGCGCGGTTGTGAGCAGCCAGGGTTTCGGTGATTTCGGCCAGCCAGTCATCGAGCTGCTCGGCCGGGCGGGCATTGAGCGCGGGCATGGAGCCGACAATACCGGCCTTGCACTGGGCGATCAGCAACTGCGGGTTGCTGACGATGAACAGTGGCGAGCCGATGACCGGAAAAGGCACGTTCTGCAACGCGCCGGGAAGCTTGGACATACAAGGTCTCCTTCAAATGGCTAAAGCCTTCTGCGCTGTCGGGGCGGCGCAGCCCCCCGGCGCCTTGGCCAAGGCGCAGGGGCACTTCAGATGGGGGGCATGGCGCTCAGAAACGGTCCTGCGGCAGCGCCATCACCGGGGCCGCACCGTGCAGCACTTCTTCGCGCAATGCGGAGGTTTTTACCAAAATATGCGTGGCATAGAAATGCGCGGTTGTCACCTTGGCTTCGAGGAAAGCCTGGTCGCCCGCGCCCTGGCTGAGCTGCTGCTCGGCCGCCAGCAAGGCCCGGCCCATTTGCCAGCCGGCCACCAGATTGCCCGCCAGCATCAGGTACGGCACGCTGGCCGCAAACACATCGTTGGGCGCAGTCTTGCTGCCGGCGACCACGTAATCGACGACTGCCAAAAAGTCCTGCCGCGCCTGCGCCAGCGCACGTGCAAAGGCCTGGGCTGCGGCCGAGCTGCCGGCCTTCAGCGCCTGCTCGGTCTGCTCGATCTGGCTGGCGATGCCCCGCGCGGCCTGACCGCCATCGCGGGCCGTTTTGCGGCCCACCAGGTCATTGGCCTGGATGGCGGTAGTGCCTTCATAGATGGTCAAAATCTTGGCGTCGCGGTAGTGCTGGGCCGCACCCGTCTCCTCGATAAAACCCATGCCCCCATGCACCTGCACGCCCAGGCTGGTGACCTCCTGGCTCATCTCGGTGCTGTAGCCCTTGATCAGCGGCACCATGAACTCATAGAAGGCCTGGTTGTCCTGGCGCACCTGCGCATCGGGATGGGCATGGGCAGCATCAAAGGCCGCAGCGGCCGTCAACGCCATTGCGCGGCAGCCTTCGGTATAGGCGCGCATCGTCATCAGCATGCGGCGCACATCGGGGTGGTGGATGATGGTGGCGCTGCCGGCCACGCTGCCATCGACCGGGCGGCTTTGCACACGCTCCTTGGCAAAGGCGGCGGCCTGCTGGTAGGCCCGCTCGGCAATGGCCACGCCCTGCAGGCCGACCGCATAGCGGGCCGCGTTCATCATGATGAACATGTACTCCAGGCCCCGGTTTTCCTCGCCCACCAAAAAGCCGGTGGCACCCCCGTGGTCGCCATACTGCAGCACACAGGTGGGCGATGCCTTGATGCCCAGCTTGTGCTCGATGCTGACGCAGTGCACATCATTGCGCGCACCCAATGTGCCATCGGTATTGACCAGGAACTTGGGCACCACGAACAGGCTGATGCCCTTGACGCCTTCGGGCGCACCGGCCACCCGGGCCAGCACCAGGTGCACGATGTTCTCGGCCATGTCGTGCTCACCATAGGTGATGAAGATCTTGGTGCCAAAGACCTTGTAGCTGCCATCGCCCTGCCGCTCGGCGCGCGTGCGCACCAGCGCCAGGTCCGAGCCGGCCTGGGGCTCGGTCAGATTCATCGTGCCGGTCCACTGGCCGGAGACCAGCTTGTCCAGGTAGGTCGTTTTCAGCGCATCGCTGCCGGCCGTCAGCAAGGCCTCGATCGCGCCATCGGTCAGCAAGGGGCAGAGCGCAAAGCTCATGTTGGCGCTGTTGAGCATCTCGACACAGGCAGCGCCAATCGTCTTGGGCAAGCCTTGGCCGCCGGCATTCACCGGGTGCTGCAGGCCCTGCCAGCCGCCCTGCACGTACTGCGCAAAGGCCTCCTTGAATCCCGCCGTGGTGCTGACCTGGCCATCCTTCCAGGTCGAGGGCTGCAGGTCACCCACCACATTCAGCGGCGCCACCACCTCTTCGTTGAAGCGTGCACATTCCTCCAGCACGGCCTGTGCCGTCTCCAGCCCCGCTTCTTCAAAACCGGGAATCTGTGCCACCTGGTCGATACGGGCCAGGTGCTCCATTGCAAACAGCATGTCCTTGACTGGTGCCTTGTAGCTCATCGTTGTCTCCTCGTCTTATCGTTGCTTGTGGTTTGGGGGTGCGCTGCGCAGACAAAAAAGGCATCCCCCAGGGGATGCCTTCTTCAGATGCTGCTGTCTGCCACCACGCTGCCCACCACATCCAAGCTCAGCAGGATGCTGTTGCGGTGTGGGCTGGTGGCAGGCACGTTATTTACAGCTTGCTGGCCATCTCGGGCACGGCGTCGAACAGGTCAGCCACCAGGCCGTAGTCCGCCACGCTGAAGATCGGCGCTTCTTCGTCCTTGTTGATCGCCACGATCACCTTGGAGTCCTTCATGCCCGCCAAGTGCTGGATGGCGCCCGAGATGCCCGCTGCCACATACAGCTGGGGCGCTACGATCTTGCCGGTCTGGCCCACTTGCAGGTCGTTGGGCGCGTAGCCCGCATCCACCGCAGCGCGGCTGGCGCCAATGGCTGCGCCCAGCTTGTCGGCCAGCGGCGTCATCACTTCGCTGAACTTCTCGGCGCTGCCCAGCGCGCGGCCACCGGAGACGATGATCTTGGCGGCCGTCAGCTCCGGGCGGTCGTTCTTGGTCACTTCGCGGCCCACAAAGCTGCTCTTGCCGCTGCCCTCAACCGCTGCGGCGTTCTCGACCGTGGCCGACCCACCGGTGGCAGGGGCGGCATCAAAGCCGGTGCCGCGCACGGTGATGACCTTGGTGGCATCGATCGATTGCACGGTGGCAATGGCGTTGCCCGCGTAGATGGGGCGCTCGAACGTGTCGGCGCTCACCACCTTGGTGATGTCGCTGATCTGGGCGACGTCGAGCTTGGCGGCCACGCGCGGGGCGACGTTCTTGCCCGAGGCGGTGGCTGGCGCCAGGATGTGGCTGTAGTTGCCGGCAATGGCCAGCACTTGCGCGGCCAGGTTCTCAGCCAGGCCATCCTTGAGCGCCGGGCCTTCGGCCAGGATGACTTTGGCTACGCCTGCGATCTGCGCTGCAGCTTGGGCTGCAGCTGCTGCGCCTTCGCCAGCGACCAGCACATGCACATCGCCGCCGCAAGCCAGCGCTGCGGTGACGGTGTTGTGCGTGGCGGTCTTGATCGTTTGGTTGTCGTGTTCTGCAATAACGAGAGCGGTCATTTGTAGGTTTCCTTTTGAGCGGCAGGCTTAGATTACTTTTGCTTCGTTCTTGAGCTTGTCGATCAAGGTGGCCACATCGGGCACCTTCACGCCGGCGCCGCGCTTGGCGGGTTCTTGCACCTTCAGGGTCTTCAGGCGCGGGCTCACGTCCACACCCAGCTCTTCTGGCTTGACGGTGTCGAGCTGCTTTTTCTTGGCCTTCATGATGTTGGGCAAGGTGACGTAGCGCGGCTCGTTCAGGCGCAGGTCGGTGGTGATGACGGCGGGCAGCGACAGAGACAGGGTCTCCAGGCCCCCGTCCACTTCGCGCGTCACGCTCACCTTGTCGCCAGCGAGTTCGATCTTGGAGGCGAAGGTGGCCTGGGGCAGGTCGCCCAGCGCGGCCAGCATCTGGCCGGTCTGGTTGGCGTCGTCGTCAATCGCTTGCTTGCCGCAGATCACGAGGCCTGGCTGCTCCTTGTCGACCAGCGCCTTCAGCAGCTTGGCCACGGCCAGCGGCTGCAGCTCTTCGGCGGTTTCCACCAGGATGGCGCGGTCGGCTCCGATGGCCATCGCCGTGCGCAGGGTCTCCTGGCACTGGGTGACACCGCAGCTGACGGCGATGATCTCGGTCACGACGCCCTTTTCCTTCAATCGCACGGCCTCTTCCACCGCGATTTCATCAAAGGGGTTCATCGACATCTTCACATTCGCAATGTCCACACCCGAGCCATCGCTCTTGACGCGCACCTTGACGTTGTAGTCCACCACGCGTTTGACGGGTACCAGTACTTTCATAGTCTCAGCTTTCTAACAATAAACTCTGGGCCCGCTGCGGCGTCGTTCGCCACGGGCGGGCCTCGGTATCAATCGGGCAAGGTCAGCACACCTTGCGCCTGGAGCGACTGCAATTGCGAATCACTCAAACGCAGCAGATTTTGCAGCACTTCGCGTGTACCCTCACCGAGTGTGGGTGGCGCGCGGCGAATCGGCAGGCGCTCACCATCCATGCGGATGGGCGGCGCCAGCACGGCCGTCTGGCCGACCACCGGGTGGGGCATGTTCTGCACCAGACCGGCTTGCTGCACGCGCTCGGAGGTCAGCGCCTCATGCAGGCCCAGCACCTCGCCGCAAGGCACACCACAGGCATTGAGCCGCTCGATCAGCAGCGCACGCGGAAAGCTGCGGATGGTCTCGATCATCAGCGGCAGCAGCAGCTTGCGGTCCTTGGCACGTTCCACATTGGTGGCGTACTTGGGGTTGTCGGCCAGGTCGGGGCGCTCGATCACATCGCGGCAGAAGCGCTCGAACTGCGCGTTGTTGCCCACCGCAATGATCAGCGGGCCATCGGCGGCCTCGAACATGCCGTAGGGCACGATCGACGGATGGGCATTGCCAAAGCGCTCGGGGTCCTTGCCCATGAACAGCGCATCGAGCCCGTAGTAGCCGGTGATGCTGACGCCGTTGTCGAACAGCGCCATGTCGATCTTGCGGCCCTGGCCCGTGCGCTCGCGGGCAAACAGCGCGGCCAGTACCGCCTGGGCGGCGCTCATGCCGGTCATCAGGTCAACGACGGCCACACCAAACTTCAGCGGCGGCTGCGATGCCTCGCCGTTCATCGCCATCAAGCCGGCCTCGCCCTGCACCAGGATGTCGTAGCCCGGGCGGGCGGCTTCATCGGTGTCGGTGGCATAGCCGGTCACGCTGCAGTAGATCAGGTCCTGCTTCAAGGCCTTCAGCGCCTCGTAGCCCAGGCCCAGCTTGTCGGCGCCGCCATGCTTGAAGTTGTGGATCACCACATCGAACTGCGGCAGCAGCTCCAGGATCAGCGCCAGCCCTTCTGGCTTTTGCAGATCGACGGTGATGGACCGCTTGTTGCGGTTCATGCTGTTGTAATAGGTGGTCTCGGTCTTGCCAATGCGCAGGCCCCAGTCGCGGGTGTCGTCACCACGCTTGGGGTGCTCCACCTTGATCACCTCGGCACCCAGGTCGCCCAGCACCTGGCCGCACAAGGGGCCAGCAAAAACACGGGACAGGTCCAGCACCTTGACACCCGCCAGCGGCAGGGCCGTGGCTTTCTCTTCCTCACGCATACTTGTCTCCTTGGATCACCTGGCCGGCCAGCTTGCAGGGCCGGCCCCGGTGCCATTTTTCTCAGTCCCTGTCAGCGGCGCAGCTGCAGGTAGTTGGCGGGGCGCTTTTCCAAAAACGCGGCAATGCCCTCGGTCGATTCCGGTGTGGCCTGCGCCCGCACCATCAGCTCGGCTTCCAGGTCCAGCTGCTGCTCCAGGCTGTTGTCATAGGCCGCGCGGCACAGCGACTTGATGCTGGCCATGGCTTGCAACGGCCCATCGGCCAGCTGCGCGGCCAATGCGATGGCCTGGGCCAGCGCATCGCCCGGCTCGGCCAGGCGGTTGACCAGGCCCAGTTGCTGCATGCGCTCGCCGCTCACCCGGTCACCCGTCAGGCACAGCTCGGTCAGCAGCTGGCGCGACAGGTGCTCGGCCAGAAAGGCCGTGGCGCCACCGTCGGGCGACAGCCCCACCTTCACATAGGCGACTGAGAACGCGGCATTGCGCGCTGCCACCAACATGTCGCAGGCCAAGGCCAGCGACAGGCCGGCACCGGCGGCCGCGCCCTCCACCGCCGCCACCACGGGCTTGGGGCAGTCGCGCAGCGCACGCACCAGGTCATGCAGGCCTTCGAGCAGCTCGCGGCGCTTTTCGAGCGGCTGGTCACGGCGCGTCGCAATGCGGCGCAGATCGCCACCGGAGCAGAAATGCCCACCCGCCCCGGTGAGCACAATCGCGCCCACGGCCGGGTCGGTCGCTGCGTCTTGGAGCGCTGCTGTCAGGCCCAGGTAGAACTCGGGCGACAGCGCATTGCGCGCCGCCTCGTTGTTGTTGGTCAGCACCAGCACGCCGCCTTCGCGGCGCGCCAGCAGCGCGGGGGATGCGTTGCTGGCGGCCGTCATCAGGCGGCCTTGGCTGCAGCGCGTTCCCGGGCCTGCAGCGCCATGTAGCGTGCCAGGTGGTGGTCCATGTCGCCCAATTGGTGGTCGATCATGATGATGCGCTTGGCGTAATGCGCCAGCGGCAGCTCCCAGGTCACGCCGATACCGCCATGCATCTGGATCGCCTCTTCGGCCATCAGGGTGCCAATCTGGCCCACGCTGTACTTGGCCGCCGACAGCGCTTTTTCACGTTCGACGTAGTCGGGGTTGTCGATGGCCGCTGCCGCGTTGATGACGGCAGAGCGCGCCTGCTCGGCTTCGAGCAGCAGATCGGCCATGCGGTGCTGCAGTGCCTGAAAGCTGCCGATCGGCACGCCAAACTGCTTGCGGGTGCGCAGGTACTCCAGGGTGTGGTTCTTGGCCACATCCATCGCACCCAGCGATTCGGCCGCCAACGCCAGCAGGCCAAAGCCGCTGATGCGTTCGAGCAGCGCATGGCCCTCACCGAGCTTGCCCAGCAAGGCATCGGCATCAACCTTGACGTTGGCCAGCACCAACTCGGCGGCATGGCCGCCATCGATACGGCCATAGCCCCGGCTGCTGATGCCGGCGGCATCGCCCGGCACCAGGAACAGCGAGATGCCGGCCTCATCGCCCACGGCGCCTGCCGTGCGGGCGGAGACCAGCAGCAGCTGCGCCTGGTCGCCGAACAGCACCACGGCCTTGCTGCCGTTCAGCACCCAGCCATCGCCCTCGGCTTGGGCGGTGGTCGCCACGCGGTTGAGCTCATAGTGGTTGGCCGGCTCGTCATGCGCCAGCGCGGCAATCGTCTCGCCACCGATGATGCCTTCGAGCTGCGCCTTCTGGGCATCGCTGCCGGCCTCGGTCAGCGCACGGCCCACCAGCAAGGCGCCCAGCAGCGGCTCTGCGACCAGGTGCGTGCCCAGCGCCTCGAACACCACGCTGATATCGACGCCATCGCCACCAAAGCCGCCATCGGCCTCCTTGAACAGCGCGCCAATCGCACCCAGTTCAGCCAGCTTGGCATAGGTCTCGGCGCTGAAGCCCTGGGCGCCATAGGCGGCCTTGTTGCGGTACTCGGTGCTGTACTGCTCGCTCAGGTAGCGGCCCAGCGCGTCCGCCAGCATGCGGCGGTCTTCATCCAGTTGAAAATCCATAAAAATTCTCCTTACAAGCCGAGGATCATCTTGGAGATGATGTTGCGCTGGATTTCGTTCGAACCGCCGAAGATCGACAGCTTGCGGTAGTTGAAATAGGCCGCAGCGGCGGTGGCCGCCTCCTTGGGGCCCACGGGCTCGTCGGCGTATTCGGCAAACTGGGCCTCTTCGATGAAGGGCAGCGCATAGGGGCCCATCGCGCGGCGGATCAGCGACAGCAGCTCCTGGCGGATGACGGTGCCCTTGATCTTGAGCATCGAGCTTTCGGCCCCCGGCACACCGCCGCCCGCGACCGACGCAATCACGCGCAGGTTGGTGGTGGCCATGTTCAGCAGCTCGATCTCGACCTTGGCCATGCGGGTGGCAAACTGCGGGTCTTCGATCAGCGGCTTGCCATTGCGCTGCACGCGCTGGGCGATGACCTTGAGCTTTTCCAGCCCGGCCATCGAGAAGCCTACGCCGGCGATGCCGGTGCGCTCATAAGTCAGCAGGTACTTGGCGTAGGTCCAGCCCTTGTTCTCCTCGCCCACCAGGTTTTCCAGCGGCACCTTCACATCGGTTAGAAAGACTTCGTTGACTTCCTTGTCGCCGTCCAGGGTGCGGATGGGGCGCACTTCGACGCCGGGCTGGTTCATATCGATCAGCACAAAGCTGATGCCCTGCTGCGACTTCACCTCCTTGTTGGTGCGCACCAGGCAGAACATCATGTTGGCGTGCTGGCCCTGGGTGGTCCAGGTCTTCTGGCCATTGACGATGTAGTGGTCGCCGTTGCGCACGGCCGTGGTCTTGAGCGAGGCCAGGTCGGAGCCGGCGCCTGGCTCGGAGTAACCCTGGCACCACCAGTCATCGCCATTGAGGATGCGCGGCAGCCAGTGGCTTTTCTGCGCCTCGTTGCCGTACTTGATCAGCACCGGGCCGAGCATCGACAGACCAAAAGGCACCAGGCGCGGGCCACCGGCCAGGGCGCACTCGTCGTCAAAAATGAACTTCTGCACCGGCGACCAGCCGGTGCCGCCAAATTCCTGCGGCCAGTGGTAGGCCAGCCAGCCCTTCTTGTTCAGGATGGCATGCCAGTTTTCCTGGTCAAAGCGCGTCAGGCGCTGGCCAGCCTTGACCTTGGCGGCCAGTTCCTGGGGCAGGTGGTCTTTCAGAAACGCACGTACTTCGGCGCGGAAGGCTTCTTCTTCGGGACTGAATTGCAAGTCCATGGCTATCTCCTCATTAACGTGGGCAGGCAAGGCCTGCGCATCTCAAACTCGGCGCTGCGCGATCTGAGTGACGCCCAGCAAGGGCCGCCCCGCAGCGGCGGCGTCGTCCCCTGGGGGAAGGCGCGCAGAGCCTCAGGGGGGTCAGAAAATCTCGAACAGGCCAGCAGCACCCATGCCGCCGCCCACACACATGGTCACCACGCCCCACTTCACCTTCTCGCCCCGGGCCTTGCGGCGCTGGCCTTCGAGCAGGATGTGGCCGGTCAGGCGCGCGCCGGTCATGCCAAAGGGGTGGCCGATGGAGATCGCGCCGCCGTTGACGTTGAGGCGGTCCATCGGGATGCCCAGCTTGCGCTGGCAGTACAGCGCCTGCGAGGCAAAGGCCTCGTTCAGCTCCCAGAGGTCGATGTCCTGCACCGTCAGGCCGTGGCGCGCCAGCAGCTTGGGCACGGCAAACACCGGGCCAATGCCCATTTCGTCGGGCTCGCAACCGGCAATCGCCAGACCGCGGAAGGCGCCCAGTGGCGTCAGGCCGAGCTTGGCCGCTTCCTTCGCTTCCATCAGCACGCAGGCGGCCGAGCCATCGGACAGCTGCGAGGCATTGCCAGCCGTGACAAAGTTGCCCGCGCCCTTGACGGGTTCGAGCTTGGCCAGACCTTCGAGCGTGGTCGAGGGGCGGTTGCAGTTGTCCATGGTCGCGGTAACGTCCTTGTAGCTGACCTCACCGGTTTCCTTGTTCTTCTCGGCCATGCGCGTGGCGCAGGGCACGATCTCGTTGTCGAAGGTGCCATTGGCCTGCGCCGCAGCGGTGCGCTGCTGGCTTTGCAGCGAGAAGGCATCCTGGTCCTCGCGGCTGATGCCGTAGCGCTTGGCCACCACATCGGCGGTGTCGATCATGGCCATGAACAGGTCGGGCTTGTGCTCCACCAGCCAGGGATCGGCATCCGAGGGGTTGGTGTTGCTCGAGCGGATCAGCGAGATGCTCTCGACGCCGCCGGCCACCATCGCCGGTGCACCATCGACAATGATGCGGCCGGCCGCAAACGCAATCGCCTGCAGGCCCGAGGCGCAGAAGCGGTTGACCACGGTGCCACCCACGCTGATGGGCAGACCGGCACGCACAGCTGCCTGGCGGCCGATATTGCGGCCGGTCGTCCCTTCGGGGTA
>Ga0308165_1004002_pt1 | contig 15103 bp, 5 predicted proteins | sample PhyWR2_FD_201032 | JGI IMG/M metagenome (GOLD analysis project Ga0308165, IMG submission 201032) | Phyllosphere microbial communities from UC Gill Tract Community Farm, Albany, California, United States - DLSLW.R2 | ecosystem: Host-associated > Plants > Phyllosphere > Unclassified | place: USA...
TGTACCTGCATCAAGCAAGTTATTGATAACCCTGTTATATCCATTTGGTAAACCTGCGTAAATGCCATTTAGAAATTTTTCGGCATTTACACCAAGTGAGTCTGTTTTATCAAAAATAATATCCTGATTAATGAGTTCTAAGGGAGTATCCTCACTTAATTTCTTACATCCCCATGTTGCTAATAACACCGTAGATACTAAGGCAACTATAAAATATTTTTTCATAAATCTGTTTCTATAATGTTAATGATACGCCTCCGTTAATTACACGTTGATTGGGGAAACTGCTTACTAATGATTCGGGGTCGAAATCCAGTTTCGATGAGGTAAGCACGTTATAGCCGTTTACAAAAAATCTAAGTTTTTTTATCCTCAACCTATTTACCAGGTGCATAGGGAGCGAGTAACCAAGCTCCACATTTTTCAACCTTAAATAATTTCCGTTTCTTAACCAAAAGGTAGAAGCCACATTGTTATTTAAATTAGTACCTAATGTTAAACGAGGCAGTGTGGCGCTCTGCTGGTTGCTTGGTGTCCATCTGTTTTGGGTGGTATAATCCAAAACATAACCGGTATTGTTATTTAATGCCAGCATCGAAGTGGTGCTCAACAACACTTCTCTATTAAAAACACCTTGTACCAATGCAGAAAAATCAAATTCTTTGTAATTAAAAACCAGGTTTAAACCTCCGTAAATAAGGGCTTTATCTTTAGTGATCTTCTTTTGATCGAGCGATGAAATTACGCCATCACCATTCAGGTCCTGGTATTTTATATCGCCTGCAACAGGAGAATAACCCAGCATTGTTGGTGTATTAACTGCGGTTTCGCCACTTTTATAAAAACCAACGGCCTGGTAACCGAAAGTTCCTGCTGCTTGGCCAGCGGTATACATCCAGCTATAAGGATAATCTGGTTCGCCTGCATATAAAACTTTATTTTGTTGTACACTAACATTCAGGCCTATTTTATACCCAAAATCTCCTGATTTACCTACAAAATCGGCCGTACCCTCTACTCCTGTATATTTTCTTTCTCCAAGATTCTGACTAGGGTAGTTTGTGCCAATGATGGTACTGGCATATGGTCTTGTAATTAATAAATCGTAATACTTATTGTTATAATAGGTTAATCCTACATTTAGCTTGTTGTTTAAAAATGCTGCATCAGCGCCAATTTCAAACTTTTTGGCCTTTGATGCGCCTACGTTCGTTGTAGCCAAACCAACTTGCGATGCCGAACCAACGGCAGTTTGTCCGGTACCAAAAACGTAACCAGAACTACTGATTGAATATTTTTGGATGTAGGAGAAATAATCGGAAAGATTTGCATTAGCCGTTAAACCATATGTAGCCCTGAACTTTAAAAAATTCACCGTAGCAGGATTAAACCATTCTTCTTTTGAGGCTACCCAACCTAAACCTACTGATGGTAGAAATGCCCATTTTTTAGCATCGGCATATTTATTAAAACTACTATAAGAGCCGGCAGCCTCTGCAAAATATTTTTCCTTAAAGTTGTATTTAGCTGTTAAACCAGCGGTATTAAGAATACTGTTTAGCTGACCATTGCTTAAAAAGCCGCTCGATAAGATATTATCGCCGTTGTAAGCGCCCAAAAGATCTAAATGATGGTTTCCAACATCTTTTGTATAGCCCAACATGAAATTATAATAGGTCTGCTTTAACTGATTGGTTACTGATGCACTGCCCCCACCTAAAAGCACTTTGCTATCAGCTCCCGATTTGGTATAATTAACTGTTGTGCCGTTGATGGTTGGATAATAAATGGCAAATGTTTTGGTTTTTAAAACATCCTCACTATAATAGTTTGCAATGGATAAACCAGCTTTAACCCACAAACCTTTGGTAATATCATCTAACTTATATTTTAGTGCTACATCAGAGTTTAAAGTACGTGTAGTTGTCATCACGTAACCCGAATTAATGGTATTTGCTAAAATATTATTGGTTAAAGAAGCCGTACCACCATAAGTACCATCGGGATTTTTTACCGCATAAGCCAATGGAGAAGTGGCATAAGCCAAATTCATAATGTTGATAGCATTACCACCTGGCTGATTGTTGTTTTCTACCGAACCGAAAATATTTAACTGTAAAGAAATATCCTCATTAAAGTTAATTTCGGCATTGGTACGGATATTATAACGTTTGTAAAAGTTGTTGGTATTGTAAACGTTGTTATCATCGGTTACAAAATTACCATCAGATGTAAAATGCTCTAAACTTGCATAATACTTAAAGGCTTCAGAATTACCCGCTACCCCTAAATTATAACGTTTTTGAGCACTGTTCTTTTTATAAACCAAATCATACCAGTTATTATTAGGTTGTAAAAAAGGGTTATTGGTATTGCTGTCATACGCATTGATTACGGCATCGCTATATACAGGTGTACTTCCTGGGTTTGTATTTAACTGTGCTTCATTATAAATACGGGCATAATCTCCACCGGTAAGAAACTTTGGTGTATAAAGATTTTGAAGGGCGCCATATTCTGCCCCGAAGTTAATTTCAAAAGGATTGTTTTTCGATTGTTTTTTAGTGGTAATGTAGATTACCCCTCCCGATGAGCGCATGCCATACATTGAAGTGGATAATGCATCTTTTAAAACGGTGATGCTTTCTACATCATTTGGATTAAAATTGGTGAATGATCTTGGCACCCCATCAATTACGATTAGTGGGCTTTGTCCGCGAAGCACCAACTGCGTTACATCAAAACCTGTTCGGGCCGACGATTGCAAGGTGTACAAACCAGTTAAACGGCCTGCTACGGTATTGGTAACATCAGATACTGGAGTAGCATTAATATCCTCGCTATATATAGACGTTGCTCCCGATATCTGGTTGGCCTTTGTAGTGGTTCCATTCCATTTATCAACTTTATTTTGCAGGAAGTTTTTTGGGTCAAATTTCCTCGTCAATGTACTATCAACTGTGGTGGTGGCTGTAGGTTTTTCCTGTGCTAGTGCAAAAACAGGCATCAGGCTTAACAATCCTACCAACGACTGAAGCTTAATATTTGCAATTTTTTTCTTCATAATATCAGCTGTTTATTAGTATGATGTTAAAGTACCCCTTACCAAACCTGTAGCTTGTTGGCTCGAGGAAATTTGGAGGTAAAGTGTTTTGGAATTTAATTCTGCTATAGTTTGTGCCGATAATTCGATAGCACCTTTTACTTCTCCATTGCTATTATAGGCTCCGTTATTGAGGTCGATTAAAACGGTTCCGTTTGCTCCGGCAGCACCAGTATAAATAAATGCTTTGGCAGGCGTATCGCCATTGTTCAATGGCTTATCAAAATACAGGTAATAATAAAGTTTGTTATCCGTCATTAAATAACATATCGCCACTGCATGGTCTGTTCTACCGGTAATGGCTGGCACCACATTGTTTACAGATAAATCTGATTTCCACTGTCTGATGGTATAAATATCTGATTCGACTTCTTTTTTCTTACAGGAAGTAAAAAACAGCAATGCAAGTGCAGGCATTAGGCAATGCCTTTTTAGTTTAAATAAGTTCATAAATTTTTAGGAGTTGGTTGTTTAGGGATGTTGATTTAACTGGTCATCCATTTTTGTCGGTTCTTTGGCACACACAAAAAATGCCCATACAATCTCCTAAATTTTAAAAGCAATGACCTTAATAAAAGTAGTTTTTGTTTCATTATTCGTTTGGTTAATATTTACTGTAAGTCCATATTTTAATAAAGGATGGACAGCATACAGTTTGGTTGTTAGTTAAATTTGGTTGTGCCAATGCCAGACTCTGGTTAATTTCTGTCGGTACTTATTTCTTTAAACACCATTACATTAGCTTCTTCAAAACTAGTTGGGGCAAAAAAGAAAAAGGTCGAAAATTGTAAATGAAAGGATAGAAAAATTGCAATTCTTTAATATTTTGATCTATTCGTTCTATATTTAAAGGAAATACATCAACAAACTATATCCCTAAAAAAAATCTAAGCCAAATGATAACGCGGCGTTTAAGCGCAATATGTTTTTTCCTGATGCTTTTGATATGCGCTGCCCTACACGCACAAAAGCCAATTGTTTTTAATCACCTCACGTTGGAAAATGGTGTGTCGCAAAATTCGGTGATGGCCATTACGCAGGATAAAAACAAGCTGATATGGATGGGTACACGGCATGGACTGAACCGTTACGATGGCTACCGTTTTAAGATTTATACCAGCAGCTCCGATAACCAACATAGCATTTCGGATAATGTGATTAGCGACCTATTGAGCGACAGCAAAGGACGTTTATGGGTGGGTACAGAAAACGGATTGAATATTTACAATGATAAAACCGATCGTTTTTTACGCATTACCAAAAAAAGTTCATCAAAATCTTTCAGTTGCGATTCGGTAGAATGTGTGTATGAAGATCCGCAGAAGAATATCTGGATTGGTACCTATAATGGATTAAACCTGGTAATTGATGCCGAAAAGCAGATTTTTAAAAAATTTCTATTTGGTAAACCCAACTATAAAACAGGCCTCAATTATGTTTTGTCTGTTTTTAAAGATGATCAGCGGAACCTTTGGGCAGGTACATCTAATGGTCTGGTGCGCATTTATAGGGTAAATGGCAAATACCATTTCGAAATTTTCAGGCACAAAGCCAATAATGCAACCAGCATCAGTTCAAACGCAGTAAAAAGTATTGTAATCGATAAACAGAAGCGGCTTTGGTTGGGTACCTACAATGGTTTAAATCTATTCGATTACAAACATAAAACCTTTACCCGTTATCAAACCAGCGCCACAGACCCGAATGCTTTGGTAAATAACGATATCAGAAAACTTACCTGCGACAAGGCGGGCAACATCTGGATTGGTACACAAGAAGGATTGAGCATCCTCGATCCTAACACCCGTAAATTCAGCAATTACCGTTACGATCCTGAACAAAATAACGGATTAAGCCAAAACTCTATACATAGCATCTTTCAAGACCTTAACGGCTCAATGTATATAGGCACCTTTTATAAAGGTGTTAATGTAATTTATCCCTCTGCCACACCATTTACCGTGTACCGGAATTCGAAAAAACAACAAAGCCTGAGCAGTAATATTGTTAGTGCAATGGCTGAGGATCAAAACCATAATCTTTGGATCGGAACCGAAGGTGGTGGCTTAAATTATCTAAACAGGAACAACAATACCTTTACCTACTATAAATCGGAGCCGAATAACAGCAACGGACTTAACTCAAACCTGATCAAAACTTTATGCCTGGATAAAACCGGACAGCTATTGATCGGTACGCACCGTGGAGGGCTATATGTTTTTAACCCATCGAAACATAACTTCAGAAAAATTACGAATGTTAAGGATACGAAAAATACCCCGGGGGGTGCAGAGGTAATTGCAATAACAGAAGATAGTAACGGAACGGTTTGGATAGGCTCCAGAGACGGTTTATCTACCCTCTCTAAAACAAATGGTGTATATGCCAGCACCACGGTTAAAAGTATTGTAGAAAAAAACCTGAAGAACAAATACATTCAGTTAATTTTTGAAGATAAAACCAAAAACCTGTGGATTGGCACCAGGGCAGGCTTATATGTCTACAATCCGCTAACTAAAAGAATTAAGGTTTACAAGGCAAATGCCAAGGGCTTAAAATCTGACTATATCAATTCCATTGTGCAACTTTTGAATGGGAGAATCTGTATAGGAACCGCTTTTGGTGGTTTGAGTATTTTCGACATTAACACCAGAAGATTCAGTAATTACAGTGAAAAAGAAGGCCTCGCCAACAGCAATGTATTCGGGATAATAGAAGATGAGGAAAAGAATTTATGGATCAGTACCGATAAGGGTTTATCTAAACTGGTTACGCAAACTGGAAAATTTATTAACTACACCAAAAGCGACGGACTCGCTGGAAATGATTTTAACGTCCGATCGTTTTTAAAAGATAGCCATGGCGAACTGTTTTTCGGTGGATATGATGGATTGACTGCTTTTTATCCGAAACAGATCGACATCAACAAAAATGTTGCACCCATCATCTTTACCGGACTTAAATTGTTTAATCAGCCGGTAGAGGTAAACAGTGCCGATGGAATATTGAAAGAAGACATCCAAAACACGCAACAAATTACCTTTAAACACGACGAAAATAATTTCAGCATCGACTTTGCGTTACTAAACTATATCAAACCTGAGAAAAACAGCTACAGTTATATTCTTAAAGGCCACAGTAAAAACTGGACAAAAACAGATGTGCCAAGTGTTACCTATGCCGATCTGCCATCGGGCAATTATACCTTTATGGTTACAGGTAATAACAATGATGGGAATCCGGGCGCTAAAGCCGCCTTGCTTAAAATTACCGTGCTCCCACCCTTTTGGGCAACTTGGTGGGCTTACCTTATTTATCTGGCCTTCTTTTCGGGTTTATTGTTCCTGATTGTACGTTACCTCTTTGTACGTGCCTTGCTTAAACGTACGGAAGATATTCAGAAAATGAAACTGAATTTCTTCACCTATGTGGCCCACGAAATCAGAACGCCACTTACCCTGATCCTGGGCCCGCTTGAAAACCTGTCTAACCAATACCAAACGGATACCGAACTGAACCGGCAGATTATTCCGATAAAAAACAACGCCAATAGGCTTATGCGTTTGATTACTGAACTGATGGACTTTAGAAAAGCTGAAACCGGGCACCTGAAGCTGCATGTTACTGAAGATAATATTATTGAATTCATCAATGAAATTTTTATCTCCTTTTCTCATCTTGCACAGGTAAACAATATACAATACAATTTTACACATGAGCAGGAGCATATTAGTTTGTTTTTTGACAAACGGCAGCTCGAAAAGGTGTTGTTCAACCTGTTATCAAACGCATTTAAATTTTGTGGTAAAGGTGGCGAAATTTCAGTGTCAGTGATCGAAGTAACAGATGAAATCATCATCCATATTTCAGACAATGGCCTTGGTATTCCCGCAGAAAGTTTAAAAGGTTTGTTTAGCGATTATTTCCAGGTGGATGAACAACAGAGCCAGATTGGTTCGGGCATTGGCCTTGCACTATCCAAAGCAATCGTAGAAGAACATCATGGTCAGATTGCGGTAGAAAGTACTCCTGCAGAAAATGGATCGCGTGGGTTTACCAAATTTTCTGTAAGGTTGAAGAAAGGTAAATCACATTTTAAAACAGCGCTATTTGATGGCGTAAAAGATTATCCCGCACACCCGGATTTGTATACCGAACAGGCAGAACAGGGAATTACCGTTTTAAAACCTGAAATGGATGGCGATGTTTCGACCGAAACAGTTTTAGTGATAGAAGATAATAGCGAAATCAGGTCGTTAATTTCATCTTTGCTTGGGCAACAATACCTGATAACAGAAAGCGAAAATGGTTTAATGGGTTGGGAAACGGCAATAGAAACCCTGCCCGACCTCATTATCTGCGATATCATGATGCCTATTATGGATGGTATTGAACTTTGCAGCCGCCTAAAACAAGATGAACGAACCAGTCACATCCCCGTAATTATCCTTACTGCCCGTTCATCACATATCCATCAGGTAAGCGGATTGGAAACGGGTGCCGATGCTTACATTACGAAACCTTTTAGTCCGGAGCTGCTCGTATTAAATGCACGTAATTTACTGATGTCGAGACAGGTGATGCGCCAGAAGTTTCTGAAGCATATTCATTTACAACCCAAAGAACTCACCGTTAATGCCATAGATGAAGCTTTTATGTTAAAACTCTTAAAGTATATTGATGAGCATATTTCGGATGAAGATTTTGGTGTTTCAGAACTGGCTTCGATGGTGGGCATGAGCCGCCCCATTTTGTACAAAAAAATCAGACAGCTGACTAACCTCTCTGTAAATGATTTTGTAAAATCGATCCGTCTTAAAAAAGCAATGGAACTGTTTAAACAAGATAGGTTCACCATTTATGAAGTGGCCTATCAGGTTGGATTTAACGATCCAAAATATTTTAGCAGGGAATTTAAGAAACAGTTCGGGAGGAGCCCAAGAGCGTTTATGAATGGAGGGTCTGAGTCTTAAGTACTAAATCTTCAGTCCTTAGTCTTGAGTCGATACCCGTCGCGCCCCTCGAGGTGTCACTCTGAGCCTAGTCGAAGGGCTATTTAGTAGTGATTAATAAGGTAACAAAAGTGGTTCGTTAGGACACGAACCACAGGATCAAGCAATTCATTCGGCGTGTGTCAATTCTAACCATACCGTCATCCTCGCGCAAGCGGGGATCTTAATGCAATTAAAGGGTTTATCCTTTTTGGAGCGCAGAACCTGTAATATTTCGGATGGATTCTGTGCTGCTGTACGTTGCACCCGAAGAAACCTGTGAAACAAGCAAGCACACCATAAAAAGTTAAAAACAAGTGCTAAAATCGGGTTCCACTGCAATCAGGGCTATCCAACAAGGGGATGTCTCAAATCCGGTCGAGAAGAACTGAGTTAAATTATTTCAGCTCCTCTACCTTCAACACCACACTGGTTCTGGTCGTATTCAGATCCGGGTTAAAACCAACTTTCATTAAAAAATCGCCAGTATATGTTTTGCTGCTATCAACAGATGATTTAGTACCTGGAAAAACATTGATTTCTTTAATCTGGTATTTCTTGGCCGCATCTAAACCATTCAGTTTAACCGGATATTTGCTGCTTTCGCCATAACGGTAATTCACCAGGTAATTAAAGATAACAGCTTCCGTTTTCTGTTCGTTTACATATAACATCGAGGCTACACTACCGGTACGTGGATTCGCCAGGCGGTATTGTTCGCCCCGCCAAATGATCCCTTTCACCTTATTATAACTTTTAATAGCCTCCTGACAAAATTGAAGTTCATTTTCAGGCAATTTACTCACTACAATATCAAAGCCCAACTTGCCCATCATGGCCACATCGGTACGGAACTTGATGGATTGTTTGCCCCAATCGGTAACATGATTGGAACTGCTCACCGCCGGATAGAAGTAAGAATATTCCCATTGCATAAAAATTCTTTCGAGCGGATCGGTATTATCACTTGGCCAGAACTCGGTAAAATATTGCAAGGCAGCATAATCTACCCTACCACCACCACCAGAACACAACATCATTGGTACGGTTGGGTATTTTGCCCTGATGCGTTGTAGTACACTGTATAATCCTTTTACATACTCAATATAAAAATGCGATTGATTTTTCAGGTATGCCGAATAGGCATTATAAATTACCGCATTGCAATCCCACTTAATGTAAGCCAGTTTCGGGTTTTTGGTAAATAATCCGTCAACAACGCCAAAAACATAATCCTGTACTTTTGGGTTCGAAAGATCAAGCTCTAACTGATTCCTGAAATAGTATTCTGGTCGGTTAGGTTGTTTCACTACCCAATCAGGATGTTTTTCGTACAATTCACTTTTGGGGCTTACCATTTCAGGTTCGATCCAAATTCCAAACTTCGTTCCCACATTGTCGGCTTCTCTTACTAAAGAGGCGATGCCGTTAGGCAGTTTCTTTTTGTTTTCCTGCCAGTCGCCCAATGCCGCATGATCATCATTACGCGGATATTTATTGCCGAACCAACCATCGTCGAGTAAAAAGAGATCGACACCCAGCTTTTTCGTATCTTTTAATAAACCGGCAAGCTTTTGTTCGTTAAAGTCGAAGTAGGTGGCTTCCCAATTATTCAGAAGCGTTAGCCTGCTGCCTTTACCATCTAATATTTTATAATTGCGTGCCCAGTTCTGTAGTTTCCTGCTGGCATCGCCCTTCCCTTGATCAGAAAAAGTATACAAAAATGCAGGGGTTGCAAAAACTTCGCCCGGTTTTAAGCTGTATGGCGATGCATAATTGTTCATTCCGGCAATAATCCGGAGGTTATCCTGATAATCCAATTCCAGATCGATCTTGAAATTGCCGCTCCACTCCAGTGCGCCGTATAATACATTACCCTCATTCTCTTCCGAAGGTTTATCTAATGAGATCATGAAAACCGAAGGCTGGAAAAGATTTGCCCTTGTACCCAGTTTGCTATCCAATGTTTTAATGCCATGGGTAATTTCACTCTGCTCTGGCTGCATTTCTTTGGCCCAATCGCCATGGTATTGGTTGAGCCAAAAATGTGGCGATTTTAAATGCAGGTTGGCCGATGCATATTTATGCAAAACTACGGTACCTTTTTCAGTGTGTTTAATCTCTGTCCATTGTTCAATTACGTCCTGCTGATAAAAGGATTTATAAAACATGGTTACCTCAAAATTGTACACCGGATCTTTTAACCTGATCTTTAACAAACTTACATTATCATCGATCTTAGTAACCGTATGGTCAACATATTTCAGATCAAGCGAGTTATTGCCATCGGCATGGGTAACACTAATGGCAGGTTCAACCAAGTTGCGTGCACCAGAAGGGGTATAAACAGAATTTAACTGCCCGGTATAATCTTCTGTTTGTTTATACTGCCCGTTAACCTGATTGTATTCCTCTTTATTGGCGAGTTTCTTTCCAAAAAATATGGTATTTACATCTTTCTTCGCATTGGCCTGCAAAACCAGTGCATTGTGGGCAGTTTCGATGGGGATAATAGTTTGTGCCTGTATAGTGGCGATCGTAAAAAGAGAAACGGCCATTGCCAATGCGCCATGCCTGATGTAAGCTGTAATGTGATGTGGTCTGTTCATTTGTGTTTTCAATAGTATTCGATAATGTTTTTATAGATAGAGAATTGATGTTAATGTTTGCCTGTTATTTTTAAGATGACCGCATCTTTCGCTGCCAGATTGATATTCTGCATGTTTTGAAAGTTTTCTTGTTTTTGAGTAATTAGGTTTTCACAACTGAATATTTCGACCGCTTTTAAACCAATCCGTGAAAAATCGATGTTAAAAACTTTTGCCTCATCGCTGTAATTAAATAAGGCCAGGTATTTTACATTTCCTACCTGTTTTACAAAGAGTTGTGAAGCTGCTTTACCTCGGTTTCCTTCTACCGGAACAAATGCCTTTCCATCTTTCAAAACGTTAATGATTTCAGTATTGTTCAATAAACGCTGGGCGGTGTAACTCCACTTGCCCTTACGGGAAAAATCATCGCCCGTAATGCAGGTACCGGTAACAATTGCAGATAAAAACCGCGCGGTATTTTCCTGATCAGATTGATCGGAGAACACCACATGATCGGCATCGATATAATCGTAAAGGTAACTTTGCCACCAGCCATTGCTTACACTGTTTAAGGTATATTCGGTATCTTTTATCGATTTAAAAGCATCGCAGGCAATTCTCCGTACATGTACATAGCGCCCCGAAGCCAAACTTGGCGAAATGGCTGCGTAAACCAGCATTTTATCCTCTAGCTGTTTCAACAAAAATTCCATACCTGCTTTATAAGCCTGCATGCCAGTGGTAATCTTTGGATTGTAAAAGTGGTCAGATTCTATGGCTGCATGACCTAAAAAATCTATTTTGATCATTTCGAAACCGCATTCCTTAAATTTATTAATTACAGTTGTAATGCGCTGCTGTGTACCCGGATGTGTGGGGTCCAATGCCCGAGCTCCATCAAGATCATGGTAAGCTCCGCCAACTTTTGTCCACATCCCTTCAAAAGTATAAAAACTACCATCTGCCACTCGTCTTCCCCCTGCTGCAAAGCCCCAATCAACAAAAGGTGCCCAATAAATACCCGGCTTTAATCCTTTAGATTTGGCGTGATCTGCAAAAGCTTTTAGTTTGGAATAATCGCCATGCAAACCACCATTTAAAAGATTGTCCCAATACGAATCGAGATCGATATAAGCAACATCACCGCTCCTGAATGCCTTTAAACTATCGGCAAAAAAATCTGTTACCTGGTTTGCTTTTTCAAGTGTGATTTTCTCCTGCATGGCACCCCAGCTGTTCCAGCCCACAGGTGTGGCTTTATCCCATTTAAAAACAATTGGCGGTTCTGCGATTCGATTTGCTTTTGCATATGTTTCCATGCCCAAACGCCAATCATCAAAAACACCAAAAAACACCTTTGCCGAACTAATTTTATTTCCTTTCAGGTAACCATGTGCAATTTTATCGCGTGTAAGTTTTTCTTCGGTATACCCGCAAATGGCTTGTATACCTATATTTTTATTACCATCCATTGCCGTAATGATGCCCGTTTTCCAATTCTGATGTTCTACAGAACCGATTACAAAACCTTTTCTTGATAAATTATGATATAAAGCGGTAACCTCTGCACTTGGATTGCTTGTATTGGGATTTAAGGCTAGGGTATTGTATGAAATAAAGGTATCGTTATCAAAGGGCACAAATAAACTGGTGGGAGTTTCGGAAGTTTCACTATCAATCAGGGTTCCGTTTATGGGTACCATATGGTTAATGGATAACTTATTGCCTTTCAGCATAATTTCTACCATAAAATAATCTGCCCTGTTGTAGGTATAGAATGTTTGGAGCATATCGGGTAAACCTGCCTGTTTTAATAGAAAAGTATGCTTAATACCATTTCCAAAACCATCTTTAATTGTAGATCTGGTATAACTGATCTGTTTATAATCTTTCGAACTGAATAGCTTATCCTGGTAAGTTGCCTGAGAAAATCCGTTTAACAAGAGATCTTTATTTCCATTTAAAACATTAAAAGTTCCTGTTTGAAGGTTATAATCTATTTTTCCCGTTTTACCGTAATCAATAATCACGGCAAAAGCCGGGCTGATTGAAAAGAATATGATGCTTAAAATTAAAAGCGCCTGATGCTTGTATAAAAATTTAAAAATCATGTATTGGTCTAAAGTTTAACCGAAGTTATCGTAATCAGTTTTCCGTTTATTTTAGCTTTTACCTTTTGCGGCGTTGTCGAAGCTATTTTATAAGCAGTAATTTTTCCATCTTTCCAGTTCATATCAACTGTAAAATTACCTCTTGCTTTTAGGCCTTTTATTTCGCCGAAGGCTTTCCATGCATCGGGAACCGCTGGTAACAGCTCAATAAAACCGTCGTGACTCTGGATCAGCATCTCGGCTATGGCGGCTGTGGCCCCAAAGTTTCCATCAATCTGAAATGGTGGTCCTGCCGATAACATATTTGGATAAACACCTCCACCAGCACCATAATTGATATCGGTACGTAAGGTCGGTTTTAAAATTTCCCTAAAAAGTTTAAATGCCCGGTTGCCATCCTGTAACCTTGCCCAAAATAACTGTTTATAAGCGATTGACCAACTTGGACCATCATCGCCCCTCACTTCGAGTGTTTTTTTTGCTGCCTCTGCCAATGCTGGCGTTGAATTTGGGGAGATTAAACCTGCCGGATAAACACCATACAAATGCGAAATGTGGCGGTGCTGTGGATCGGTTTCTTTATAATCTTCCAACCATTCTTGTATACGTCCGTCCTTACTGATCACCCCTGTAGGTGGGATAGATTTTAGTTTTGCCTGTAGCGAAGCACTAAAAGCCGCATCTACTTTTAGCAGTTTAGCCGCAGTAATTACATTATTAAAAAGTTCTCTCACAATCTGGTTATCAATGGTTGGCCCCATCGAAATACTTGCGGTTTTCCCATTTGGAAGATAAAAAGTATTCTCGGGCGATACCGATGGAGAGGTAACCAACCAACCTGTTTTTGGATCTTTGATTAATGCGCTTTGATAAAATGCAGCTGAGCCTTTTAAAACCGGATAAATCCTTTTCAGGTATTTTAAATCACGGCTATAGGCAAAATGATCCCAAAGGTTACTGCATAACCAGCCCGAACCTGCATTTGCCGCACCCCATGAAGCACTCTCACCAGGTTCAGTAAAGCCCCAAACATTGGTAATTACATGTGCAATCCAACCCTCAGCATTGTAATAGGCTTTTGCTGTTTTTGCACCTTGTGTGGTTAAATTCCTAACCAGCTCGGCCAATGGAAGGTTGAGCTCCGAAAGGTTAGCCGGCTCTATGGCAAAGTGATTCATCTGTACGTTAACATCCAGGTGGTAATCTCCATTCCAAGGGGTATTGATCTGGTTTGCCCATAACCCCTGAAGGTTTGGAGGTAACAGTCCTACCCTTGTGCTACTGATACTTAAATATCGACCAAACTGGAAAAACAGCGCACTTAACGAGACATCATTTTTGTAATCTTTATAGAAATGATCAAGCCTGATGTCGGTTGGCAATTTCGATGCTTCACCTTCTCCCAGATTGATTTTTAAGCGGTTAAACAGCTTACCAAAGTTTGCACTATGATTGGCCAATTCTACAGCATAGGCTTTCTTTCTAGCTTCTTGAAGAACGTTTTTTACCCTTGTTTCGAAATCGGCATGCTTAAAATTAGTTTCTGCGGCCACATAAATGATAATTTCCGTGGCATCTTTTATTTTAAGTATGTTGCCATTGCTTGTAATGGTACCATCTTTAAGTTTAGTGCTTACACGGCTGGTATATTTCATCCCCTTTCCATCTGTTCCATTATCCAACTGACCGAACATTAATAATTCGTTGCCCTGACTTGCCAATGTGGCTTTTTCTGGTCTGCTGATGGAAATATTACAATTCAGTTTTTTGGGCTGATCGGCAGTAATGCGGATAATATTTACATCATCATCAAAACTGCAGAAATATTCCCTTTTATAATTTACACCGTTGAGCATAAATTCAGTTGTAGCCACCGCTTTATCCAGTGATAGAGTTCTTTTGTAAATATTGGGTTTTATTTCTTTAACCCCTGGATATTCATAATCAAGCTGCAAATTGCCCAAAGTTTGGTATTTGCCCCAGGCTGCCCCACCAGATCCCTGCCCTTTGCATACAAAATCGCGGTTCACCAATTCCTGGGCTTCATCATTTTTGCCATCGAGAATAAGCTGCCTGATTTTTGGCAGGCTTTTGTAGGCTTCGTAATTATTGGCATCCTGTTTCCCACCGCTCCACAAGGTAATATCGTTAAGTACAATATTTTCTTTGGTAATACCTCCATCAGGGGTCATACCGAGTTTACCATTGCCCAATGGAAGTGTTTCCTCCCAAATTTTGGCAGGTTTATCGTACCAGAGTAGCAAAGATTTTTGCTGCGCAAACGTGTTTTTATCTATAAAAACCAGT
>Ga0308165_1004005_pt1 | contig 15095 bp, 8 predicted proteins | sample PhyWR2_FD_201032 | JGI IMG/M metagenome (GOLD analysis project Ga0308165, IMG submission 201032) | Phyllosphere microbial communities from UC Gill Tract Community Farm, Albany, California, United States - DLSLW.R2 | ecosystem: Host-associated > Plants > Phyllosphere > Unclassified | place: USA...
GCAAAACCCAAGTCAAGCATGTTTATGCCTGGCTACCTTTAATGTCATGGGAATTTCCAAAAAGTTATAAACTGACTTATGTTTCACATAATGAAGGTGGAAAACAGGGCTATATTCGGGTCTCACCATTTGATCCGCAAAATCTTAAATACGTTTCCGAGATTTATTTGGATTTTTTCAAATCAAATATAGTAGATGGTGTCCTTTACCATGATGATGTCACGCTAAACGATTATGAAGACAGCTCGGCTCCAGCGCAAAGTACGTATCAGGCTTGGGGATTTAGTGCAGATCAATTATTAAAACAACCTCGGCAAACCAAACAATTACAATTTGCAAAATTCAAAACAGCATATCTGGATCAATTTGCAGCAGGCATTACCAAAATCGTGAAACAGCAACAACCTCATCTACTGACTGCTCGGAATATGTATGCGCCGGTAGTATTAGAGCCTCATAGTGAAAACTGGTTTAGCCAATCCATGCCAAGTACTTATCAATATTATGACTATAACGCCATTATGGCGATGCCTTATATGGAAGAAGCGGATGACCATCAACAGTTCTATTTAGACCTTATCCAACGTTCAAAAAAATACGACCCAGATTTGAGCCATACGATCTTTGAACTTCAAGCGTTGAATTGGCGAAATAATCGGAAACTTTCTACAGAAGAAATTGTGGATACAATCAAGTTTCTAGAAAAACATGGGGTAAAACATATTGGTTATTACCCCGATGATTTTGTACAGGAACATCCTCAGCCTGCTAAGCTGAAATCCGCTTTTTTAACTGGTGATTAGTTTCAACGAATTCCAGTAACCCTTTATTATTATAATAAAGGGTTAAATTCCTGGCTTGTTGCATGTTGATAATATCTGCCGTATTGACTTTAAAACTGCTGGCAAGTTGCGGTAGTGCGACTGCTACTGGATTTCTTCTACGATCCTTACCTGAAAAGCGAACCCAGTTATAAGTTGCCCAAAGCAATAGCACACCAATGAAGCCTAGAATCATCACCACAATATTCATTAAACTTAATTGGCTATCGGGTTGAGCTTGTATAACCAGTTGCTGATAAATCGTTTGACTCTCGAACCACCAGAAAAATATGGTTAATACCGGCATAAATAACCACATAAACACCAACCAACCCACGATTTGCAAACTGTATCCCACACTTTTATTACGTACATATTCGGGCTGATCTATATACTCTGGTAGCTCTAATTTTGACTCATCTTCAATTAAATAATATTTATATACTTTAGTCATTTTCTGGTGCTCCTCTAAATCCACGATCTGGACTTACCCAGCGTGCACGTTTTTGAGTCTTGAAAATCGTTTTCGGTAATGCAATCACTGTTGTCAACATGGTCAGAATCCAGAAGAACAGTGGATACCAAATGACCCAAAAATAGTTTCTAAACATGCGGGCTTTATCATAGGGTTTATCAATGCATAAACTCACGAAGAATTGAATCAGGCAAGTTAAACCCAAAATAATCCCGTACCATTGTGGAAAGAGTGATTGAATTGCCCACTCTCCAGGTAAAGGAAAAAACAGACCATATAGATATAGGATAATAATTCCAAACATCACATACGCCCAAACCACACTGATAATGGACTCCAGTGCAATAGGCCACATACGGCGTCGATTCCACTTAAATAAACTCGGTAAATAAGCAAATAAAACTTCTACTCCTCCTTGTGCCCAACGCAAACGCTGTTTCCACAGGCCCTTGAAGGTTTCAGGCATATAGATGTAGCACAATGCTTTGGGGACATATTGCAAATCCCAGTGATCGAACTGTAAACGCCATGACACATCGATATCCTCTGTGATCATGTCATCACGCCAATATCCAATCCGGTCTAGCGCCGTTTTCCGAAAACCGACTATTGCGCCTGAAACAGTGAAGATTCGCCCATAGGTGCGTTGTGCACGTTTAATTAATCCAATAATAGAAGAGAATTCGCCGACCTGAATTTTACCCAGAATACTGGAACGGTTCAGAATACGTGGATTCCCCGTGACTGCCCCTACCCGAGGGTAATGGGTTAAATGATGCATCATCCATACCACAGCATGCGGATGGATTAAGGCATCCCCATCTATACACACCAGATATTCATTTTGACTCACCATTGCTCCGGCACGTAAAGCATAGGCCTTGCCTTGGTTTTCAGCCAAATGAACCACTCTGAGTTTCGGATATTTTTGCAAAAGCTCATCTAGAATTTCAGCAGTTTTATCTCGGCTACCGTCATTGACCGCAATCACTTCAAATTCTGGATATTGAGTTTGCATGGCAAATTTGATGGTGTCTCTAATCTGCATTTCTTCATTGAAGCAAGGAATAATAATGCTGCATCCATGTTCACTTGGCTGCGGTAAAGAAGATTTTCTACGTTCATGTTTTAAATAGAACCAAATTCCGCCTGCGATCCATAGCCAAGCCATAAATAATGGGTAAAAAAAGGCAAAACCAAAATATATATCACTGATTTGCAATAAACTGGAGTCTCCCATTACTTCCTCCCCTTCGCAGTATTATTTTCATATGGATTACGATAAGTGAGTGGACTGGTATTAATACTCAGTTCTTGATAAAGATGCTCTTGAACTTGCTGTCCAGCATTCAATTGATAATTATTAATTCCAATTTTTTGTACGGATAATTTTTTGAGTTCTTGATAATATTGCGAATACTCTTTCCAATCGCTTCTTTTCGCATTCTGATTTACTGTAAAACTCACAATTAAATACTGTTTTTGCAGAGCGTTTAATTTTTCGAGTTGTTTTTCTATTGCTCTAAATATTCCAGTATCTTTAACCGGATCGAATTCAATATAAAGAAAATCGTTATTATTTAAACTATATTCCATCAAAGGCATTAATCCATCTACATGTTTATCCTTTAATGTAATTTTCAAAACAGTTTGATAGTTATTACTGATATTGGTGTAATATCTTGCCTGTTTTTTAGCTTGCTCTTTTATATCAAAAACCTGCTTTATTTTTTGAGCACATTGCGCATCCCAGGTCTTTTGCTGTATCGCACAGTCGAGTTCATCTCCAGTATCGATCATTAAGCCTTCAATTGAAGAATTATACTTAACTAATTCCGAAGTTAAATCTGCAAAATTAAGTCCCTGTTTTGTTTGTAAACTGATCGGTAATTCAGCATATACCCGATTACCCACACGGGTACGTGCCTGCCAAACCGTACGGTTGAGTAAATCTTTGCGCATGCCCAATTGACGATTGGGGAAATAGGCAACATCTATTTTTCCATCACCATTCTCATCCCCTACGGTTTTTAATAAAATGGTATTGGTTTGTAATGCACTAACCTGATCTAAAAATTGACCAAGTTTTTGATCAAAAATTTTATTATTGGGACTGACCATTTCAGCCAGATCAAAACGGATATAGCTTCTACGCTGTTTATGGATATCACTTGCAAAAGTTAAGAAATCCAGCATTTCTGCATGCAACATTTCAGGGGTTGGATTATTCATTACCAGTGCACGTTGATAGGTTTGTCCCGAATCAGCCAAGGTGGACATACTGCCCAGGCTAAATGACATAGGCAAACCTGCCTTTGCTGCAAGCACCTCAGTTTCCTTGGTCACCGCACCATAAGGCCAGAATATCGCCCTTGTATCTGTTCCTAATTCAGTATCTAAAATTTTCTTTGACTGTTTCAAATCAGCCAATACCCGCTTTTGATAGGCCTGATCTGATTCATAACGTTGATATTTTGGTAAGAATTGACGTGTAATTGCCGCAGGCTGCATACTATTTTGTGGATTAGCAAGTATGCCCTTATGCATATTGTCCGAATGTGAAACAAACTCTACCAGGCCTGAGCGTTGCATTTCCCGCATCTGATCCCAACTCATTAAGCTGTTTTGACCATAGGCCTCATAGGCATCTTTGGTATTCCCGTTAATCCAGCTCGTTGGAATAGCAAAAGCAGCAAAATATTTATACTGTTTCAATAATGGGAAAACGCGGGTATAACTACTGAGTGCTCCATCATCGAAGCTCAATAGCACTGATTTTTTAGGTAATCGCTTTTTCTTTTCCCGAGCATCCCACACATCTTGCAAACTGATTGTTTGCCAGCCTTCCTGTTTTAACCAGGCGAAATAGCGTCCTAAATTCTTAGTACTGATTGCATAAAGGTCCCGATCTCCTTGGCGCGCAACATCATCTCGAACATCATGAAAAGTAATGGTAACAAATAAATTATCAGGTATTTCAGTGGTATTTTTAGTTATATTTTGAGCAAAACCCGTCGCTGGAACGGCAAATACCGTTACCATGACAGCAGAAAGTAAGATTTTCATCACTTGTTTCATTAAAAGAGTCCTTTAAAGCCCACTGTTGCATAAGTTTTTTCTTCATCTTCACCATCATAAGGGTGAGTTCCCCACCCTATGCCATAGTTCAGACTCCATGTCCGAGAAATCTGCCAATCATGTCCATAAAAAACGTTATAAATTGGCTTCGCGGAATAATTATCTTGTCCAAAAGTCCCAACGGTAGCTTCAAAATTTTGAGTGAGACTGCGGTCATATCTACGCCACGTAATCCACTCATGCTGTAAATTCAACTCTGCACTATAACTTTCTTCAGGATTGAAATAGTCCACAATGACATCTTTGTTCTGGCCGTAATAACCTGCCAAAGTCAAACTGGTAACATGATGTGGAGCCTGAAAAATCTGCTGTTTAAGGTATGCGGAAACCTCTTGGCGTGTATTACCATCATCAATATCGGTGAACTGATAGACCAGACCTGCCTTTCGAGCTTCATGCTGTTGCCAATTCAAATCAAAAGTATAAGATTTTCCTTCATTACCATTTCGGATGGCCTGTAATGGAATATCCGCCTGACTATTAAATCCGAAGGCATACTGCCAATGGTCATTCAACCATTGTGACCAATTGACCTTGACTCCAAAGCGATCTTGATCCTGTTCATTGTCTATACTCTGAGACACCATAATATTCACCGCTTTACGACGCGATGCCCATTCCAGTCCCAACCCTACGCGTTGATCTTCAATTGTGCCCGTATCATATTCACCAGAACGGAAACTGTGATCAACATAAGTACGATAGTTATCAAAAAACCATGGACTGTGAATACGTGTGAAATGATCCTGCTCGCGATTTCCTCTTAGACGATTGAGTAAGGCCGAGTTATCAGAGTCACTTTCTGAAAAATTACTCAGATGTTGAATAGAGGCATGATTACGGTCATTAAGTTCTTTTTTATTTTTGATTACCGTCGTATCTTCAGGCATGATTTGCATGAGCTCATCACTTTGGAGACGCCATTCCTGGATATTTTCCAAAGCTCGCACGTTTTCTAAATGACGGATTCGGATTCCTTCATCAACAGGTATTACCCCGTCCCATTGAGATACGATCCATTCAGCGCGTTGCGGGTTTTCACGCAAAAGTTGAATAAGTGCACGATTATTTTGAAAAAGTACATTATTGGGTGCTTTTGCAATCAACTTTTCATAATACTGTTCTGCTTTGGCATATTCTTGACGATAGGCATAATTCAGACCGACCAAAGCTAGATACTCACTCCGGTCATCATGGGTAACTTTATCTACCCCTTTAGCACTACTATATTGGAAAGTAGGCAAGGCTTTATCCATGTTTTTTAATAATTGATCAGCTTCCTTATATTTCTCCTGTTCAATTAATGAATAATACAAGCCTGCATAGAGTTCAAAATGAGCATAGTTTTTCTCATTTAATAAATTTTTATAAATTTTTTCAGCGACTTCAGGTTGTAAATTTTTAAAATAGGCATCAGCAATTGCTTGACGCACATAAGGAGGCATTTGTTCTAGAGGCACTCCAATTTTCGGAATCTGCTCCAAAGCTTTTCCAGCGCGATTTCGCTCATTCAAAGCATAAATGTATTCATAATAAAACCGTCTTCTCCAATTGGGATCGTTCGGCAATTGTGATTCGTATTGCTCCATGTCCGCCAGCACTGCATCAAGTTGCTGGTACGGCTGTTTTCGTCCCCGATAAATTGAAAGCTTATAATATTCCACAGCATTTTGAATCCGCTGGGAAAATTCATTAATTTTGGCATTGGCTCTGAGGTCAGTATTTTCTTTGAGTGATTTACTATTTTGTATGAAATTTTCAGCATTGGCATAATCAGCATTGACCATCAATGCCAATGCATACTGTTCTTCTGTACTTACATCCTTACTCTTTTCGATAGCCAGATTAGCCGTATTCAAAGCTTCAACCGGCATATCCAACATCCGGTAAGTATAGGAAAGCTGTGCCAAATAATCTGCTTCGACCTGATTAATATCAATTTGAGAAAGGGTTTTTTTCGCCTGAGCCTTTTTACCCGCTTCCGCTTGTAATATTCCTGTCCATACGACCCATTGCGGATTAGAATCGGTTTTTGCAAAGTTTTTGGCCCAGTTTTCTGCAGCCTCAAATTTCTTTAAGTCTCGTAATGCCTTGATGACGGATATCTTTCCATAGGTTGGAAATTGTTGACTTTTTATACCTTTAAGGTAGCGAATATCGGACTCTGCAAATTTTTTATTTTCATAGGCCGTCACGACAAAATCCGCAATTAATTTCTGATTATTGGGATAACGGTTCAATAATTGTCTGAGTTTTTGTAATCCAGTATCGACCTGGCCTTGTTTAATTAAAGGTACAATTCTTTCACGCTGTTGATCAACAACGTCGTTATAAATCAATTCAGCGGATGACAATGTAGAAAACAGTAAAGTCCCACAAGAGAGCGAGAGTAAAGTGAGCTTAAAGTTCATAATTAAAATATTCTTTATTCATTGTTATTAATGGTCATATTCTAATCCACAATATATGACTAAAAGACCTGATTAACAAAAATATTGTGTTTCGTTTTGTATTTTTATTATTTTATGTGATAAATATCACATTATTTTAACTGTGAAATATAATGATTTTTATCTGCTTAATTTACTTTAAAATCTACTATATTTTCTTTATTCAATCAGTAAGTTTTGACTCAATCATTAACTTTGACTACTTCTAAAATATCTGTTTTTTTAAAATCTATCATTTTTATATTTGTTTTCTCAGTGACAGATCTCCTGCGCGTCAAAGCTTACTCAACAAAAAAGCCCTCAACTGAGGGCTTTTAGATTCACTTACTGAATTAAGCTACGCCTTTGCGTTTTAGAACCTCTAACATGGTCGATCCCAGTTCCGCAGGGCTACGGGTATAGGCCATACCGGCACGCTCAAAGGCAGCAAACTTTTCTTCTGCAGTGCCTTTACCACCCGAAATGATTGCACCTGCATGTCCCATACGTTTGCCTTTAGGCGCAGTTACACCGGCAATATACCCTACAACAGGTTTGGTGACATGAGATTGAATGTACTCCGCAGCTTCTTCTTCTGCGGTTCCCCCAATCTCACCAATCATAATGATAGCTTCGGTTTGCGGATCTTCCTGGAATAACTTCAAGCAATCAATCTGGTTCATGCCGGGAATCGGGTCGCCCCCAATACCAATACATGTTGACTGCCCCAAACCCAGTTTCGTAGTTTGTGATACCGCTTCATAAGTCAGCGTGCCTGAACGCGAAATAATCCCGATTTTACCAGGTTGGTGGATATGACCCGGCATAATCCCGATTTTGCATTCACCCGGAGTAATAATACCGGGACAGTTTGGACCAATCAGACGTGTGCCATTGCCATTGGTTTCTAAATAGCGTTTGGCTTTTAACATATCCAGTGTTGGTACACCTTCGGTAATAACCACAATCAATCCAATCCCAGAATCAACCGCTTCCACAATAGAGTCCAGCACAAAAGGCGCAGGCACATAAATTACAGAGGCATCTGCACCCGTTTCTTTCACTGCTTCACGCATGGTATTAAACACAGGTAAATCTAGATGTTTCTGCCCACCCTTACCCGGCGTAACTCCACCCACGACTTTGGTACCATAGGCGATTGCCTGTTCTGAATGAAAAGTACCATTTTTACCGGTAAAACCTTGAACCAAAACTTTTGTGTCTTTATTTACTAATACGCTCATGATCAATACCCCTTTAAGCTTTTACTGCAGCAACAATTTTTTCTGCTGCATCGGCCAGGCCATTTGCAGAAATCAATTTCAAACCAGATTCATCGAGTAACTTGGCACCCAGCTCGGCATTGTTCCCTTCCAGGCGAACCACAACCGGCACAGTGACATTCACTTCTTGAACTGCTGCAATAATTGCTTCCGCAATCATGTCACAACGTACAATTCCACCAAAAATATTAATCAAGACACCTTGAACAGAAGTGTCGGCAAGAATGATTTTGAAAGCTTCAATCACGCGTTCTTTGGTTGCACCACCACCCACATCCAGGAAGTTGGCAGGCTGACCGCCATACAGTTTAATAATGTCCATAGTTGCCATGGCGAGACCTGCACCATTCACCATACAACCGATATTGCCTTCTAAAGCCACATAGTTCAGATCAAACTCAGAAGCTTTTAATTCACGCTCATTCTCTTGTGATTTATCGCGTAATGCAGCGACTTCAGGCAGACGATACAGCGCATTAGAATCAATCCCGACTTTTGCATCCACGCAGAGAATATCGCCATTCTCACGTACAGATAGCGGATTGATTTCAAATAATGCAAAATCATTTTCAACAAAAGCCTGATAGGCTGCGGTCATAATCTTGACGAACTGGTTAATTTGTCCATCTTTCAAATTCAGCGCAAATGCTACTTCACGGGCTTGAAATGGTAGTAAACCCACCAAAGGATCCACTTCAACTTTTATAATTTTTTCAGGAGTTTCTTCGGCCACTTTTTCAATTTCAACACCGCCTTCAGTAGACGCCATAAAGGTGATACGACGACTAGAACGGTCAACGACTGCACCGAGGTACAACTCGCGCTCAACTGGATAAACATCCTCAGAGACTAAAATACTGTTGACTGGTTGTCCATTGGCATCGGTCTGATAAGTCACCAAGCGTGAACCAATAATCTGATTGGCATATTCAGAGGCTTCGGCAGCTGATTTTACTACTTTTACCCCACCAGCCTTACCACGTCCCCCGGCATGCACCTGGGCTTTAAGTACCGCAAATTTTCCTCCAAGCTGCTCAAAAGCTTTTACGGTTTCTTCTGCATTTGTGGCCAGAATACCTTCTTGAACAGGCATACCATATTTTTTTAATAACGTTTTCGCTTGATACTCATGTAAATTCATTGAATAACCTTTTATTACTTCTTTGCTTTGTTATAACCCACCAGTACCCAGACCTCCGTCAAAGCAGCACCAGCATTTTTTAAAATCGTTATCTTTATTTTTAGATGATTGTTCCAATAAAAACAACCATGAAATGTAAAAAGAGCGACCTAAGTCGCTCTTTTTTCGAATTACTTACGCTTACGTTGAATCGCGTGAATTGCGCGTCCATCGACTGCCAAAGCAGCTTCATGCACGACTTCAGAGAAAGTTGGGTGACCGAAAGTCATCAACTGTAGATCCTCAACTGAAGATACAAACTCAAGCGCGATCATACCTTGGTGTACGATATCAGACGCAGCAGGTCCAATCACGTGCATACCAAGTAAACGATCTGTTTTTGCATCAGCAACAAACTTGACGAAACCAGCACCTTCACCAGCAGCGAGTGCACGGCCGTTGACAGCGAAACCGAATTGACCAGTTTTCACTTCGTGACCTTTTTCAGTCGCTTGCTGTTCTGTTAAACCTACCCACGCCGCTTCTGGATGTGTGTAAATTACAGAAATGATCGTGTCATAGTTCACTTGTGCAGCATGACCGTGAATACGTTCCGCTGCCATTACGCCTTCTTCCATTGCTTTATGCGCAAGCATTGGACCACGTACCAAGTCACCAATTGCATATACCCCTTCAACAGAAGTTGCACACCAATCGTTTACTTCAACCAAACCACGTTCAGTTAATTTGATGCCACAATCATCAGCCAATAAACCTTCAGCATAGGCACGACGACCGACACAAACGATCAATTTATCGAAAGTTTCAGTTTTGTCTTCGCCAGCTTGGTTATATTTAACCGTGACTTCACGACCGTTGATTTCAGTACCAGCAACTTTCGCACCGATACGGATATCCATACCTTGCTTAGTCAACAGTTTTTGGAAGTCTTTTGCCAAAGCTTTATCAGCCATTGGCAAGAATGCGTCCATTGCTTCAAATACAACAACTTCCGCACCCAAACGACGCCATACTGAACCAAGCTCAAGACCGATTACACCAGCACCGATCACGCCTAAACGCTTAGGTACTTCTGGAAATTCAAGTGCGCCAGTAGAATCAACGATTAAGTCTTGATCTACAGGAGCCACTGGAATATTTACAGGCACAGAACCAGTCGCAAGAATCACGTATTTAGGTTCTAAAACTTGAGTTTCACCTTCGTGAGAAACAAATTCTACTTTTTTACCGGCAAGCAGTTTACCCGTACCTTTTAACCACTCGATGCCATTACCTTTAAGTAATTGATCGATACCGCCAGTCAATTGATCTACAACTTTGTCTTTACGAGCCAGCATTTTAGCAAGATCAAATTTAACTTCACCGGTCGTAATACCATGGTCATCTAAATGCTGAACGGTATCTTCATAACGATGTGAAGAATCAAGTAAAGCTTTAGACGGGATACAACCGACGTTTAAGCAAGTACCGCCTAAAGATGGTTTACCTTTATGAATACGTTTTTCGATACACGCAACTTTAAAACCAAGTTGAGCTGCACGAATCGCTGCTTCATAACCACCTGGTCCACCACCGATAACAACAAGATCAAACTGTTGAGACATGTTTATCTCCAAAAATGGGCCTAGAGTTTTGCCCTAAGCCCATGGATTTATTCTAAAGAATTAAAGGTCAAGGATAAGGCGAGCAGGCTCTTCTAACAATTCTTTGATTGCTACAAGGAAACCTACAGCTTCTTTACCATCAATTAAACGGTGATCATAAGACAATGCAAGGTACATCATTGGCAAGATTTCTACTTGACCATTGACTGCCATTGGACGGTCCTGGATTTTGTGCATACCCAAGATCGCAGTTTGTGGCGTGTTCAAAATTGGTGTAGAAAGCAATGAACCGAAAGTACCACCATTGGTAATAGTGAACGTACCGCCAGTCATGTCTTCAATGCCTAATTTGCCATCACGAGCTTTACCAGCATAAGCGCGGATACCGTTTTCTACTTCAGCGTAGTTCATACGGTCTGTATCACGAAGTACAGGAACCACTAGACCACGTTCAGATGAAACTGCAACACCGATGTCATAGTAACCGTGATAAACAATGTCATCGCCATCGATAGAAGCGTTTACCGCTGGGTAGCGTTTCAGTGCTTCAGTCGCTGCTTTAACGAAGAATGACATGAAGCCTAAACGTGCGCCATGACGTTTTTCGAATGCATCTTTATATTGAGCACGCATTTCCATGATTGGTTTCATGTTCACTTCGTTGAACGTCGTTAACATTGCAGTGCTTTGTGTCGCATTAAGCAGACGTTCAGCAACACGTTTACGAAGACGAGTCATAGGAACGCGTTTTTCGATACGTTCACCTACAGCAACGCTTAAAGGCGCAGCAGCAGGAGCAGCTGGTTTAGCTTGATGGTTTACAACATCTTCTTTAGTGATGCGGCCACCGCGACCAGTACCTGAAACGTCAGTAGCAGCAATACCTGATTCTGTTAATGCTTTACGCACTGCAGGCGCCTGGTCAGCAACAGGTTGAGCGCGCTCAACTACAGGTGCATTACCTGCTTCTGTTTGTGCAGCAGCTTGTTCAACTTTTTCTTCAGACTGAACTGCTTGAGTTTGATCAGCGCCAGAAACAGCACCTTCTTCAAACTGTGCAATTACTTCATTCGATAATACTGTATCGCCTTCATTTTTAATGATTGAGGCAATTGTACCGTCAGCAGGAGCAACAACTTCTAAAACAACTTTATCAGTTTCGATATCGCAGATCACTTCATCACGTGATACAGCTTCACCTGGTTGTTTATGCCAAGTTGCGATCGTACCGTCTGCAACTGACTCTGGGAATACCGGTGCTTTAATTTCGGTTGCCATTATTTAGAATCTCCTGATTGTTCAGCTGCAATCGCGAGTGCGTCATTTACCAGCTGAGCTTGTTGTTTTGCATGCAAATATGGTGAACCACAAGCCGGTGCAGCAGAAGCTTCACGACCTGCATAACTGATACGAACTTGTTTACCCGCTTTCATCACGTCGTCATATAGACGCGGAGCGATGAACAACCAAGCACCTTGGTTTTTCGGTTCTTCTTGAGTCCAAACCACTTCTTTTACGTTTGGATAAGAAGCAAGTACTTCAGCAATACGTTGTTCTGGATATGGGTACAATTGTTCGATACGAACGATTGCAGTGTTGTTTAATTCTTGCTCACGACGTTTTTCAAGCAAATCGTAATAAACCTTACCACCACAAAGCACAAGACGAGTGACATCTGACTTGTTGATGTTGTCGATTTCATCGATCACAGTCTGGAATGTACCAGTTGCAAGTTCTTCCAATGTAGAAGTTGCAAGTTTGTGACGAAGCAATGACTTCGGTGAAGTCACAATCATTGGTTTACGGATTGGACGGATTGCCTGACGACGCATCGCATGGAAAATCTGTGCCGGTGTCGTTGGCGTAATCACTTGCATGTTGTCTTCAGCACATAGCTGTAAGAAACGTTCTAGACGTGCAGATGAATGCTCTGGACCTTGACCTTCAAAACCGTGTGGAAGAAGCAATGTCAAGCCACATACACGCTCCCATTTGGTTTCACCAGATGAGATGAACTGGTCGATTACCACTTGCGCACAGTTAGCAAAGTCACCGAACTGAGCTTCCCAAATAATCAAGCTCTTCGGTAAAGTCGTTGCATAACCATATTCAAATGCTAGCACCGCCATTTCTGACAATAAAGAGTCATAAATTGCAGTACGCGGCTGGTTTTCTTTCAAGTTACATAATGGAATGTAAGTTGAACCATCTACCTGGTTATGTAGTTTCGCGTGACGGTGTGAGAAAGTACCACGGCCCACGTCTTCACCCGTTAAACGTACCAGGAAGCCTTCATCAAGAATGGTCGCATACGCTAAAGTTTCTGCAGCACCCCAGTTCAGCGGCATTTCACCCGTTTGCATTTTCAGGCGATCATCAATCACTTTCGCTACTTGACGTTGCATCACGAAGCCTTCTGGAAGCTCGCGCATTTTTTTGCCAAGTTCTTTTAAGCGTTCGATCGGGAAAGTGGTATCCCAAACGTCAGTGTAATCATGACCTAGATAAGGTGACCAATCCACAAACATTTTGGTATTTGGCTCAAGAACAAGTGCGTTAGCAACGTGTTTACCTGCTTCAAGGTCAGAACGATATTGTTCAACCATGGCATCAGCTGAAGCACGATCCAATACACCTTGTTGTACAAGTTGATCAGCATAAAGCGTACGTGTGGTCGCTTTCTTGTTGATGACTTGGTACATCATTGGTTGAGTTGCAGCTGGTTCATCTGCTTCGTTGTGACCGCGACGACGGTAGCAGAACATGTCAATCACGACATCCTTACGGAATGTATGACGGAAATCATGAGCCAATTGAGAAACGAACAATACTGCTTCAGGGTCATCACCATTGACATGGAAGATTGGCGCCTGAATCATTTTCGCAATGTCAGTACAGTATTCTGTAGAACGTGCATCACGTGGATCAGACGTTGTGAAACCTACCTGGTTGTTTACAACGATGTGAACCGTACCACCCACGGTGTAACCACGCGTTTGTGACATTTGGAAGGTTTCTTGGTTTACACCTTGACCTGCAAATGCAGCATCACCATGTACGATGATTGGCAATACGTCATCACCGCCAATGTCTTTACGACGTACTTGACGAGCACGTACCGAACCTTCAACTACAGGTCCAACAATTTCCAGGTGTGACGGGTTAAATGCCAATGCCAAGTGAACCTCGCCACCCGGAGTCATCACGTTAGATGAGAAACCTTGATGGTACTTAACGTCACCTGAACCTTTTTTATGCAGTGATTTACCTTCGAACTCACCAAACAGGTCAGCCGGGTTTTTACCCATAATGTTAACAAGAAGGTTCAAACGGCCACGGTGAGGCATACCGATCACAACTTCTTTACAACCTACAGAACCTGCACGTTGAATCAGTTCGTTCACCATAGGGATGAAAGATTCACCGCCTTCAACACCAAAACGTTTTGCACCAACGTATTTATTACCGAGGTATTTTTCTAAGCCTTCAGCTGCAGTTAAACGTTCTAATACGTGTTTCTTTTGATCAGCAGTGAAACCGAATTGGCCTTTAGCCCCTTCTAGGCGTTGTTGAATCCAGCGTTTTTCTTTGGTATCAACAATATGCATGTATTCAGCACCAATAGAAGCACAATACGTTGCTTCCATTGCCTGAACCATTTCAGCAAGGGTTGCTTCAGTTTTACCCAGCGCAAGATTACCGGTATTAAATACGGTATCAAGATCTGACTGGGTTAAACCATGCGCAGCAAGATCAAGATCAGGCACGATTTCACGTTTCGCCAAACCAAGTGGATCTAATTTTGCTTTTTGATGACCACGGTTACGATAAGCCGCAATCAGTTGCAATACGCCAATTTGACGACGTTCATGCTCAGAACTTACAGCACTTTGAATCACAGGTTGAACGCGACTTGAGTTGCGACCTAATAAAAGGAATTGCTCACGTACATTGCTATGTGGTTGATCACCTTTAGGGAATTTACCGAAGTATTCCTGCCAATCAGCTCCTACTGAGTCTGGTGACGTTAAATACTGCTCATAAAGTTCTTCAATATACGCTGCACTGTCAGCGCTAAGTTCAGTGTCAAGACGCAGTGCGTCAGCAACTTCTTGCATTTGTGGACCCATTTCCTATTGCAAAAACATTTTCAGGATGCTTTTTAAGCGAACCCATGATTAATAATGTCAAATTGGTAACATGA
>Ga0308165_1004006_pt1 | contig 15083 bp, 15 predicted proteins | sample PhyWR2_FD_201032 | JGI IMG/M metagenome (GOLD analysis project Ga0308165, IMG submission 201032) | Phyllosphere microbial communities from UC Gill Tract Community Farm, Albany, California, United States - DLSLW.R2 | ecosystem: Host-associated > Plants > Phyllosphere > Unclassified | place: USA...
CCGCGCACCAGCGGCGAGGTCAGAGTGCCCATCCCGTAGTCGCCGGAATCCAGATAGGCTTTGAAGTACCAGCCCACGTCCGGGTCGCCGTAAGGCACGATCATCCCGCCCAGCGAGCCTTCGTACATCACCTGGCGTTTTTTACCGTTATCGTTAAAGGTGAGGGTGGAGAGGATCGGTCCGACGCGGGAGTCGAGGCTCAGGTGGAAATCCCAGTTCTGCCAGTGGATCATGTTGCCGGTGATGGTGTAGTTCTTGCCTTCCGGCTCGGTAATCTCCAGCGGCTTATGCGCCACCGGGATGCGGTCGCGGCCATCATACGGGCGCGGGATCATCGGTACCGGCACCGCCTGACCCTCTTCGATTTTAACGATCTTCTTCTCAACCAGGTCGACCACCGCCACCAGATTCTCAATCGGGTGCGCCCAGTAGTTGCCGTCGCCCACGTCCAGATAGCTCACCACTTTCAGCAGCCGGTCTTCCTGCTTCAGGCCATCTTTACCGTCGAAGTAGCCGACGGTCAGCGGGGTGGTGATCACTTTGCTCGGATCGGCGATACCGCGTTTTTTGACAATCTCGGCATACTCTTTGCTGCCGTTGATGATGCTCTGCACCGCCATAAAGTCATCCAGCAGCACCATGCCGTGCGCGTCTTTGATCGGCTCCCAGTGGAGGATCGTCTTATCTTTCAGATCCACCCGCGCTTCGACAATGTATTTGCCGTCGAGCATGGTGATATTGGCCTGGCGTGGGGCATCGACCGCGGTACCGTTGAGCACAAAATCCCAGACTTTGGCTTTATCCGGCTCGGCCAGCGCGATTTGGGTAAAGCGGGTGTTCGGCTTAAAGTCCGGCGAAGCCTTCACGATCTCGACGGCCTGTTTAATCTCATCGGCGCTTAACGCATTCAGCGGGTGCGGGGTCTTCTCCACCTGGAAAGTCTGATCGAGGCCGGACTGGAAAACATCGTTCACGAAGGTTTCGGAGACCCACGCCTTTTTGTCTTTCATCACCACCGGCACCTGCAGGGTGAGCGGTTTACCGTTGACGATGGCGGTTTTCGCACCCGGCTTCACTTTGACGAACGCCCCGTCTTTGCTGATGGTGTAAAGCTGGGCGTAGTCGTCCCATTTCACGTCGGCACCAAATTCGGTCAGGGTTTTATCCATCTCGACCATATGCGCGGCGCTGCCGTGCGCCAGCGCCTGCGGTTGAGCAAAAAGAAGACCGGCGACGGCCAGCGCCAGCGCCGTTTTACGTGGAGAAAGTATGGAGGAGCTTCCCATGATTAACCTCTGTTGTTTGTGTTGTTATCCACTCAGGACCGCTGTTCTGCGCGCGGTTTATTCATTGCCAACATAGCAATATCGCGGTGTGCACCGTTTGCCTGCGTTTGCCAGATTATTTGTCAGATGTGCCAGAAGCCGGGTAACGCGCGCGGCGCTACCCGGAAAAGGAAGGGATCAAGAATCAAAATCTCCGCGCTGACGCGAAACGAGGGTCAGGATCGAATACAGGGCGACCGGCTGTTGGTGCTGGTTGAAAATCTCGACCGACCACTCCACCACGCCGGTCGATTTCTCTTCTGCGCTACGCTGCTTTTTCAGCGTTTTGCGTTTACAGGTGAGGCGCACCTGGATGGTGTCGCCCGGCTTCACCGGCTCGATAAAGCGCAGATTCTCCATCCCGTAGTTGGCGATCACCGGCCCAACGCCCGCATCGACAAACAGCCCAGCAGCGGCAGAGATCAGGAAGTAACCGTGGACCACGCGTTCGCCGAAAATGGATTCCGCTGCGCCAATCTTGTCCATGTGCGCGTAGAAATGATCGCCGCTCAGGCAGGCAAAGTTGACGATGTCGGTTTCGGTCAGGGTGCGGCGCGGGGTCAGCAGGCTGTCGCCCGGCTGCAGTTCCTCGAAGTGTTTACGGAACGGATGGACCCGGTCTTCCTGCACCTGGGCACCGCGTACCCACTGCTGGCTGATGGCGGCCAGCATGCTCGGACTGCCCTGGATGGCGGTGCGCTGCAGGTAGTGTTTTACCGCGCGCAGGCCGCCCAGCTCTTCGCCACCGCCCGCGCGACCCGGACCGCCGTGCACCAGCTGCGGCAGAGGAGATCCGTGGCCGGTAGACTCTTTCGATGACTCTTCATTGAGGATCTGAATACGGCCATGGGCACGTGCCGCGCCAGCAATAAACTGCCGCGCCAGGCGCAGATCGGCGGTCACCAGCGTCCCGGCCAGGCTGCCGCCACCGGCGCGGGCCAGGGTCATGGCGTGCTCGCGGGTCTGATACGGCATTAAGGTCGCGACCGGGCCAAAGGCCTCGGTGGCATGCACGGCAGGGGTTTCGTCCGGCTGCGGGCAGAACAGCAGCGTCGGTGGGAAGAAGGCACCCGCCGCGTTCAGGTCGGCTTTACCGCCCAACCGGATCTGGCAGCCTGCGGCCACCAGCGCATCCACTTTCTCCTGCACGTCAGCACGCTGTTCCGCGTTGACCAGCGAGCCCATTTTGATCCCTTGCAGGGCCGGATCGCCAAACGGCACGTTGCCCAACCGGGCGATCAGCGCCTGGCTGACCGCTTCAACCTGCGCCTGTGGCACGATAATGCGGCGGATGGCGGTACATTTTTGCCCGGCCTTCGCCGTCATCTCACGCACCACTTCGCGGATAAACAGCGCAAACTCTGGCTGCTCCGGGGTGACGTCGTCGCCCAGCACGCAGCAGTTGAGGGAATCTGCTTCCATGGTGAACGGAATCGATTTTGCGACGATGTTCGGGTGGACGCGCAGCATCTGCCCGGTCACCGCCGAGCCGGTAAAGGTCACCACGTCCTGGCTGTCGAGCTGGTCGAGGAGATCCCCCACGCCGCCGCAGATCAGGCTAATCGCCCCGTCCGGCACCAGGCCGCTGTCGATAATCGCCTTCACCATCGCTTGCGTCACCTGCGCGGTGGCGGTAGCGGGTTTGACGATCGCCGGCATGCCCGCCAGCCACGTTGGGGCCAGTTTTTCCAGCATCCCCCAGCAGGGGAAGTTAAAGGCGTTGATGTGCACCGCCACGCCGGATTTTGAGGTCATCACGTGACGTGCGGCAAACCCGCCTTCTTTCGACAGGGGGATCAGTTCATCTTCCGGCCACAGGGTGTCGTCCGGCAGCTCGCGGCTGCCGAGGCTGGCGAAGGTAAACAGGGTGCCGATGCCGCCTTCGATATCCACCCAGCTGTCGGCGCGGGTGGCGCCGGTCTCTGCCGACAGGGTATAGAACGCCTCTTTCTGGCTTAACAGGTGTTTCGCCACCGCTTTAAGCATTGCGGCGCGCTCGATAAAGGTCATGGCATGAAGGGCTTCGCCGCCTGTCTCAATGGCGTAGCGACGCGCGGCGGCCATATCCAGCCCTTCGCTGGTAACGCTCCAGAGGGCTTCGCCGCTGATGGCGTGCGAAATACTGCGCTCACGGCCCCGGCCAGACTGCCAGGCGCCGGACAAGAAGCTGGCTAACTGCTGCATGTTCTTTCTCCAGGTGGTTCGTAATTTCACTATAGATAGTTTGATTCTGAATCATAAAATGCAAGGAATGTTTTAATGAAATGTTAATGATGTGATCTGACCTGACTATTCCCACCCGTCACCGCCCGCCGCTGAGGCCGCTCTGTAAAAGGCTTGCGAGCCACATCACAAAATAAACAAACAATCCTTGGGGTTATATTTAACCTTTGTGTAACTTTTAAGAAACGAAGTGATTCATCATTGAGTTCAAATTACTAGTTAAACGAATCATAAGGGTGATGACGTGACGGAAGAACAACGCTTTGAACAGCGCATCGCGCAAGAGACAGCCATTGAGCCGCAGGACTGGATGCCTGAGGCGTATCGTAAAACGCTGATCCGCCAGATTGGTCAGCACGCCCACTCCGAGATTGTCGGCATGCTGCCGGAAGGTAACTGGATCGCTCGCGCCCCGACGCTGCGCCGCAAGGCGATTCTGCTGGCCAAGGTGCAGGACGAAGCGGGTCACGGTCTGTATCTCTACAGCGCGGCGGAAACGCTGGGCTGCGCCCGGGAAGACATCTACCAGAAGATGCTCGACGGCAAGATGAAATACTCCTCGATCTTCAACTACCCGACCCTGAGCTGGGCCGATATCGGCGTGATTGGCTGGCTGGTGGATGGCGCGGCCATCGTCAACCAGGTGGCGCTGTGCCGCACCTCTTACGGCCCGTATGCCCGTGCGATGGTGAAAATCTGTAAAGAAGAGAGCTTCCACCAGCGTCAGGGCTTTGAAGCTTGCATGGCGCTGGCGGCAGGCAACGACGCCCAGCGCCAGATGCTGCAGGACGCGATCAACCGTTTCTGGTGGCCGGCGCTGATGATGTTCGGACCCAACGACGACAACTCGCCGAACAGCGCCCGCAGTCTGGCGTGGAAAATCAAACGTTTTGGCAATGACGAGCTGCGTCAGCGCTTTGTCGATAACACCGTCTCGCAGGTTGAAATGCTGGGAATGACGGTGCCGGATGCGGATCTGCATTTCGATGCCGAAAGCGGTCATTACCGTTTTGGCGAGATCAACTGGCAGGAGTTTGACTAGGTGATCAACGGACGCGGTGTCTGTAATCACGAACGGCTGGCCGCCAAGAATAAAGCCTGGGAAGAGGGGACGTGGGTGCGTGAAGCCGCCCTGGCGCACGCAGAAAAACAACACGCCCGCAATGTCGCGAAAGAGGAATCAAGATGAGCAAAACATACTGGCCGTTATATGAAGTGTTTGTCCGCAGCAAACAGGGATTATCCCACCGTCACGTGGGCAGCCTGCATGCCGCCGACGACCGCATGGCGCTGGAAAACGCGCGCGATGCCTATACCCGTCGCAGCGAAGGCTGTTCCATCTGGGTGGTGAAGGCGAGCGAAATCATCGCCTCCCAGCCGGAAGATCGCGGCGAGTTTTTCGACCCGGCGGACAGCAAGGTCTACCGCCATCCGACCTTCTACACCATCCCTGATGGCATCGAGCATATGTGAGGTCGGAAATGAAAACGTTAACGGCTTATGTTCTGCGACTCGGTGATAACGGCCTGGTGCTGTCCCAGCGTCTGGGAGCCTGGTGTGGCCACGCGCCAGAGCTGGAGATCGACCTGGCGCTGGCCAATATCGGCCTCGACCTGCTGGGGCAGGCGCGCAATTTCTTAACCTACGCCGCCGAGCTGGAAGGCACCGGTGACGAAGACACGCTGGCCTTCCAGCGCGACGAGCGCCAGTTCTGCAACCTGCTGCTGGTGGAACAGCCCAACGGCAATTTCGCCGACACCATTGCCCGCCAGTACTTTATGGATGCCTGGCACCTGGCGCTGTACACCCGCCTGACCGGCAGCCGCGATCCGCAGCTGGCCGCCATCGCCGCCAAGTCGCTGAAAGAGGTGCGCTACCACCTGCGCTTCAGCCGCGGCTGGCTGGAGCGTCTGGGCAACGGGACTGAGGTTTCCGGGCAAAAAATGCAGCAGGCGGTCAACGACCTGTGGCGCTTTACCGCCGAGCTGTTCGAGGCCGACGAGATAGACCTGGCGCTGATTGCCGAGGGCATCGCCGTCGATCCGCGCAGCCTGCGTGAAGAGTGGGAAGCCGAGGTCCTGAGCGGACTCAGCGCCGCCACTCTGCGCGTGCCGCAAGAGTCTGCCTACCGCAGCGGCGGCCGTAAAGGGCTGCACACCGAACATCTGGGACCGATGCTGGCGGAGATGCAATACCTGCAGCGCGTCAACCCCGGTCAGCAGTGGTAACGAGGAGAACGCCATGCAACGTTTCGCCGATATCGCCCCCGCAGAAATCCCGCAGATCTGGTCGCTGTTAAGCCAGATCCCGGACCCGGAAATTCCGGTGCTGACCATTACCGACTTAGGGATGGTGCGCAGCGTGGCGCCGCAGGGCGAAGGCTGGACCATCGGCTTTACGCCGACCTATTCCGGCTGCCCGGCGACCGACCATCTGATGGGCGCGATCCGCGACACGTTGAGCGCGCACGGCTTCGCCCCGGTGCATATCGCCATCCAGCTCGATCCGGCCTGGACCACCGACTGGATGACCCCGGACGCGCGCGAACGCTTGCGCCAGTACGGCATCAGCCCCCCGGCCGGACACAGCTGCCACGCGCATCTGCCCGCCGAGGTGACCTGTCCGCGCTGCGCCAGCACCCGCACCAGCATCATCAGTGAATTTGGTTCCACGGCCTGCAAGGCGCTGTATCGCTGCGACAGCTGCCGTGAGCCTTTCGATTATTTCAAATGTATCTGAGGTCGCCATGACAACGTTTCACGCCTTAACGGTGGCAAAAGTCGAACCCGAAACCCGCGATGCGGTGACCATCACCTTCGCGGTTCCCCAGGCGTTGCAGGAGGCGTATCGCTTCCGCCCGGGTCAGCACCTGACGCTGAAAGCCCGGCTCGCGGGTGAAGAGCTGCGCCGCTGCTACTCGATCTGCCGCAGCGTCCAGCCGGGCGAGATCAGCGTCGCGGTCAAAGCCATCGACGGCGGGCGCTTCTCACGCTATGCCCGGGATGAGATCAAACAGGGGATGGCGCTGGAGGTGATGGTGCCGCAGGGGCATTTTGGCTACCAGCCGCAGGCCGAGCGTGAAGGCTGCTACCTGGCGATCGCTGCTGGCTCTGGGATCACCCCGATGCTGGCGATCCTCTCCAGCACCCTGAAAACCGAACCCAACAGCCACTTCACCCTGATTTACGGCAACCGCAGCAGCCAGAGCATGATGTTCCGCGAGGCGCTGGCCGACCTGAAAGATCACTATCCGACGCGCCTGCAGGTGATCCACATCTTCAGCCAGGAGACGCTGGACAGCGAACTGCTGCACGGACGCATCGACGGCGAAAAATTACAGGCGCTGGCACGTCAGCTGGTCGACTTCAGCCAGTTTGACGAGGCCTTTATCTGCGGCCCGGCAGCGATGATGGACGACGCCGAGCTGACGCTAAAGGCGCTGGGGATGCCGGAGAAATCGCTGCACCTTGAGCGCTTTAACACCCCCGGCACCACGGTGAAACGCGCGCATACGGTACAGGCCGACGGGCAAAAAGTGACGGTGCGCCAGGACGGACGCGACCGGGAAATTACCCTCACCGCCGACGACGACAGCATTCTCGACGCCGCCCTGCGTCAGGGGGCCGATTTGCCGTACGCCTGCAAAGGCGGGGTCTGCGCCACCTGCAAATGCAAAGTGCTGCGCGGCAAAGTGGAGATGGTCACCAACTACAGTCTTGAGCCGGATGAAGTGGCCGCAGGCTACGTGCTGAGCTGCCAGTCACTGCCGCTGACGGCGGACGTGGTGGTGGACTTTGATGCGAAGGGGATGGCATGAGCGAATTAATCGTTACCCGTCACGGGCGGGTCCTGCAGCTGACGCTGCATCGTCCAGCGGCCCGGAACGCGCTGAACAATACCCTGTTGAGCGAGCTTGCCACCACCCTTGAAGCGGCCGCCGCCGACAGCGATATCTCGGTGTGCGTGATCACCGGCAGCGAGCGCTTTTTTGCCGCCGGGGCTGACCTGAATGAGATGGCTGAAAAAGATCTGCCCGCCACCCTCAACGATGTACGTCCGCAACTGTGGGCGCGGATCAACGCCTTCAGCAAACCGCTGATTGCCGCCGTTAACGGCTACGCGCTGGGGGCCGGGTGTGAACTGGTGCTGCTGTGCGACGTGGTGGTGGCGGGGGATAACGCCCGCTTCGGCCTGCCGGAGATCACCTTAGGTATTATGCCGGGCGCGGGCGGTACCCAGCGTCTGATCCGCTGCGTCGGCAAATCGCTGGCCAGCAAAATGGTGCTGACCGGGGAAAGCATTACCGCCCGCCAGGCGCTGGCCGCCGGGCTGGTGAGCGATATCTACCCGCAGGATCTGATGCTCGAATATGCCCTGCAGCAGGCCGAGGTGATGGCGCGCCATTCGCCGCTGGCGCTGCAGGCGGCGAAGCAGGCGTTACGCCAGTCGCAGGAGATGGCCCTCCAGGCCGGGCTGGTCCAGGAGCGTCAGCTGTTTACGCTGCTCTCGGCTACCGAAGATCGTCGCGAAGGCATCAGCGCCTTCCTGCAAAAACGCACCCCTGAATTCAAAGGACGCTAACCATGGATTTCATTCTGAGTCACGTTGAGCAGGGGGTCATGACGATTACCCTGAACCGCCCGGAGCGCCTCAACAGCTTTAATGAGGAGATGCACCAGCAGCTGGCGGCGTGTCTGACCCAGGCGGAGCGCGACGAAGCCGTGCGCTGTCTGCTGGTCACCGGGGCCGGACGCGGCTTTTGCGCCGGACAGGATCTGAACGACCGCAACGTCGACCCGAACAGCCCCGCGCCGGATCTGGGCATGTCGGTCGAGAAATTTTACAACCCGCTGGTTAAGCGCCTGGCAAAACTGCCTAAGCCGGTGATTTGCGCGGTGAACGGCGTCGCCGCCGGGGCAGGAGCAACGCTGGCGCTGGGCTGCGACATCGTGATCGCCGCCCGCTCGGTTAACTTTGTGATGGCCTTCAGCAAGCTGGGACTGGTGCCGGATTCCGGTGGCACCTGGCTGCTGCCGCGCCTGACGGGCCGCGCCCGGGCGATGGGCCTGGCCCTGCTGGGCGAGAAAATAAGTGCCGAGCAGGCGCAGGCCTGGGGGATGATCTGGCAGGTGGTGGATGACGCCGAGCTGGCCGCTACCGCCCAGCAGCTGGCGGTGCATCTGGCCGCGCAGCCGACCTTTGGCCTGGGGCTGATCAAGCAGGCGATCAACGCCGCCGAAACCAACACCCTGGATGCCCAGCTGGATCTGGAGCGCGATTATCAGCGCCTGGCCGGACGCAGCGCCGACTATCGCGAAGGCGTCAGCGCGTTCCTCAACAAGCGCGCGCCGCAATTTACGGGGAAATAAGATGACCACTATTCATACCGTCGCGGTGATTGGCAGCGGCATTATGGGGGCCGGCATTGCCGAAGTGGCCGCCAGCCACGGTCACCCGGTGCTGATTTACGATATCAATGCCGACGCCATCTCCCGCGCCATCGACGGGATCCGCTCCCGGCTGCAATCCCGCGTAGCGCGCGGCAAGCTCAGCGCCGCTGCCAGCGAGCAGACGGTACAGCGTTTGATCCCGGTGACCGATATCCATTCGCTGGCGGCGGCCGACCTGGTGATTGAAGCCGCCTCCGAACGCATGGAGGTCAAAAAGGCGCTGTTCGCCGAACTGGCGGCGATTTGCCCGGAAAAAACGCTCCTGACCAGCAATACCTCGTCGATCTCGATTACCGCGATTGCCGCCGATCTGCGTCACCCTGAGCGCGTGGCCGGGCTGCACTTTTTTAACCCGGCCCCGGTGATGAAGCTGGTGGAAGTGGTGAGCGGGCTGGCGACCTCCGACGAGGTGGTAGAACAGCTGAGCGAGCTGGCGGTGAACTGGGGCAAACAGCCGGTGCGCTGCCAGTCCACCCCGGGCTTTATCGTTAACCGCGTGGCGCGTCCGTACTACGCCGAAGCCTGGCGCGCGCTGGAGGAGCAGGTGGCTGCCCCGGAAGTGATTGACGCCGCGCTGCGTGAAGGCGCGGGCTTCCCAATGGGGCCGCTGGAGCTGACCGACATGATCGGCCAGGACGTTAACTTTGCCGTCACCTGCTCGGTGTTTAACGCCTTCTGGCAGGAGCGTCGTTTCCTGCCGTCGCTGGTGCAGCAGGAGCTGGTGCTGGCAGGGCGTCTTGGTAAGAAGAGCGGCCAGGGCGTGTACAACTGGCACAGCGACAAACCGACCGCGGGCTGGCTGGAGGCGGTGAACGAGACCTACAGGGCTCTGCACGTGGCAAAAAGAAGTGACGGTGTCACAGAACTGGACGATCTGCTGCTGATTGAAACCCAGGGCGAAACCGCCCAGGCGCTGGCAACCCGTCTTGGGCATCCGGTGGTAGTGGTCGATCGGCAGGAGGGCGATGTGGCGGTGATTGCGGCTGCGGCCAGCAACCCGACGTCCGCCACCCGTAAAGCGGTGCATCACCTGCAGCAGCAGGGGAAACGCGTCCTGCAGGTGGCTGATTATCCGGGCCTGCTTATCTGGCGGACCGTGGCGATGATCGTCAATGAAGCCCTCGACGCCCTGCAAAAAGGGGTCGCCAGTGAACAGGATATCGATACCGCCATGCGTCTGGGCGTGAACTATCCGCGCGGCCCGCTGGCCTGGGGTGAACAGCTCGGCTGGCAACGGCTGCTGATCCTGCTGGAAAACCTGCAACGCCATTATGGCGAAGAACGTTACCGCCCGTGTTCCCTGCTGCGCCAGCGTGCGCTTCTGGAGAGTAGCTATGAGTCATAACGCCTGGCGCAACGCCCGCGCCATGTACGAAAACGATGCCTGCGCCCAGGCCTTTGGCATCGACATTATCGAGATGGATGACGGCGTGGCGGTCCTGACCATGACCGTCACCCCACAGATGCTGAACGGCCACAAAAGCTGCCACGGCGGACAGCTGTTTACCCTGGCCGATACCGCCTTCGCCTACGCCTGCAACAGTCAGGGGCTGGCGGCGGTGGCCTCGGGCTGCACCATTGATTTTGTTCGCCCGGCGTTTGCCCACGACAAGCTGACCGCCACCGCGCAGGTTCGCCATCAGGGCAAACTGACTGGCGTGTACGACATTGAAATTGTTAACCAACAGCAAAAAACCGTGGCCCTGTTCCGTGGGAAATCCCACCGCATCGGCGGCACGATTACAGGAGAAGCATGATGCGTGACGCCTTTATTTGTGACGGGATCCGTACCCCTATCGGCCGCTACGGCGGCGCATTGTCCGGCGTCCGTGCGGATGACCTCGGCGCGATCCCGCTGCGCGAGTTGCTGGTGCGTAACCCGGGACTCGACGCGGAACGTATTGATGACGTGATCTTTGGCTGCGCCAACCAGGCAGGAGAAGACAACCGCAACGTGGCGCGCATGTCGCTGCTGCTGGCCGGGCTGCCGCAGACCGTTTCCGGCACCACGTTGAACCGCCTGTGCGGCTCCGGTCTGGATGCGCTGGGCTTTGCCGCCCGCGCCATTCGTGCCGGTGATGCAGACCTGATGATTGCCGGTGGCGTGGAGTCCATGTCCCGCGCGCCGTTCGTGATGGGCAAAGCCACCAGCGCCTTCCAGCGCCAGAATGAAATTTTCGATACCACCATCGGCTGGCGTTTTGTGAACCCGCTCATGGCGCAACAATTTGGTTCTGACAGCATGCCGGAAACGGCAGAGAATGTAGCGGAATTGTTACGTATTTCCCGCGAAGACCAGGACGCCTTCGCCTGGCGCAGCCAGCAGCGTACTGCGCAGGCCCAGGCCAACGGCATTCTGGCGCAGGAGATCGTGCCGGTGCTGATCAAAGGCAAAAAGGGTGCGGTAACAGAAGTGTTACATGACGAGCACCTGCGTCCGGAGACCACCCTCGAGATGCTGGCCGCGCTAAAAGCGCCGTTCCGCGCAGGCGGCGTGGTCACCGCAGGCAACGCCTCCGGCGTAAATGACGGTGCTGCGGCGCTGATCGTCGCCAGCGAGAAGATGGCGGCGGCTCAGGGGTTAACCCCGCGTACCCGCATTGTGGCGATGGCGACTGCTGGCGTTGAACCGCGTCTGATGGGCCTTGGCCCGGTACCGGCCACCCGCCGGGTGCTGGAGCGTGCCGGTCTGAGCATCAACGATATGGACGTGATTGAACTGAATGAAGCATTTGCCTCGCAGGCGCTGGGCGTGCTGCGTGAGCTGGGGCTCCCGGACGATGCCCCGCATGTTAACCCCAACGGCGGCGCGATTGCATTAGGCCATCCGCTGGGGATGAGTGGAGCCCGACTGGCGCTGGCCGCCAGCCACGAGCTGCATCGTCGTAAAGGGCGTTACGCGCTTTGCACGATGTGCATCGGTGTTGGTCAGGGTATTGCCCTGATCCTTGAGCGTGTCTAAGCCATTATAAAAAAGTGAGTACCCTACGATGACAACAACGACAAAGCTTGACCCGATCGAAACCGCCTCCGTGGATGAGCTGCAGGCTCTGCAAACCCAGCGCCTGAAGTGGACCTTACAACACGCTTACGACAATGTGCCGATGTATAAACGCAAGTTCGATGCGGCGGGCGTCCATCCGGATGATTTCAAGGAGCTGGCGGATATCCGCAAGTTCCCGTGCACCACCAAACAGGATCTGCGTGATAACTACCCGTTCGACACCTTCGCCGTGCCGATGGAGCAGGTGGTGCGCATCCACGCCTCCTCGGGGACCACCGGCAAGCCGACCGTGGTCGGCTACACGCAAAACGACATTGATACCTGGGCGAATATCGTCGCCCGTTCGCTACGCGCGGCGGGCGGCAGTGCAAAAGACAAAATTCACGTCGCCTACGGCTATGGGCTGTTCACCGGCGGGCTGGGAGCGCACTACGGCGCCGAGCGTTTAGGCGCAACGGTGATCCCGATGTCCGGCGGCCAGACCGAGAAACAGGCCCAGCTGATCCGTGACTTCCAGCCGGATATGATCATGGTGACGCCGTCCTACTGCCTTAACCTGATCGAAGAACTTGAGCGCCAGATGGGCGGCGATGCCAGCAAATGCTCCCTGCGCGTCGGCGTCTTTGGTGCCGAGCCGTGGACGCTGGCGATGCGCCGCGAAATTGAAAAACGCCTCGGCATTACCGCTCTGGACATCTATGGCCTGTCGGAAGTGATGGGGCCAGGGGTGGCGATGGAGTGCATCGAAACCGCCGACGGCCCGACCATCTGGGAAGATCACTTCTACCCGGAGATCGTTAACCCGAACGACGGCACGCCGCTGAACGATGGCGAGCAGGGCGAACTGCTGTTCACCACCCTGACCAAAGAAGCGCTGCCGGTGATCCGCTACCGCACCCGCGACCTGACGCGTCTGCTGCCGGGAACGGCACGCACCATGCGCCGGATGGATCGCATCAGCGGGCGCAGCGACGACATGCTGATCATCCGCGGCGTCAACGTCTTCCCGTCGCAGCTGGAAGAGGAGATCGTCAAGTTTGAGCATCTGTCGCCGCACTACCAGCTGGAGGTCAATCGCCGGGGCCATCTTGATTCGCTTTCGGTGAAAGTCGAACTGAAAGAGAGCAGCCTGACGTTGAACCACGAACAGCGCTGCCATGTGTGCCACGAGCTGCGCCATCGCATCAAATCGATGGTCGGGATCTCTACCGACGTGACCATCGTCAACTGCGGCAGTATCCCGCGTTCTGAAGGCAAAGCCTGCCGGGTGTTCGATCTGCGTAAGGTCGCCGCCAACGGCTAAAGCCTGGCTGTCGCCCTCTCCATTTTAGGGGAGGGCCACCGCGCAGGGGCTATGCTATGATTCATCCGATACAATAATCACAACAGAATGAATCACATGAGTAAACTCGACGCCTTTATTCAGCAAGCGGTTAGCTCCGTTCCCATTAGCGGCACCTCCTTGATCGCCTCCCTGTACGGCGACGCCCTGTCTCATCGCGGCGGCGAAGTCTGGCTGGGAAGCCTGGCGGCACTGCTGGAAGGGATGGGATTTGGCGAGCGCTTTGTGCGCACCGCGCTGTTTCGTCTTAACAAGGAAGGCTGGCTGGATGTTTCGCGCATCGGCAGGCGCAGCTTTTATCGTCTGAGCGACAAAGGGCTACGCTTAACCCGTCGCGCCGAGGCAAAAATTTATCGCGCAGAATTACCGGCCTGGGACGGAAAATGGCTGCTGCTGCTCTCCGAAGGGATGGACAAAACCACCCTCGCGGAGGTGAAAAAGCAGCTCATCTGGCAAGGGTTCGGCACGCTGGCCCCCAGCCTGATGGCCTCGCCATCGCAGCAGCTGGCGGATGTCCAGGCGCTACTGCATGAAGCGGGCGTGGCTGAGAACGTGATCTGCTTTGAGGCTCACTCGCCGCTGGCGCTCTCCCGCGCCGCGCTGCGTTCCCGGGTAGAAGAGTGCTGGCAGCTCAGCGAACAGAACCTGATGTACGAAACCTTTATCGACTCGTTCCGTCCGCTACTGCCGCTGCTGCGGGAGGCCGCGCCGGATGAACTGACGCCGGAACGCTGCTTCCAGATCCAGCTGTTGCTGATCCATTTTTATCGTCGGGTGGTGCTTAAGGATCCGCTGTTGCCGGAGGAGCTACTCCCATCGCACTGGGCGGGTCAAACGGCCCGCCAGTTGTGTATCAACATTTATCAGCGCGTTGCGCCGGGTGCGCTGGCGTTTGTCAGTGAAAAAGGGGAAACCACGGTCGGCGAACTGCCGTCGCCGGGATCGTCATACTGGCAACGCTTTGGCGGCCTGACGCTCGCGTAACGGAGGTTATGTGCCTGTATATCAAATCGACGGCATGACGCCGGTGGTCCCGGAAGAGAGCTATGTCCACCCTACAGCGGTGCTGATTGGGGATGTGATCCTCGGGAAGGGCGTGTACGTGGGGCCGAATGCCAGCCTGCGCGGTGATTTTGGCCGCATCGTGGTGAAAGACGGGGCCAATATCCAGGATAACTGCATCATGCACGGATTCCCGGAGCAGGATACTGTCGTGGAAGAAGAGGGGCATATTGGTCACGGCGCCATTTTGCATGGCTGCGTCATCCGCCGGAACGCGCTGGTGGGAATGAATGCGGTGGTGATGGACGGGGCGGTGATCGGTGAGAACAGCATTGTCGGCGCGGCGGCCTTTGTGAAAGCCAAAGCCGAGATGCCCGCTAACCATCTGATTATCGGCAGCCCGGCCAAAGCGATCCGGGTGCTGAGCGAGCAGGAGCTGGCGTGGAAGCAGCAAGGCACGCGGGAGTATCAAACCCTGGTTGAGCGCTGCAAACAGACGATGCACCAGGTCGAACCGCTGCGTGCAGCAGAACCGGATCGCAAGCGCCTGGTTTTTGACGAAAATCTGCGGCCCAAATCGTCACGCTGAGCGGCAAAAAACCGGAGCGGGATCACGTAATCATCTGATTTAATGATAGTAAAAAAGAAAATATAATAGTTGGTGAATAGAGGGTTGACACAGCGTCTATAATGAGTAAATTAGAACTCAGCACCACACAGAAATAAAGGTTTCACGG
>Ga0308165_1004007_pt1 | contig 15082 bp, 14 predicted proteins | sample PhyWR2_FD_201032 | JGI IMG/M metagenome (GOLD analysis project Ga0308165, IMG submission 201032) | Phyllosphere microbial communities from UC Gill Tract Community Farm, Albany, California, United States - DLSLW.R2 | ecosystem: Host-associated > Plants > Phyllosphere > Unclassified | place: USA...
GACCCACCTGAAGCATCCGATCTACCAGTATCTGGACAATGTCTACGACGACTACGGCGCTTACACCCGCGTCACCAACACCTCCCAGCTTGCCGGACACGACAACCGCTTCACCGTAGGGGTGACCTGGTCTGCCGGCACCGTGGACGCGGACAACTACGTCAACACCGGCGGCCACAAGGGCGACAAATTGTCCGCCACGAGAGACCGCTCGGACAACCTGGCAATCTATGGCGAAAACGCATTCGACATCGTACCCGGCATTTCCTTGATCGCCGGCGCCCAGTATCTGTACGCCAACCGTGACCGGCGCGACCGGTACAACGGTGGCGGCCCCACGATCCGCACGGGCGAGAAAAGCTATGACTTCTTCAATCCCAAGCTGGGGGTGTTGTGGCAAGTGGACCCCCAATCCCAGGTGTACGCCAACGTATCGCGCAGCGCTGAAGCGCCGACCTTTGGCGACATGAACTTCTCAACCGCCAATGATCTGGCGCGGCTAAAACCCCAACGCGCCACCACGCTGGAAATCGGTACCCGTGGACAACAGCGCGACATCGGCTGGGATGTCTCGCTGTATCGCGCGTGGGTCAAGGATGAGTTCCAGTGCGTCAGCACGATGTGGGACATCTGCGGCCAAACCACCAACCTGGACAAGACGATTCACCAAGGCCTGGAGGCTGGCCTGAATTGGACGTTCCTGCGCGGCTTGCTGGCAAGCGGTGCGCAGACTGACAGCCTGATCCTGAATGCCGCCTACACCTTCAGCGACTTCAGGTTTGATAGCGACAAGGACTGGGGCAACAACCATATTCCTGGGGTGCCGCGCCATTATCTCCGTGCGGAAGTGCTCTACAAGCATCCCTCTGGCTTCTATATCGGCCCGAATGTCGAGTGGGTGCCGCAGGCGTACTTCGTAGACAACGCCAACACGCTGAAGACGGCGTCCTACGCCTTGCTGGGCGCACGTCTGGGCTGGGAAAACAGCCGCTACAGCTTCTATCTGGAGGGCCGTAATCTGACCAATCGCAAATACATCGCCAGCGCAAGCACCACCGATCGCGCCACCGCCGACTCTGCGCTGTTCGAACCTGGCACAGGCCGCGGCGTCTACGCTGGCGTCCAGATGCACTATTAAGTGGACCCGACGCAACCGTGAACGACTCCGAGACAATCACCGGTCCCGCCGACGACATCCCTCGGTCCGACTGGCGTTCGCCGCTGATGCTGGGCGCGGTGCTTGCCAACTTGCCCAGGCAGCTGTTGGTCGCAATGTTAAGTGACAGCGTCACAACGCAGCCTTCAACGGAGCCGGCTCCCAATATTCCCACAACGCAAACCGAGATAGAAAAATGAAACCTGTGAGCAAGAAAAACTGCATGCTGTTGGCAACGCTCGCCCTCTGCACTGGTATGGCAAACGCGGAGCCTGCCGTAGCTATTGACGATGCGTGGGTTCGCGCAACGGTTCCCGCACAGCAGGCAACCGGCGCATTCATGCGCCTGACCTCGCCTGCGAATGCCAAGCTGGTTGGCGCCAAGTCACCCGCCGCCAAGGTGGTCGAAGTCCACGAGATGGCGATGCAGAATGACGTCATGAAGATGCGCCAGATTCCGGCGCTCGACCTCCCCGCAGGCACCCCGGTTGAGTTGAAGCCTGGCGGCTATCACATCATGTTGATGGGGCTGACGCACCAGCTCAATGCAGGCGACAAAGTGCCCGTCACCTTGATGTTCGAAGATGCGGCAAAGAAGCAAAGTGATGTCACGGTTCAGGCTGAAGTGCGGGCATTGAACACGCCAGCGGCCCCCGCCGGAGGTCACGGCGGCATGAAGCACCAGCACTAAGCCTGTTCCAGGGCTTGCCTGTCACCATGATGGCCACCAATTCCGGGCACAGAATCTATTGCCAAGGGTTTTCCACGGCGCGCGCCTTTGCGTTGCTGTGGTTCACCCTTGCGGCGGTTTTGTTCGGATCGCTGGCGCCGTCATGGGCGCAGGTCATTGTCCGCGCAAGCGCGGGAACGTCACTTTCCTACATTGAAGTCTGTACTTCCTCGGGGCTTCGACGTATTGCCGTTGATGGCGGCGGGCAGGAAACCGACCAACCGACGCCCGCACCCGCCGATGCCATCGACGCGGTGCATTGCGCCTTCTGCCTGACGCAACATCAGTTGCCCAGCCTAGTCCCCCAAATCCATCGTTTTGATGGCATTCGGGCCGGCCTCGCAATGGCTCCAACAGCTGACAGAGGGCCGACGCCGACCACCGCCCCTCGCTGGCGGCCCCCTCCCCGCGCACCGCCTGCCTACGCCTGAACCCGCTTCGCTCATAGATCGCATGTTGTCCGCCGCGACGCCACCTTGTTGGCGACTGCGTCTGGCATTCGGCAGTTGAACGACTCAATTCAGGAATTCGCATGGCCGGTCTCAATACCCTTATGAAGGTGCTTACGCACCTGAACTTCGGCGCTTTGATTGCCTTGGCGCTTTGGCTCGTCGCGTTGCATGCGGGGGGAACTCTATGAAGCACTTCTATTCTCCGCGCGGCGCCAAGCGTGGCCTGATGCTGGCTACGGCCGGCGCGCTCCTGTGGGCGGTATGGGCTGCATCGTATTTGCACGCCTCGAGTCCCTTGCCGCAGATGGCGCCGTCCGCCGTACATGCCGCACACGAGTGCGAGTGCGGACGCACAGACAGCATCTGAGCCGCCAAGCGTAGCCAACCCGAATGTGCGCGCCATCCGAACGGATCGCGCGGCTGCTCACGTGAATAAGAAATGTCTTTTGGAGATTTGTATGGACATGCTCGGCATGTACCCCACGTTTTACGTGCCCCAGATCGGATCGGCCTGGGTCATGGGAATTATCGGCGTCATCCATGTCGTGGCTTCACACACCTCGGTAGGCGCCGCATTTCTTTTTGCATTGCTCGAAACGAAGTCCTATCGCGAGAACAAACCCGAGCTGATGGATTTCATTAAGCGCTACGGCATGTTCCTGCTGGTGTTCTCCTACATCATCGGGTCGGTGACAGGCGTTGGCATCTGGTACGCCATCACCATTGCCAGTCCGCGTGGAACCGCCGGCCTCATCCACAACTTCGTGTGGGTCTGGGCAACTGAGTGGATCTACTTCACGGTGGAGGTCATCGGTGTCTATGCGTTGGTCTACCTGATCGGCAAAGTCGACCGTCTCACACATCTGAAATTGACCTGGGCGTTTGCGTTGGCATCCTGGGCAACGATGCTGCTGATTGTGGGCATTCTGTCGTTCATGATGTGGCCCGGCAGCGATGCCTGGTATCAGTCAGGCTCAACCAACGACGCCTTCTATAACATCAATTTCTTCGCGCACCTGGGCGTGCGCACGGGCTCCATGCTGGTCATGGCGACCATCGTCGGTCTGATGGTCACCAGCGGAATGAAGGACAAGGATGCCGCCACACGCAAGGACGTGGTGCGCACGCTGACCCCGGTGGGTCTGATTGGCGGCGCATTCGCCGTCATCATGTTTTTCTACTACTTGCAGACCCTGCCTTACAACGCCCGCGTCATGCTCGACACGCATCTGCTGCCGCGTTATGCCATGGGCATGATCGTCGTCGTCGCCACAACGGTGGCGTATCTGGCGTTTGCCTGGGTGAGGCCTCTGAAGGTGACGGCACTGGTCTCCATCCCCTTGTTCCTGTTTATCTCCATCGTGGGTGTTTGGCCGGAAGAGCGAATGCGCGAAAGCATGCGCAAGCCATATGTAGCGGGGCAGTACATCTACGGAAATCAGGTCATCGCGCGCGACGTGCCAGGTAAAGGCATCCGCGCCGAGGTCGATCACATTGGCGAACGTGGCCTTTTGCAGGTGCACCCCTTCATTCCAGATCGCCTTAGGACCATCACGGACGAGAACCGGCTGGAAGTCGGCAAGCTGCTGGCCACGATCTCATGTGCCAACTGCCATGCGCTGGAGCCCGGGGCGCCGCTGCGCAACATCCCCGACAAATTCCACGGCGCCACCGACAAAGACCTCATCGCGGCATTTATCAACGGTCCGTTGAAACAGGGAGCGATTCCCTACATGCCCCGCATCTCGCTTCCCGCGCAGGAAGCAGACGCCTTGGCAGCTTATCTGGCGGACGCCAACCGGCGCCACAGCGAAGCCAACAGCCAAGCCTTGATCAAGGAGTAAGCCCATCATGGATATGGGAACCATCATGAATACGATGCGGGACCCGGCCGGCATTCCGTCGCATCCCGTTCTGTTTCAGGTGCTGATGATATTCACCTGGATTCTGCACATCGCTTTTGTGCACCTGACGCTGGGCGCGGCCGCCCTGGCTATCTACGGATTCTATCGGCGCGGACGCAATCCGTACTGGGAACGGCTCTCAATGGCCATGACCAAGACTGCCAAGGTCGGCGTATCGCTGCTGATCGTGCTGGGTGTGGCGCCGCTGCTGTTTACCCAGGTCATCTATGACCCTCAGTGGTATACGGCAAGCGTGCTGTCCGCGCGCTGGCTGATTGCGTTCATATTTACACTGATCATCGGCTACAGCTCGTGGTTCGTCTTCTATTACGGCAACCATGAAGGAGCGCGCCAACGTTTAGGCCTGTTCGCGCTGGTGGGGCTGGCGCTGTTCTTGCTCGACGGACTGATCATGCACGTGCTGGCCTACCAATCGCTGCTTCCCGAGCAGTGGATGAGCTGGTACGCACCCGGCGGCGTGGTCGATACCCGTGGCGCCGGACTGCACGCCATTCAATGGCCGCGCTATCTGTTCATCATCAGTTTGTCTCTGCCGGCAGTGGGCCTGTATCTGCTGGCCTATGCGGATTACTTTGTCGGCCGGGCAGATCGTGACGCCGACTATCTGTCATTCACACGACAACTCGGCAAGCGACTCGCCCTGTACGGGCTTGGGATATCAATCCTGATCTTCCTGGTATGGCAATCCGTGCTGCCCAGCACCACCGGGTTGCGCCTGCATCCGGTGGGCTGGCTGATGGCCCTATCGCTGGTGGCGATTGCCTGGCTGGTGAAACGTTATGCGCAACGTGGCTACGGCTACGCGCTACTAGGCGCGGGGCTGCTTCCCATATGCGTCCTGGCGATCTGGCGCGAAGTCATCCGAATGCAATACCTGCGGCCGTTCGGATACGACATCACGAACTACCCGACCCACTACGACTGGCCCTCCACCACTTTGTTCTTCCTCACGCTGCTTGGGGTCGGCGGCCTCGTCGGCGGCTTTTTCATCACGCTCATCTATCGCGCTGGCCGGGTGCAGGGGATGTATACCGCCACTCCTGCTGTCGCCCGCTTGGGCACCGCCGCAGTCGTGGTACTGGGCGTTTGGCTTGCCGTCTTCTTCGCCTATGGCATCGCCATCTGGATGCGCCATGCCTTCGCAATCTGAACAGGAGAGAACCATGACACCTTTCTTCAAACACCTGCAATGGCTGGGCTGCGCCGCCGGCTTGCTGCTGCTGCCCGCCCTGACATCGGCAGCCGATATCGCCGCGGGCAAGCGGCGGGCAGAGGTCTGCTTTGCCTGCCATAGCATCAACGGCGTATCCAAAATCCCTGGCACCCCTCACCTGGCGGGACAGCAACGGGATTATCTGGAGAAAGCGTTGCGAGCCTATCGCGACGGCACTACGCGCCAGGACCCCACCATGACGGCCATGGCCAAGCCATTGACCGATGCAGACATCGTCAACATCGCGGCCTATTTCAATCTGGCGATTGAGAATGCCCGCGGAGAAATGCTGTCAGAGGTCATGGCGGTGAACGAGCGGATCAAACCCGTCGCTACCGTGGAAATTGCGCCAACGGTGAAGGCAGAACCTCGCGCGCCACGGACAGGGGACGCTGTCTACACCGCCAGTTGCAGCGCTTGCCATGGCACCGGCGCCGCCGGTGCGCCCAAGCTCGGCGACAAAGCCGCATGGCAACTGCGGCTGTCTCAAGGGCAAGCCACGCTCTATGAACACGCCATCAAAGGCCTGCGAGCCATGCCCGCGCGAGGCGCGTGTACGGATTGCTCCGACGACGAGTTGAAAGCCGCGGTGGATTACCTCGTCGACAAGAGCAAATAACGCGGCTCGACACGTGTACGGCGGCGCAGCCGCAGCGCGCCGCCATTTCAGAATCTCTAGCGAACCCAGCCCATCATGACGATGACCTTCTTTTCCCCCATCGAACCCGCCGCTTCTCTACCCTACCGGCCCAATTCGGGCTGCTCCAACTGCCGGCTTCGGGGCGCTTGCCTGCCCCGCCGACTAAGCGACCCCGAAGTCGTCAGCCTGAACGGCTGCATCGACACACGCGTCCGGCTCGAAAAACATGAGGTACTGTTCACTCAGCATGACACTCACGACGCCATCTTCGCCGTGCGTTCTGGCTCACTGAAAACACAATGGACGGCCCCCAACCGGGCGACTCAAGTCACGGGCATCCACATCCCTGGCGACCTGCTCGGCTTCTCCGGCCTGTTCGAAAGCCGCCATAGCATGACAGCTACAGCACTGGAATCCACCGAGGTATGCGTGATACGCCTGAACGCCCTCGACGCCTTGACGCCTCAATTTCCGCAGATTCAGTCGCACCTCCGCGTATTCATGAGTAGCGAAATGGTACGGCTTCAGAAGCTGCTGGCGCAGACCAGACTGCGTTCCGAGCAGCGGATTGCCATATTTTTCCTGGATATGGCCAAACGTTATGCCGCGCTTGGCTACTCGGCGGCGCGATTCTCCTTGCGTATGACCTTCAGCGATATCGCGAGCTTGCTCGGAATGACGCTGGCTACCGTCAGCCGGCTGATCACGGTGCTCAGGCGCGATGACGTGATCGCCATTGAAGCCAAGCAAATCGAGATCCTGGACAACGCTGCGCTAGAAGCGATTGCGAGCGGAATGGACGAAGCCGCCTGCTTGGCCCGCTAGGGTTTTCCTCCTTGAGCTTGCTTCCCGATGCGCCGAACGGCTGTTTTCCGGTTTCGTGAGTCCGCGCCACCCCCTGCGTCAATTGGTCATCCGCTCCCCTTAGGGCGTGGATATATGATGAGAATGATTGCTATTATTTATTGGTCATGATTATGTCTACCTTGCGCTTATCCGATCTTGCGCTGCACGATCGCGCCCTTGTTGAACAAGTAGTCCAACAACTTCCGTCTGACCCGATCGCAGACCGTCTGCATTCCTTGGGCTTCGTGAATGGAGAGCCTGTACGTTTGACGGCTCGCGGACCACTAGGCGGGTCGCCCCTGCTCGTGGCCATCGGCTCGACCCGTTTCGCGCTTCGGATACAAGAAGCCGACCGCGTGATCGTCAAGCGCGAGGTGGTGAATGACTGACGCAGCACTGCGCCTGGCTTTGGTCGGCAACCCGAACTCCGGAAAAACCGCCCTGTTCAATCGGCTGACCGGGGGCCGCCAAAAGGTCGCCAACTACGCAGGCGTTACCGTCGACCGTAAAGAGGGGCAGTTCACCACGGCATCCGGCCGACGTGCGCGCATTCTGGATTTGCCCGGTACCTATAGCCTGAACTCCGCCAGTCCCGACGAAAAGATCACGCTGGACGTGCTGAGCGGTCGCTATCCGCGCGAAGTGCCGCCCGACCTCGTCGTGCTGGTCATGGATGCCACCAATCTGCGCTTGCACTTGCGGCTGCTGCTGGAGCTGCGCCGTATGAACCTGCCGATGATCGTGGCGTTGAATATGGCCGATGAAGCCCGCAGACGTGGCATTGTCATCGACACGCCAAAGCTGGCCGAGCGGCTGGGGGTGCCAGTCGTGGAAACCGTTGCCGTGCAGCGGCACGGCGCGCAAGCCTTGCTGGACCAACTGGACCGGCCGATTGCCAAACAGCAGCCCCTGCCCCGTGCCGCCGATCCGCAAGCAGAGCTGCGGAAGATCCTGGCAGACACCGTGCGCATGCCGGACACCACCACCGCGCTGGATGACCGGCTGGACCGCTGGACGCTGCATCCGCTGTTCGGGCCTCTGATTCTTGCCCTGGTCATGTTCCTGGCTTTCCAGGCCGTCTATGCCATCGGCAAGCCGTTGACCGACGTCATTGTGGACGGCATCGGTGCATTGGGAGGCTGGCTCACCGCTGGCTTGAGCGACGGTCCGTTCAAAGGCTTGCTGCTGGAAGGTCTGTTTGGAGGCTTGGGCACCGTCCTGGGATTTTTACCGCAAATCCTCGTACTTTTCCTGTTCATTTTGATATTGGAAGAATCCGGATACTTGCCACGCGCGGCATTTCTGCTGGATCGCAGCATGGTGGCGGTGGGCCTGACGGGGCGCGCCTTCATCCCCCTGTTGTCCAGCTTCGCCTGCGCCATCCCCAGCATCATTGGCACTCGCAGCATTCCCAATCGGCGCGATCGCCTGATCACAATCCTGGTGGCACCGCTCATGACCTGTTCGGCGCGCCTGCCCGTGTACGCGCTGCTGATCGGCGCCTTCGTGCCAGACCAACCGGTGTTCGGCATCTTCAACCTGCAAGGCGCGGTGCTATTCGCGCTATACGCAGGCGGCATTCTCGCTGCGCTGGGCGTCGCCTACCTTGCCAAGCGCTTGCGCCCCGACAGCAAGGATGCCTCCTTGCTGATGGAGCTCCCCGCCTACCGCCTGCCGAAGTGGCGCGACATCAGTATCGGGCTGTGGGAGCGCGCGTGGATATTCCTGAAGAAACTGACCGGCGTCATGCTCGCCTTGACGGTGCTGATGTGGTTTATCGCTAGCTACCCGGGGGTCCCGGCCGGCGCGACCGGTCCCGCTATCGAATACAGTTTTGCCAGCATGTTGGGCCAGTGGATGCAGCCGATCTTCGCGCCGCTGGGCTTCAACTGGCAGATCACGCTGGCGTTGATCCCCGCCTTTGCGGCAAGAGAATCGGCAGTGGCGACGCTGGCAACGATCTACAGCGTGGCCGAAGGCCAGGACGCGGTTTTGGGCAGCATGCTGGCCGGTAGCTTTCCGGTTGCCAGCGCATTGGCGTTAATGGTGTGGTTTGCGTTCGCCCCGCAGTGTATGTCGACGCTAGCCGTCATCAAACGTGAAACCGGTTCATGGCGGCATGTCGCCCTGTCTTTCAGCTACATGTTCGTGCTTGCGTACGCCGCGTCGTTCGTGACCTACCGCATTGCGGAGAGGCTGCTGTGATGCCCACAGACGCGACGGCTCCTGCCTGGCAGTATGCCGCCATGATCATCGTTGTGGCTTGCAGCGCGATCGCGCTGCTTTGCCACTTGTTGCCATCGGTGGCATCCCGGCTACGGACTGCGGGCGGCAATGCCTTGCTGCATCAGCGGCTACCCGCGTCGATCAGGAAGATTGGCAAGCGGCTCAAGGCGGCGGCGCAGTCCGCGTCATGCAATCAGGGCTGCGGGCCTTGTGCAGGGTGTGGAACACCTCCGCTTCCATCTGGTATTACGGCGGCGACAACAAGCCCAGAAAACCGACCAGCAACAATACGGCGCCTCCCACCCATAGTTCAAGAACCGTATTGCGGCGAATCCGGCAAAGCGCGAGTTCGCGCCGGCCCCGAAGGCAGGGAATCCATCGATAGCGATTGATGACCGCCAATGCCACCATGGCCAGCGCAAGGGCCACCTTGATCATCAGCAATTGCAAATAGGTGGATTTGATATCCAGCCCTGCGGGCGAGAGAATCATCCAGGCATTGAGCGCTCCGCTCAACAGCAAGACGGCGACGGCCATATGCCCAGCCGTTGAGAATCGCATCAGCGCGCGTGTGGCCTCTTTCCTGCGAGCAGGTTCTTGCCAGAGTCTCAGAAACCCGAGAAAAACAGGCAACGACCCCAACCAGAATCCTGCGGCAAGACCATGCAGCACGTCGTTTGCCGCATGGGCAACCTCGATCCAGCCGCTTTGCATCGCGGCATGCCCGGTAAGCCCCAGCGGCACCAGCGCGATACCGGTCACAACAGCGCGCAAGCGCGCATTGTCAGACCGGCCAGGCAGAAATACGATCAGCACCAACAACACCGCCAGCGCGCGCAGGCACCATGCTTGCCCGTATCGCGTTTGGGACGCCACGGTGGACAGCATGCCCGCGTCCACCATGGCACGCCAGTCGTCCGCAATGCTGGCGGATTGCAGTGGCAACAGGCAAAACACAGCCAACGCCCCAACGATTGCTACGCAGCGCAGAAGCCTGCGCAGGGCCGACTCCACAGACAAGCTCAAACTGTGCGATCCGCTCAGCGCCAACATTGCGCTGACGCCAAAGAGCAGAACGGACGTCAAGTAGCCCAGAAACCGGCAAAGCGCGAAGGCTGTGAGCATTCTGAATTACGGCTTGATGGTGAAGGACCAGGTCCCCTGCGTCTTGTGCCCATCCTGGGACAGGGCCTGCCACTTCACCGTGTAGGCGCCAGCGGGCAGATCTTTGCCAATGGGCAAGACCAACGTTTTATTGTCGTTGGGCGCCAGCGCCGATTTTCCAGTTGGCACGACCTTGCCGGCAGCATCGACAAGCGTCATAGAAGAAAATGCGCCTTCCAGACCTTCCGTCAACGTGAGCGTGACGCTTGCCGGCGCCGATCTGACGACAGCGTCCTTGGCCGGCGTGGACGTCCCGACATGGGCATGCGCCCACACCATTTGCGGCGCCACTGCGAGCACAACGGCGGCAATCATCGATTTCTTGAACATCGTTCTCTCCCTAGTCATTAATCAGTGCGCCCCGTGGGCGGCATCCACCACGATGTTCTGGCCAAATAGCGCGAACTTGGCCCGATGCGCCGCAGGCAATTTTGCTTCTGCTTCAGAAGCAGCAGCGGCAAGCTTGCCTGCCGCCTCCGGACTCATGCCCGCCATGGCGAGAGCGCCGGCGGTTTTAATTCCGTCACCGCCGCACACATGGACTCGCCACTGCCCGTGGACCTTGCGCAGCAGCGCGCGGCCGCCCCGTTCCAGTTGCACCCAGCCAGCCAAAGCATAGTCCCCCTCAATGACAACCGGCTCAACCACCAGAGGCGCTTCCGGTTTATCCCAGATGTCGCGCATCGCCTTGGCAGCTTGTTCGGCATCCGTGGCAGACGCCGAGGCCGTGAGGCAAGCAAATGCCGCGAACAAAGAAATAACCCAAGCCAACAGGGTTTTACGATATTCGTACACAACCTACTCCTTCAAATGACATGGCGGCGCCCACAGGACGCCGCCTCGACGCACCGATCAATATTTGAAGCTGACCCGGGCCCAGAAGGTGCGGCCTGGTTCGTTGACAGCCGTATTGGCGGAATATCCAAAGCCCGCGTCGCCCGCCAGGTTCAGGTGTTCGCTGTAGGTCTTGTTGAACAGGTTATCCACGCCCACCGACAGTTGAACCTGCTTGTTGACCGCATAGCCGCCGTTAATAGAAAAGACCCCAAAGCCCGCGCTGGGCCCAAAGTCCTTGCCCACGACGTTGCCCTCGTTCAAGGCGTAGCGCTTTTGCGCCGCGACGATGCGCCACAACGCGCCGGCAGACCATGTGCCGTCGTCGTAAGCCGCACTGAGCTTGGCTTCCAGCGGCGGAATCTGCGGCATCGCCCGGCCATCGCTGCGGTTCTGCCCCCAGGCATACGCTAAGGTGGCGCCCAGCTTCCAACGGGGCGACACCTTGTACGACGCGCCCAACTCACCGCCGGCGATTCTGGCATTGACGTTGGTGGCCTGAGAGGTCGAGCCCATCATCCCGCCAGACTTGTAATTAAACAGGATGTAGTCATTGACATATCCGGCGTAGCCCGAGAACCAAGCATCCAATGTCTCTGTCTTGTACTGCGCGCCAAAATCCAACTGTGTCGTCTTCTCGGGCTTAACGCCCCTGAACGCGTTGACCGAGCCGGTGGGGCCACTTCCCGGCGAGAAGAGTTCCCAGTAGTCGGGAAAGCGCTCTACATGGCCCAGGCCAATGTAGACCGTGGCGGGTATTGCGGCTAGATCTTTCTCGTAGCGCAGAAAGCCGCTGGGCAGCGTGTCGTTACGGCGCTCACCCGCAGTGGGATTAGGCATCGGCATCATCATCGCGCCATCGTCCAGGCGGAAATCCTTGGCCGAGGCCCAATCCACGCGTGCCCCACCGATGACGCGGCTGTCTTGCGCGGTGCGCCAGGTCAGCTCACCGAACAGCCCGGTATTGGAGAAGTCGGCATCCTTGACCCAGGTCTGGCTGCGGTAAGACACGGTATCCGTGCCACTGCGAGTGCGGTGACGGCTTTGCTGAAAGTCCAGGCCCGTCACCATGCTAACGTTCGACGACAGATTCCAAGTACTGGCGAAACGGCCACCCCAGGTGGCGCGATCGACGTCGGCCGCCATGGCCATCGGCATCGAACTCATCGGGTCCGGTGCGCGCAGCTTGAAGTTATCCATCACGTGATCGGCGTAGTTGTAGTACAGCTGTGCTTCGACCTTGTTCAACACCGTCCCGATGTTTCGCTTCTCAACGCGCAGGCCGAAGCTCTCGCGTTTAAATTGCGATCCGTCCATGCTGCGGCCGGCGTAGCGGGCCTCGCCGTCGCCCGTACCGGCCGTCAGCTCGTACAGGGTATCGGCGTCCGGCGTGAAGCCTAGCGTGACGTCCGCGTTCCATTTATCCCAACGCGAGGGAACCGTATTGCCGTCCCCGTCCTTGTAGTCCTGGGAGTGGGAATGATTGGCCGTGATACGCGTGTAGACCTTCTCGTTGCCCACGGTCAGATCCGCGTTCTGGTCGTTGCGGCCAAACGAACCGCCCACCAGGCTGCCGTCGAATCGAACACCTGGTTCCGTGAACCGGGGCGTGTCGCGGTCGAACTTGATGGTGCCCGCCGACGCCCCCGGCCCCCAAAGCACCGTCTGCGGGCCTTTGATGACGGTCAACTGATCAAAGTTCTCTGGCGAAATGTAGGAACTGGGCGCGTCCATCCGCGCAGGGCAAGCGCCAGGCATGGAGCTGCCGTTGGTCAGAATGTTCAACCGCGAGCCGAACATGCCGCGCAAGACGGGGTCTCCATTGGTGCCTCCATTGCGAATCGCCGAAAAGCCGGGAATGGTCTTCAGGTAGTCCGCACCATCGCTCGCCGGCAAGGGCTGCCGTGGAATCTTGGGGTCGGTGGTAAAGGTCAACGGCGCGCTGGGCGCGACACCGGTGATCACAACCGGATCAGTCATTGCAATACCGCTTGCGTCGGCAGCTTGCGACCAGGCGGGAAACGACGCAACCATCGCGGCCGCCAAGCAGGTCAACTGCAGAAACTTATCTTTCTTGTACATGTCGGGGTTCAATCTTTAATTGGATGCATGCGTACGCAACCCCCAGGCCGCTCCAGCCTATAAGAGGCGAGCGTTCCCGAAGTTACCCGTGTGGGAATACGTGTGATGGCCCCCCCAAGGCGCGACGTCGCCAAAGAGGCGCCGCACGCCACACGACTTATCGGTCCATGGGGTAGAGACGGCGCGAACCGGCTGATACCGTTTACGGGCCGCACCCGTGCGTATCGATAGTGCTTGAGGGAGGTATCAGGCGGCCAGAGGCGGCGCGCGCGTTCGCTGCTGCGATCGAGCTAGCGCGCTGGAGAAAGGCGTTTCAACTACCGGAGGCGGTGCAACATACGTTGCTGTGGGAACGAACCACGCCAAAAAAAATAGCTCGGGAAGGACCAGACCGCTCAAGAATGCGCAGCCAGCAGTACAACAGTGTGGCAAAGCACCACTATGCTGTTGGTGGCGGCCTTGCGCTTTGCTTTCAGCTCCCACGGTCACAACGCGTGGACCGCTAGCGGTGCAAATGATTGTCGTCGTCGTGCCCGCGCCGGAAGCCAGGCCTGCCGCCGCCACAGCGGTGGATGCGATCAACGCCTGAAAGACGAATAGAGTCATCGCGATTAGCGCGACCCACCGTCTGCTGGCGTTGGCACATACGTACATTTGTGTCCTCCTAACGCCGCAAATACTATCACGCCGAACGGATCAGGTTTCTTCATCGACCTCGCCATTAATCTAACGACGATAGCCGATCATCAAAGATGGCGCCGGCCTACTCGTTGCACCGAATGGATATCTGACCATCTGCGCCAACACGCTGATCTCGACGCTGTCCAACTTTGTGGTGATTGCCGTGTACTACCTGATCCGCATGGTCTGATCGAACGCGTTGGCGAACACCTCGCTAAGCCACTGTGTAAAGACGCGCACCCGTACAGGCACCTGCCGGTTCTGCGGGCAGAGCACCGACACCGGCATGGGGGCGGGCGGCATGGCGGGCAACACGACGCGCAGGTGCCCGGCCATCAGTTCAGCCTCGACGCTGTAGCGGGGCACCTGCACCAGGCCCAGGCCAGCCAGCGCTGCACTGGTAGAGAGTTCGGCACCTGTCACGCTGACGATGGCCCCAGGCCGAGCCGTGACGTTGCGCCCGTCCACCATGAAGTCCAGCGCCATCGCGCGACTTGTAGCGCCGGATATGTAGTCCACGGCCCGGTGTCCAACCAGATCGTCCAGACTGCCGAGCTCGCCAAAGCGTGCGAGGTATGCGGGGCTGGCCACGGTCACCTGCGGCATTAAGGCAATCCGCCGACCGACCAACGATGAATCCCGCAAGGTACCGGCGCGTAACACGCAATCAACCCCTTCTCGGAGCAAATCGACAAGTCGATCGTCTTCGCCCTGGTGCAGGACGATGTCGGGATAGTTCTCCAGAAAACCGGGCAACCCCGGCATCACGAAAACCTTGGCCAGCGTGCTTTGCGCTCACGCGCAGCAGACCCTTGGGAGCGGAGTTCAGAACGCGCTTTCGGCCTCTTCTAAGTCCGCCAAGAGACGGACACAACGCTGTAAGTAGACCTGGCCATCAGGCGTGAGACGCACTTGCCGCGTCGTGCGTTCCAGCAACCGCGCGCCCAGCCGCGTTTCCATACGCTTGATCAGGTTCGTGACCGTGGTTCGCGGCATGAGCAGGTCTCTGGCCGCCTGCGAAAAACTGCACAGATCGGCAACACGGACAAAGACCTGCACTTCCTGAAAACGGTCCATTCGGTGTTCGACACTATTAATAAAAGTGAAGGGCCGCAAAACCGAATGACGCCACC
>Ga0308165_1004010_pt1 | contig 15081 bp, 13 predicted proteins | sample PhyWR2_FD_201032 | JGI IMG/M metagenome (GOLD analysis project Ga0308165, IMG submission 201032) | Phyllosphere microbial communities from UC Gill Tract Community Farm, Albany, California, United States - DLSLW.R2 | ecosystem: Host-associated > Plants > Phyllosphere > Unclassified | place: USA...
TCGGATATCACCGGGATCCTGCAAGGGATTCTCGAGAAGGCTGATGAATTAGATATTCAGGATATCCCGGACATCACCGCAATGGACGACGCCGACTGGGGAACCATTATGCTTGAAGGGCCGTACGCCTGGGAGCTAATGGCGGAGATCTACGGCTTTGATGTGATTGGTTTACCTTATTACGAATACATGAATACTGACGACGGTTTGATGGTGTTCCGCTGCGGCAAACACGGCGAATTTGCCTATCAGATGATTGGCCCGCAGCGCGCGCTGGCTGATTTATGGCTGTCGTTACTGGACATCGGGGATAAGTATTTACTCAAGACCGGCGGTCTGGATTACCAACAAAGAGTACGCATTGAAAACCCCGGCTGGGATGAAAGCCTGTATGCGAAATACACGCGTAACCCCGTGGAATTACAGCTGCAGTGGGCGATTCAGTACGACAAAGACGACTTTACAGGCAAAGCGGCGGTCGAGCAGTTATCTGCGCAAAACGCGCAGCGTAAAGTGGTGGGTATGCTTCCCTCTACTGAAGGTGCTGGTCTGAGCCCGGACGACAAGGTGAGGGTCAACAACAGAGAGGTTGGGGTGATTATCCAGGCGGTATATTCGCCAGCCCTGCAGCGTGAGATTGCGCTGGCGCTGATCGACAGCGACTACGCCCTGTCAGATATCGACGGTTTTACGGTCCACACCGCCCAAGGCGAGGTGGCAGCCAGAACCCAGTCCGTTCCCTTCATTTATAACCTGAGCCTGTCAGTCAACCCAACGGCACACAGCTATGTTGACGCCTCGAAAGCACGGCGGGCGCTTTAACTCGCGCTGAACGCTATGTGACCGGATAACGTTGTGAAATTGCTGACCAGAGTAAGGGATGACCAGAAACATGAAGACGAGCAGAAAACGCGTGGTGATTACCGGCATGGGGGTTTTGTCATCCCTGGCGGACAATATTCAGGACTTCCGGCAGGCGCTGCTGGAGAAACGGCGGGGAGTTGCAGACAGCGAACGTTTCTCGCAATGGTTTGAGCATGCCCGCGCGGCCGAGGTACTTAACGACCTCGACGTCGCTGAATTGCCGGAAGAGATCGTTGCGTCTCTCGATAACGCCGCGCTGTGGGCATATAAAGTGGGTAGGGACGCGCTGAATCAGGCCGGGCTGGCAAACCATCGCCAGTGCCTTGACGAGATGGGATTAATTGTCGGCGTCTCGTCTGCGGGTACTGAAGCTTTTCTGCCCCTCTTTGAGCAGCGCGTGCAGGACTTCTCGTTGCGTAAAGCCCTATATTCCGGCGCGTTTTCGTCCTGCTGCTCCAGCGTCTCAACCCTGTTAGGCCTGAAAGGTGGCGTCGAGCTGGTTGCCACGGCCTGTACCGCCAGCCCCAATGCCATCGGTATGGCGTTCGACGCTATCCAGAATGGCAAAGGGAAGGCGATGCTGGCAGTCGGAACGGAACCCATCTATTTGCCGACCTTTGCCGGATTCTATGCGCTAAACGTCATGCACCCCGATTCCTGCTCGCCGTTTTCCGGGCAGTCCGGGATGTCCATCGGGGAGGGCGCGGGAGCCATTGTTCTGGAAGAGTATGACCACGCCGTTGCGCGGGGAGCCACCCTGTATGGGGAAATTCTCTCTTATGCGACCTCCTGCGATGCCTACCACGAAACCGGGCCCGATCCGCGCGCCAGCGGTGCCGTGCAGGTGATGCAGAAAGCAATGGAGAATGCAGGTATCACCCCGGACCAGATCGATTACGTCAACGCGCACGGCACGGGTACGGAAGCCAACGATCAAATTGAAACGCTGGCGATGAAAAAAGTGTTCCCCCACGTTGATAATCTGCTGATCAGTTCCACCAAATCCTATTTTGGCCACAATATCGGGGCAGCCGGCATCGTCGAGCTGATTGCCTGTCTGGTTACGCTGCCTGAGAAACAGGTTCTGCCTACCTTAAACTTTTCGCAGGCGCGCCCGAACTGCGACCTGGATTACGTGGCGAATGATTTCCGGCAGAAAGACATCAACATTTTTATGAAGAATAACTACGCCTTCGGCGGCAATAACTGCTGCATGATTGTGAGTACCCGGCCGGGCTCGGTTCCGGTGACCGCCTATCAGGCGAAACGGGTCGCGATCTCGGGCATTGGCGCGGTCTCTGCCATTGGGCACAGCCTTAATGACATTCTGGCGCATATCAGCCAGGGCGAGAGTGCGGTTGCGCTGGGCGGGATTGTATTCCCCGACGATACGCTGCAAGAAGCCAGAGCGCTTCTGGATGTGTTAGTTAAAACCCATCAGTTCCAGGCGATATTCGGGGCCGAATATGCACCTGACACCTGTCAGCTCCCGGAACGGCAACAGAATTTCAAAACCTTCCAGATCCGCGCGCTGGAGCCACGTAAGCATTTACGCCGTTTCGATCCGCGCAAAGCGACTCGCGGCGGCACTTTCGCGCTGATCGCGCTTTCGGAAGCGCTGACCCAGGCGAAGCGCAAAATCAAGCGTGACGGCGAAACGCTGGGCATGGTGATGGGCATGGCGCGTGGCCCGCAGGAAACGACCTATAAATACCTGCAGAGCCTGAAACCGGATCCGCGAAAAGTGCGTACGTCAGAATTCCCGGGTTCGCTGATGAACGCCATTGCCACGTTCTGTGGGATTTCCGAAGGGGTAAAAGGCTACACCACTACCCTGGCGACCGGGGAGAACGCGGCGCTGGGTGCGTTAATCTACGGCTACGAAATTGTTCGCCAGCAGCTTCAGCCGCAAGTGCTGGTGGGCGGCGCAGACGAGTACTTCCCGTCGATGTCGCTGTACATGGATGCCGTCATGCAAAAGATCCATATGACCGCCGAGGCCAGCGATTATCAGATCTACGGTAAAGAGGCGAAAGGCTACGTGCCGGGTGAAGGTGCCTGCATGCTGCTGCTGGAAGATCCGCAGGCTGTGGCAGCGCGAGGTGCGGACGTGCTGGCAGAAGTCGCGGGCTATGGCAAGTCATGCAGCAACAGCTATTTCGATGCGTCGCAAACGGACGAGAAGTCCGGCGCCCTGTCGCTGGCGATCCAGCGCGCCCTTGCCGATGCCGGTATCGCCGCCGAGGATATCGACCTGGTGTGCGGCACCAGCAATGGCAGTGCAGAGAGTGCCAAAATTGAAATCGACGCCATCTATGCCTCGTTCCATCAGGATAATCCGCAGGTTCCGGTGGTGAACTACAACGCCTTCTTTGGTTTTGTCGCATCTTGTGCGGGCCTGCTGAACCTGGCAGTTATTCTGGATTGCATCAAAAAACAATCGGTGCCTGCCATCCCCTATACCCGAACCTTTATCGACCCGCGGATCAATTTTGTCCGGCAGTCGCGCCAGATGGCGATTCACGTTGTTCTGCTGATCGGAGCCACGGAAGGTGGGAACTATTACGCATTTGTGATTAAGGGATAATGCGGTGGACAGGATGTCGATGATTTCAGGCTACAGCCTGTGCTTACCGTTCGCAGATAACAGTGCGCAGCTGATCGCCAATCTCAAAAACGGTGAGCGCGTGACGGCATCGCCGTGGTTTACGTCTGAGGATGAGGCGGTTAAATGCGGATTCACGGGCAATAAACGCATCGCCAGGCTGGAAAATACGGATGATGGCACCCTCGATCTCCTGTCCCGTCTTATTGAGAATGCGCTCCTCCAGGCCATGCTGGATGAGCATTGCCTGACAGGGGAAAATGTCAGGGTTTATCTGACGGGGATAGGACCCCGGGTTGACGTAAAGGACTATAAATCCCTCTACGATCATAACGATGTGGAAGATGTCGCGCTGGCATCATCGCTGACTCATCTCTGTGTCGCGAAGATGTCTCAGGATGCCCTTTCACGTTATCTGGCGCGTAAATACCACCTGAAGCATCTGCCGCCGAATATGAACAGTACCAGTAATTCTGCGCTGGTCGCCGTGCACCTGAGTACTCAGGCTATTGAGCAAGGGGGCATCGATTTAGCCCTTATCATTAATATTTCGAAAATTAAAACCCAGGATATCTGGTTTCTTGCCACCCAGTCGATGCTGGATACGGAGGTGGTGCAGCCGTTTGGCGTAAACAGCAAGGGGGTGCTTTTTGCTGAGGGCTATAGCGTGATGCTGCTTGAAAGCCACCGCCATCGGCAGGCCAGAAATCAGCGCGGGGGGATCGGTCTGCGCTCCGCTTACATGCAGATCAATGCCAGCAGAAGCAATGATATCGCCTGGCAAAGCACCCGCATGCTCAAGTTAATCACCACACTCCTGCAGGATACGGGGGTAAAAAAAGAAGCGCTGTGTGCTGTTATTCCTCATGGAAATGGATCGGCGGTTAGCGACGGCATTGAGGCGAACGCCATCGCGCTGCTGGCGGGCGATCAGACTTTGCCGGTTCTGGCCTACAAAGGTCAGTTAGGGTATACCGCCACCGGATCGGGCTTGGTGGATTTAGTGATTGGGCATCATGCATTAGCGCAGCGGGAACTTATTGTTCCGGTTGCCAACGATCGTATTTCAGCTCAGATGGCTCGTCATGTCCTGGTGGGGAAAGGCGTCATTAAGCATGACAAAAAGCATCTGCTGAAAATGGGCGTGGGTGTCGATGGGTCCGTTATCGCGATGATATTAACGGATACGAGCAAGGAACAATAACGGACAGGATGTCAGTATGTATTTAGCCTCATGCGCTTTCGTTGAACCCGAAGAACCACTGATTTTATATTATCCCAGCTGGCTGAACGTCTGGGAGTCACATTCATATAATAATGCGCTGAAATCAACCGGCAAAACGGGCTGGGGATTTAAGCGCTTTGGCATTCTTCAGCAGAGTTATATCCGCGAGACTCTCCGCAAGCCGGACTATATTCCCTATATAGAGGCAATGGATAAAACCGCTGATGCCGCGCTGCATGAGTTATCGACCAAAGAGCGTATGCGGTTACTCAAATCACGAACCGCCTTTATCTATATTGATTCATGGGGCGAGTCGGGCGTGTTTGAAAATAATATCAGCGCGCTGCACGCTTCGGTGATCAATACCTTGCCTAAAAGTGTGATCAAAAAATTTTCCATCACCGACGTAACGTGTAAAGTGCGCGGCGAAAAATACGCCCTGATGCAGGCCATGCGCCTGGCGCAGGATTATCTGGACTGGAATGTTTTTGATTTTGTGATTATTTGCGGGGGATACCGTGCCGTGCCTCTGCTGACATTTAGCGCTGAAAACACGCCTCCGGGGCGTAAAGGGAAAACGTTCGGGGAAATACCCGGTATCAACATCGCCATTGAACGCGTGGGTTGCTTTATTTTTAGCCAGCGGGAAAGCCGGTTGAAGATACAGTGCGGAGCATATGCTGCGGCGGGTAGCGCCGAAGAGGCGTTGCACGCCCCGGACAGCAGTCTGATTGCCTACGCCGGGGGCGGCAACGTACCTGAACCCTCAGGCAAGACTATCGATCTGGTCAGGATATACGGCTCCAGCGGCTGTCTGACCCCGGCTTTAAGTTGGCACTATATTACGCATCGCGCATTGAGTGGGGGTTGCATCAGAACGGTCTTAGCGGATAACCCTGGCGGCTACAGTTATTTTGATACCTGGTACTGACCTGGAGGGAATAATGCAATCCAATATTAAAGCGCTTCCCGCGATTTACCTGAACGGTATTTATAAGCGTTATGGGAATAATGACAATAAAGTTGACGCGCTCAACAATATTAATCTTGAAATATCAGATGGCGAATTCCTGGCCTTATGTGGGCCCTCAGGGAGCGGCAAAAGTACGTTGCTCAACATCCTGTCGGGTATTGATAAGCCATCGCTCGGATACGTGGTGCTGCGCAATAAGCTGCTGAATGACCTGCCGGAAAAAGATCTGGCCAGCCTTCGCAGCAAGCACCTGGGGTTTATCTTTCAGTTTTTCAATCTGATGCCGGTACTGAACGCTTTCGATAATGTGTTTTATCCCCTGGTGCTGAACGGTCATTTCGATACCAAAGCCGCCACGGAACGCAGCCTGCATTTTCTGGATAGCGTGGGGCTGGCCGATCTGCGGGATCGCAAACCTGGCCAGCTGTCAGGCGGGCAGCAGCAGCGGGTGGCCATTGCCAGAGCGCTGGCGCATGAGCCGCAGATCGTCGTCGCCGATGAACCGACGGGGAACCTCGATCTGGCGACGGGGGAGGCGATTTTAGATCTGTTGCTCAATATCAATCAGCAAACCGGAACCACTTTCGTGATTTCAACGCACTCCACCCAGCTTCAGGCGCGTGCCGGACGGGTGGTGGAGCTCAGGGATGGAGCATTAGCCTATGATTCAGCGAAGTAATCTGCTGCCGATAATCTGTCTGTGCCTGTCGGTGGTCACCTCTGCGGGTGCTGCTAACGCGTCCGCGCTACCCGCCGTCGACAGTGTGCTGCAGCATGATTTTCCGCCGCAGCCAGCAGCATTGGCCCGCATCACGGAATCGTTATTTCAGGAATATACGCGCACCGGGAATGCCGCGTCGCTGGTGTTCTATTCCTACGGCATGCTGCAGCAGGCAAACTATTTTGTCAGCGTAAATGATGTGATCCACGCCGCTGAGTATGCCAGGACCGGCTTCTTTTATCTCGATGAAGCGGTCGAAGGCCATGAAAATGACCCGCGCATCCGCTATTTGCGCGCCAGGATGGATGCCTACCTGCCCGCCGAATTAGGGCGTTGTGTTATCACCCTTGCAGACACCGAGCGGCTGCTGAAGACGAAATGGGATCGCGCTATAACGGCGCACATTAACGCCATGCGCTATAAAGCCCTGCAAAATTGCCACCAGGATGAACAGGCCCGTCAGTTTTTAGCCCAGTCAAAGACCGTGAAACCAGCGGGGGATGATTCTCCAGCCTGGCGTCATGAGGAAGTGACGAACATTATTCAACCGCTGGTAAAAGGTCATTAAATGTCAAAGGAACTGATGTGGGTCGAGGGGGCGGTGTCGCTGATCATGGCGCTTGTTCTGTATTGCCTGATTTTTCGTTTTCGCGATGCCACTTTCTCATTTGTGAATCTGTTCAGACATCGCAGAAGAACGTTGTCGACGGTGCTGGCTATTGTCTCAGGCGGGGTCGCGATATTTTTGTATGGCGGATTTATTGATTACTCTTTCTGGATCCTGAAGGAACAGACCATCCGGACCAATATCGGGCATGTGCAAATTTATCATCAGTCCTATTTCGACACGGCAAATAAAAGTAAGAGCCTGATTAAAAATTACGCGTCGCTCAAGCATGACATTTTAACCGATCCGACGTTAGCCAAGGATATTTCCGCCCTCTCAGGGCAGCTTGAGTTCACTGGTGTTATTTCACAGTATGAGAACGAAACCTCCAGCTATTTCTCCGGGCTGGGGATTGAGCCTCTGCCTGCCATAAAATTAGGCGCCTTCGATAAGATAATCTCGGGCAGTGATTTGTCGCGCATCAAGCCTGAGGAAGTCACGCTCGGGAGCGGTCTTGCCGGCACGCTAAATGCTCATTACGCCGACTGGCTCGATGTCATCGTCGTCAATACCGCCGGAGGGCAGGGGGCGATATCGTTGAAGCTACGCGGCATTTTTGCCTCGGGCATCAAAGACTATGACGATGTGGCAATGAAGATCCCGCTAAAGACTGCCCAACGCATAATGGGTACCGACGGGGTGAGCAAGGTGCTTATTTTGCTTAACAACGATGACGTTGAGCCGTTTATGGCAAGGCTTAAACAGTATATTGCCGACAACCACTTGCCCTTAATCGTTAAGGACTGGAAAGAGACGTCGCTTTTTTATCAGCAGGTTGAGGGGATGCTGTCCGGCATTTACTTCTTTATCAAACTGATCGTGGCGATCATTGTTGTCTTTATGATCGGTAACGCCATGACCATGAACATTATCGAGAGAACCCGCGAGGTAACCACCCTCAGGGCCATGGGGCTGAAGCCCTGGCATGTGACGCGGCTATTCTGGCTGGAAGGGGTATTTATCGGGATGATTGGCGCCCTCGGTAGCCTGATTGCTGGGTATGCTTTCGCGGCTTTGATCAACATCTCCGGGATTGCGATGCCGCCATCACCGGGACAATCCTTTGGCTACACCGCCTTTATTAAAACGACGGATCCGGAACTTTTCTGGACGACCTGGGTATTACCGATCATCACGGCTTCGCTGGCCTCGATCCTGCCTGCAGTGCGCGCTTCGCGGCTGAATATTGCCGATGCGTTTAAATTTTCGTAAGGAAAGAATATGCAACACAATGGACTGTGGTGGGGGATTTTTTGTGTCGTGCTGTCGGCGTCAGCCGGTGCGGTTGATACTAAAGCGCTGGACATTATCCGTCGCGCGGATGAGGTTCGCTCGCCAAATGCGCCTTTTCGCTACACGGTGACCGTGCTGGAATACAAAGAGGGATCGGCGGAGCCCGCAAACAAGCAAGTTCTCGATATCTCAATGCGCTTTATTAAGCCCAAAAACGGCGTGCCGGCAGATGCCCGCTCGCTGGCCCGGTTTGTCTATCCCCCGCGAGACAAAGGGAAGGTCATGCTCTCCGACGGGTACGATCTTTGGTTTTACACACCGGAACTTCGTCGACCTGTTCCGGTTTCGCGCGAGCAACGGCTGCTTGGGCAGATATCAAACGGCGACGTCATTGTGACTAACTTCGAGTATGCCTACGCGTCGACGCTAGAGGGAGAAGAGCCGTGCGGGGATAAAACCTGCTACCGGTTATCACTGATACGTCAATCGGACGCCGTGACATATCCCCGGGTGATCTATTGGGTGGAAAAGGGCAGCGACTATCGTCCCTATAAAGCCGCTTACTATTCACTGGATAATCAGTTACTCAAGAGCGTGCTGTACCAGAATTATCAGCAGGTTCTGGGCACATACCGGCCTACAGAGATCGTTGTACAGAATGCGCGGTACGCCAAAGGGTATTCGGTGATGAAATACAGCGATGTCCGGCTTGAATCGCTGCCTGAATATCACTTCACCAAAGAAGCGATCCAAAGAGGCACCAGGTGAAGTGTCCTGCCGCTATTCTGGTCTTTTCTGCCTCGGTGCTCTCTTCGGGGGTTGAGGCCGATTGCCTTGCAGCAGATGAGCTGGCCGCCAATGCAGATGTTGTGCTGACCGGACAGGCGTCGTACGTCAACAAAAAGACCTCCCTATGGCGAATCCAGGGTCGTAATCCCTACACTGCGGACAATCTCTATAACGATATTGGGCTTAAGCTCAGCAGCGCATGTGCTGTGGTTGAGAACAGGCTGGATCTGGATTTTTCATTCTATGGTCTGGGATATTACCCGGCCCTCAGCGTGGGGGCTTTTGAGAAAGATAATCATCGCGCGAAGATGCTGATCGACCAGCTCCGGTTAAGCTACACCCTATCGGATAGCGTGCGGCTGGAGGGGGGAAAACTCAGCGCCCCACAGGGCACCTTCTTTTTACGCTCACCCGCGACGCTACTGACGAATTTTTATGCAGCCTTTAAGCCGACCCGCCTGTACGATCCGGAGATGAAAGCGGTCTACAGTGAGTCATTCTGGGGAGCACGACTAACGAAGGCGTTTCGGGACTACGCGTTCTCGCTTACCGTGGCACCCCAATTAACGCACATTGACCACGAGTATCAATCTTCCAGCAACTGGTCGGCGAATGAACGTTCAAACAGCAGCGAGCGCTACCTGTTAAGCTATACCGATTATCGGCTGAAAAATCATACGTCATCTGTCAACCTGATGCTGGGCGATTCCCCCTCGCTTGCGATAGCGGACAGCTACAATTACACCCCGCAGTGGGTGATTAACGCCGAGGTTGCCTTCCATACTGCTCAGCAATGGCGCCATTTCTCTGCAAAAAAGGCAGCTGACGTTCAGGCCTGGCAGTTCCCCTCTTCGCTGTATTCGACGGAAAATAAACAGGGTATTGAGCTGGCCATCGGCGGGCAATATACGACCAACCGGTTCAGCGTGCTGGGCCTGGAGTACTATTTCCAAAGCGAGGGGTATTCAAAATCGGAGTGGCGTGAGCAGACGGATTTTATTCGTTATCTCAATAAAGAGACCGGCTACAGGATGCTGGACCGGGCTTTTGATAACTACAAATATCTGATGGGGTCAGAAATAAGTAATACCTCAAACAAAGGCATGCTACAGGGCAAACATTACGTCAATGCCTATGCCAGTTTCCTGAGTGACGATAAATCTACCCTGCAACCCTATCTGGCGATGAACATTGTCGACGGCAGTGCCTTGCTGGGCATCCATCATCTTAAACCGCTGAAAGGCATGAACGACAAAGCCGAAATCTATTCCGGACTGTATAGCGCGCTGGGTCGCAAAGACTCTGAATTTGCCCTCTTTGGTGACACCCTCGGTGTTTATGTCGGTTTTAAATACCATTTATAAGGATATTGGTATGGTGAAAAATCAGTCAGTACAGCCCCTGGTTCTTCTTTTTGCAGGCCAGGGAAACCCGGTCATTGGGATGGGAAGCGACTTATGGGATCGCAATGCGATGACAAAACGGATCTGGGATTGTGCCAGCGATATCACCGGTAAGGATATTCGCCGTCTGTGTCAGAAAGGACCGATGAACCGCCTGATTCAGACCACCGTTCAGCAGGTCGCGGTGACGGCAATTAACGTGACGCTTTACCATCTTTGGGCTGAACACCGCGACCCTGAACACATTTCAGGGTCCTGCGGGCACAGCGTCGGTGAATATAGCGCCCTTTATGCGGCTGGCGCGATCGCCCTGGAGGCCCTTTTTGACATGATCCACGTTCGGGCCAACATCATGCATGAGATCAGTCAACGGCATAAAGGTGCCATGCTGGCCGTTAAAGGTGCGGACTACCCGACGATACAGAGCCTGATTTTGAGTTCAGGAATGGCCGTGGACATCAGCTGCGATAACAGTCAACGCCAGCAGGTCATTGGCGGAACCGCAGCTGAGTTAAGTCCGTTCTCGCACATCCTGATGGATTCCGGCCTTGAAGTGGTGAAGCTGGCAGTCAGCGGGGCCTGGCACACCCGGCTGATGGGCGAGGGCGTTCAGCGGATGCGGGACGCCCTGGAAAGCATCGACATCAGCCCGCCGGTGCATGATGTGATGATGAATGTGACGGGGCAGGCAGAATACAACCCAGAGCAAATCAAAGAGAATCTCTGTCTGCATCTGACCCATACGGTGCAGTGGACACGCTCGATGGAGGCTTTGCTGCAGCGATCCCCGCCGGTGGTGTTTGTCGAAATGAGTCACAAAGCCTATCTGGGGCAGATCCTCGCTGACTTTGACGGCTTCGCGCCAGAGGCGTTAATCCATTGTCGAAATAGTAAGGGCCAATGATGATCCCTGACTGTCTAACCTACTTTCGCTATCAGGATAAGCGGCTTATCCCTTACCTGTACCTCATCACCTTTATGCTGCTGGGTTTTTACTGGAAGAACAGTGGATACACGCTCGTGCAGGAAGATGCCGCGAGTCTTAGCCTGGTGTTGATGTTAATCGCGTTTAATTTTACCTGTGAACTGAGAGGCTACTGGGCTTACAAATGTGTGGTGAAAAAAATTGACGCGTCGTCCCTCCATGGCAAACCGCCATCACGCTATCACGGTATACTCATGCATCCGCTTATCGGCAACCTTCTTTGCTGGGTACTTTTCTACCTGATCGTCAGCCGCGTACTGCTCTTTCTGCCACCTGGCTGTGCGTTGACGGGGATAGTGATTGTTACACCGGTAATGATGTACCTGATGTTCAGGTTTGCCCGTTTTTATTATGTGAAGCAGATGGCACAGGCGGTCGCCGACAGCGTGACGTATCGCAGCTTACATCGCTATGCGGGTGTTAATCTGTTACTTACATTGTTGATGAGCACTCTGATTGTCAGTCCACTGCGAGCTCAGGATGATTTCTCGCTGTCGGAAGGCCTGTTTTCTGCACGTTTGATGATTGCAATGCTGATTCTGTGCGCCATCGTGCTGGCCATAAATCTGATCTGTATCCAGCCCTCCCGACGCTACGCTTTTTTGGGGCGATTATTCCTGAAGGAGATCGATTTTAACTTTTCAACATCCCTGCCATTGCGTGGGTTGTATGACATGCCGTTATGGGCAAGAGTGATGGTGCTGTTTATCATCGAATCACTGTGGATTGTCATTGTCAGCGCGATCCTGTCGCTGCTGGGAGGGAATGTCTATTTTGAAGTCTATTATCTGCTCTGTATCCTGCCCGCCATGCTTTTCTATTATCTGCATATCTACTGGCGCTGGCACAATGATTATATGATGGCGTGCGATATGTATATGCGCTGGGGAGAAATAGATAAACAAACCAGTCTTTGGTAATGGATTGTTATCGGGTAGAAACTCAGTCAGAAGTGAGGCCAGTCAATAATGATATTGACTGGCCTTTTATTATTTATTTATGCAGGGCGTAGGTAAATTGGCCCCAGTCGGTTGCTGCTTCCGCAACAAAGCTTGACCAGATGCCAGAGAGTGAAAAGGTCAGTTCGTTCAACTGATCGTTAATAACGCTCGCCGGATCGAACGCGGAATCGCTGAACAGATTAGCAACGACGTCAAATGCCCCGTCCACGATATTGAAGGCGGTACTGATGCCGGCTTCAAAACCTGCCTTCACAAGCCCACATGCGGATTGAATAGTAAAGCTAGCCAATGCGCAAGGAAGGTTCAGAATGCCGGCACCTGAAATATATTCCATTTCGTTAAGTGTTAATTCTTTCATTTTTTATTTCCATAGTTAATGAATAGTCACAGGAAAGCAAATAACGCTCACCTGGTTATATAATAACATTGGTGATATTTGGCTGTGCGGTTAATATGCGATGGCATGCTTGTTTTTAGTAACTAGATATATAAATATAACCTGGCTGAAATGGCTATATAAATTAGCAATGTCAGGCCTGAATGGATAAATTTAATCTATATTCTTTTGTTGGGTTGGTATGGCTATTTATCCGCGCAACGCGATATTATTAAATTTATTTAACATAGAAGGTTTTATTATAATAGCCTGACGCTGAAGGGCGTGGGGGAGGTGAGGTTATGGGCCAGATTAGCGTCCGGCCCATAGCAAGATTCACGACTTAGGCATTAACAGTGTCGATGAAGCTGTTCCAGTTATTGGTCGCGGTGTTAGCAAAAGAGTTCCAGTTGCTTACGGCCACGTCGGCAAAGTTGCTCCAGTTCTCGGTGGTTTTAGCGACGAAGGAATCCATGCTTTGTGCCCCGACCAGCACAGAACCAAATGAAACTGCCGTTTCAATGACGGTGCTGGCGAATGGGTATGAGCAGTTAAAGACAGCAACAGAGAAGCTGGCACCCGTCTTGAATGCGTTGCTGAACAGGCTGCTTGCAACGTTAAGCAGATTTAAACCACCAGAGACAGACTCGATTTCGTGCAGCGTTAATTCTTTCACTTTTATTTCCTTATAAATGAAAAAAGAGAGATGAGCAGGATGCTCACGCCGCAAGGTTATCACTGTTTAATATAGAAATTAAAGTTAAGATTCAATGTAGTATTTATAGGGTGATTTTAACCTGGATTAATTCCGCTATTTAATGGTTTTGCTGTTTGATATTTTTATAATATATGGAATTGTGAATGTGTATATTATTCGGCAAAGCAATAATTGGTAGGCTTGTGCTGAAAAAACAACCCGCGACCGGTAAGGCGGCGGGTTGTTGATGTGAGAGCTATCTGATGGACCGGCTGTCAGCGTCTATTCTGCGTCAGTCCGCAGGATAAGCTTCTCGTTTATGCGCTGGCTTTAGCGAGGAAGGTGTTCCAGTCGGCACCGGCATTGTTGACGAAAGTAGACCAGCTGTTACCGGCTGTTTCGACAAAGCCATTCCAGTTGCTGGAGCCCGTTGCGACGAATGTTTCCCAGTTCGTCGAGCCTACGACGAATGAGCCGAATGCCACTGCGCTATCAATAACGAAGCTGGCAAATGCGGCACCAGAGTCACAGACGAAGGTGGCGAAGCCTACGGCGGAGTTAAAGGCAAAATCAAAAAAGCCGGTAGCCGCGCCGATAAGGTTAAAACCACCGGAGACAGATTCGATTTCATGCAGCGTTAATTCTTTCACTTTTATTTCCTTATTAAATGAAAATGATCTGCGAGTGAAAATCTCGCGGCGCAAGACTACCACCATTTAATATTCGTGAGAAAGGCAAGATTAAGTTTTGCTATGTAGATGCTACTTTTTTAATTAGATAAATATAAAAATTTTATTGATGCGTGACTGATAATTTATATTGGATATGGAATGCAGGCTGGCGGTGATTTGGCAGCTTCATGAGCTGTTATATTTCTGACGCGCATAAAAAAACAGCCCGCGACCATAATGGTTGCGGGCTGTTGAGCGTTCAGGCCTGATCAACAGGCTGTGAGCACTTACCAGACGTAGGTCAGCAGATTATGTGAATCTGGCACCATAAAGTCGACGGACATCATCACGGAGAGGGAGGTGATAGCAACAATCGAGAACACAAACAGTTTGCGCGCCCAGACTTTGTCATCTTCCACTTTATAGCCTCGCAGCGCCATGCCGAGCCACCAGACGCTCACCGCAGCAGCGACGACAAGATATTTGTATCCCGCGTAACCACCCAGAGAGAGCATCAGCGTCGCCACCGCAAAGGCGATGATGTACAGCGTGATGTGGTTCTTGGCGACCGAAATGCCTTTCACCACCGGCAGAACCGGAATGTTCGCCGCCTGATAATCCTTAAAGCGGAAAATCGCAATGGCGTAGGAGTGCGGCATCTGCCACAGGCTAAAGATAGCCAGCAGAATTAGCGCACCGCTGTCGAACTCGTTGGTGACCGCGCAGTAGCCAATCACCGGCGGCGCAGCGCCGGAGAGTGAACCAATCAGCGTACCGTAGACCGAGTGACGTTTCATATACAGGCTGTAGACGCCCACATACACCACGAAACCCATCACCCCCAGCCAGCAGGCCAGAGGGTTGGCGCCGAACCACAGCAGCATAAAGCCAGCAATACCCAGCAAGGTGG
>Ga0308165_1004011_pt1 | contig 15077 bp, 9 predicted proteins | sample PhyWR2_FD_201032 | JGI IMG/M metagenome (GOLD analysis project Ga0308165, IMG submission 201032) | Phyllosphere microbial communities from UC Gill Tract Community Farm, Albany, California, United States - DLSLW.R2 | ecosystem: Host-associated > Plants > Phyllosphere > Unclassified | place: USA...
GGGTAGGCGATGTCACCTCATTGATGCTCGGACCAATGGTCGTGGCATGCGGTGGCTATGTGCCAATGATTTCCGGACGTGGTCTGGGTCATACTGGTGGTACGCTGGATAAACTTGAGGCTATCCCGGGCTTTAATATTTTCCCGGATGACGATCGTTTCCGTAAAATTATTAAAGATGTGGGTGTGGCTATTATCGGTCAAACCAGTTCTCTGGCCCCTGCGGATAAACGTTTTTATGCTACCCGCGACATTACCGCAACTGTTGATTCTATCCCACTGATTACCGGTTCTATTCTGGCTAAGAAATTGGCGGAAGGGCTGGATGCGCTGGTGATGGATGTCAAAGTCGGTAATGGTGCCTTTATGCCAACCTATGAGCTCTCCGGCTTACTGGCTGAAGCGATTGTCGGTGTAGCAAATGGCGCAGGTGTTCGTACCACAGCCCTACTGACCGATATGAACCAAGTGCTGGCTTCCAGTGCCGGTAATGCGGTTGAAGTTCGTGAGTCAGTACAATTTCTGACCGGTGAATACCGTAATCCACGTCTGTTTGATGTCACCATGGCGTTATGCAGCGAAATGCTCCTTTCTGGTAATCTTGCTCAAAGCGATGCCGAAGCACGCGCTAAACTACAAGCGGTACTGGATAACGGTAAAGCGGCTGAAATATTTGGTCGTATGGTTGCCGCTCAAGATGGCCCAAGTGACTTTGTCGAAAACTACGCTAAGTACTTGCCGACGGCAGCTATTCAGAAACCGGTATATGCTGATAAAGCAGGTTTTGTTTCTGCGATGGATACCCGTGATTTGGGTCTCGCTGTAGTATCAATGGGCGGCGGTCGTCGTCAGGCTGCCGATATTATCGACTATAGTGTAGGTCTGACTGATATGGCCCGACTCGGTGATAAGGTTGATACATCACAGCCACTGGCTGTTATTCATGCCAAAGATGAAAACAGCTGGCAAGAAGCGGCCAAAGCGGTGAAAGCGGCGATTAAACTTGACGATAAAGCGCCTGAAGAAACACCGACGGTATATCGCAGAATCAGTCAATAGCGTATACTACTCTGATCGAATTTTTTCGGGCACAAGATGCGGAGAATACTATGAAACGTGCATTTATTATGGTGCTGGACTCCTTTGGTATTGGCGCGACTGAAGACGCAGTAAAATTTGGTGACGTCGGTGCAGATACACTGGGTCACATTGCTGAAGCCTGTGCTAAGGGCGAAGCGGATATTGGTCGTAAAGGCCCACTGAATTTACCTAACCTGACTCGTCTGGGTCTGGTGAAAGCGCATGAAGGTTCTACTGGCCATGTTGCTGCCGGAATGGATGGTAGTGCAGAAGTGACCGGAGCCTATGCCTGGGCGCATGAGCTATCTTCAGGTAAAGATACCCCGTCAGGCCACTGGGAAATTGCCGGTGTCCCTGTACTGTTTGACTGGGGCTACTTTGCTGACCACGAAAATAGCTTCCCACAGGAGCTATTAGATACTCTGGTAAAACGCGCTAATCTGCCAGGTTATCTGGGTAACTGTCACTCCTCTGGTACCGTTATTCTGGACCAGTTAGCTGAAGAGCATATGAAAACCGGAAAACCGATTTTCTATACCTCAGCTGACTCTGTATTCCAGATTGCCTGCCATGAAGAGACCTTTGGTCTGGATAAGCTCTACGAACTGTGTGAAATCGCACGTGAAGAGCTGACCAAGGGGGGCTACAACATCGGTCGTGTTATTGCCCGCCCATTCGTGGGTGACAAAGTCGGTAATTTCGCGCGGACGGGTAACCGTCATGACCTGGCTGTTGAACCACCGGCACCGACTGTCCTGCAAAAATTAGTTGAAGAGAAACAGGGACAAGTGGTTTCTGTTGGTAAAATCGCTGACATCTATGCTAACTGTGGTATCACTAAAAAAGTGAAAGCAACGGGCCTGGATGCATTGTTTGACGCCACTATTCAAGAAATGAAAGTGGCTGGTGATGAAACGATTGTCTTCACTAACTTTGTTGATTTCGACTCCTCATGGGGACATCGCCGTGATGTAGCGGGTTATGCAGGGGGTCTGGAACTGTTTGACCGTCGCTTACCTGAGCTGCTTGAGCTGATGAAAGAAGACGACATCATTATCCTGACAGCTGACCATGGTTGCGACCCAACCTGGCCTGGCACTGATCATACTCGCGAACATATCCCAGTATTGATTTACGGCCATAAAGTGAAACCAGGTTCGCGCGGACATCGTGAAACTTTCGCTGATATCGGCCAGACGATTGCTCAATACTTCGGGCTTTCCGCTATGGATTACGGCAAAAGTATACTGTGATTTGGTTGGGCGGCGATAAGCCGCCCGATAGCTAACGGATTAAATTAAGGAATAAATAATGGCTACTCCACATATTAATGCGGAAATGGGTGATTTTGCCGACGTCGTACTGATGCCTGGTGACCCGCTGCGTGCTAAACATATCGCAGAAACCTTCCTGGAAGATGTTCGTGAAGTTAACAATGTTCGCGGCATGCTGGGCTTCACCGGTACCTATAAAGGCCGTAAAATCTCTGTTATGGGTCACGGCATGGGTATCCCATCCTGTTCCATCTACGCTAAAGAGCTAATCACTGATTTCGGCGTTAAAAAAATTATCCGTGTCGGCTCCTGCGGTGCAGTTCGTGAAGATGTCAAACTGCGCGATATCGTTATCGGGATGGGGGCATGTACTGACTCTAAAGTTAACCGTCTACGTTTTAAAGACCACGATTTTGCGGCGATTGCTGACTTTGATATGGTGCGTGATGCTGTTGATGCAGCTAAAGCTCTGGGTGTCGATGCCCGTGTAGGGAATATCTTCTCAGCTGACCTGTTCTATAGCCCGGATCCCACCATGTTTGATGTGATGGAAAAATACGGCATCCTGGGTGTGGAAATGGAGGCGGCAGGTATCTATGGTGTAGCAGCTGAGTTTGGTGCTAAAGCCCTGACTATCTGCACCGTGTCTGACCATATTCGTACTCACGAGCAGACCACCGCTGCTGAACGCCAGACGACCTTCAACGATATGATTGTGATTGCACTGGAATCTGTACTGTTAGGCGATAAAGCTTAATTTTACGAGACTCTGTGATGACCAGAAAGGTGCTGAAAACTCTGTTTTCAGCACCTTTTTTGTGAATGTTTAAGTATTAACGAACAGCTTCGGCAATCCAGAGAGTTGAAACAGGTTTTCCTTTCCACTCAATGAGCTGTTCCAGGAGGGCTTATTACACGAATAGCAGGGAGTGAGAAATCAACTTCGATTGCCAGCGCTTCGCGATTAAAATCATCAATGATATTCAGCAAACGGACTGAGCGCCCATCTGATAGCCGATCGTGCATAAAATCCATCGACAGGCCTCATTGCTCCTGCAAGGTACTTCCAGCCGCTCTGGTTTTTCACGTTTCAGCCGTTTTTTAGGTTTGATACGCATGTTGTAACAAGTCACAGTAAATACGATAACCAGATGCCTGTGAAAATGCTTGGTAATAATACAGGCATCTGAGAATGTTTGATAACAGCTATTCGATGCAAAATAAGCCTGATTATTGAGGGACAGCATTATGAAAACTATAACTACTCCGGGTATAAACCGCGTCATCAACTTCACTGGATGCGTTCCATACTCCCTCAGGATGAATAATAGTTAAAGTGTTGAACAGTCCTTCAAAGCGCATCAGAATATTATTATATTGTTTACCATTTATAATATTATTTAATTTAACATGAGCGATCGGATTAATCGAAGGCTCTTTTCGATCGCTAATAAGATCGTATAAATAAATGAAACCATCATTGAATGCTAACGCTACAACAGCATTCAATGCAGAAAAAGAAACTGCTGTGATATATCCATTATTCAAAATGCCTGGAGGTCGTTTGAGTAAAGTCGCCAGTTTCCGTTTTTGATCGTAAAGAATAACATCAAAATCTTCTTTATTCTTGAATCCCATAAAACGATAATCATGACTAATAAAAGAAGGGGAAAAATCTTTTGGCGCTGACCACAAGTATTTATATTGACTATCACGCCATGAGTTATCTTCTGGGTAATAGAGTGTTCCATCGTCAGAAAGCATAAGCAGATGATAATCACGGGAGTGAAAATCAAGTAATGTAGAGCTATCGGATACCTGGAGAAAATATTTTGATTTTCTGAGATACATTGATTTCTCTTCCCATAAATTATAAAAAATTATTTTGTGAGTATCATCAATTGAAGCTACCCATTTACCACCAGGAGATATAATAAAGTATTCTCTATTTGATAAGTCATTTTCAATATAGACCTGTTCACTATAACGATGACAATCGATCAGTTTTATATTTTTATTATTTTTAATCATTATAATCTTAGGGTGTATATCTTTTTCATACATAAATTGCGTCACAGAAAGAGGACGAGAACTTTTCACTGTCGGAATCCATTGTTTCTCCCCATTATTAATCTCTAACTCTTTACTAGAAAAACCAGTTTCAGATGTATATAAAACAAGAGGTTGTTGTTTTTCATCATCACTGATCCAGATAGCCTCATCATCTGTATATCTACTACTAATTAACAATCCATCGGCAGCCGTGACATTGTTATTCTCTGTCTGCAACTGTATTTTTTCTACCAGAGGTAGTCTATAAGGAATTTTATTTTTAATTAACAGATGTAGTTGACGCTGCCATGTCATCCATAATGCAGCTACGGGATATAATCTCTGGAAAGGTAACGTATCACGATGTAATTCCCAAGAATATATTTGCGTTATGGGAAGCAGTAATGTATCCATTCGGTCTATAGGGTTAAGACGCTGTAAAAAAGCGGCCTGATGCAATCTCATATTTAATTTATCGCTATAGATATCAGTATTCAAATTAATTAAATCAGCCATATCTGGATTTTTCTTTACAGGGAAAAGCTGACTGATTAGATTATCATAAGGTGAGGTGAAAAAATCTTCTGGAAGAGTATCTGATGGCTGATGCGGAGCAAGCTCAAAACTTTCAGTGAATAAATCATAAAATAATTTAAAAGATTTTATAGACATCCCGAAATTACACTTTAAATAAAATGAACCATCAACTGACTGCTCTAAATTATAATAATAATTCTGGATTCTTAATTTTAGTTCAGACTTATAGGATACCGCTCCACTCAGTAATAGTGTAGGATATTTATTTAATGCATCAACATACTCACAATATTTACCAACCGCATCTTCCAATGCATATCCAATATTCGATGAGCTTTTTTTAAGATAGGGTTTTGCCGCGATAAATTTATTTTCAATAGAACTGAAGGTAATGATAAAGGAGGTAAGGTTATATCTATAATCATTTATTGCAAACTGATTCTTTATATTTGTTGGGATCAGATTAAAATAATATTTTGGCGTATTTAAAAGTAATTTATTATAGGAAATCATTAACTCCCCCCTATCCTGAATACCACCATCAGTGAGTATATATTCAATGCCAGACTTTACCTTCTTAAAATCGCTTTCTATTTTTTCCTGCCTAATGATTAAATTACCTTCAGCATCCTTCATAATATAATAAGGATGAGATTCCCCGTCTCTTCTCATTATTTGAGTGTCGTCTCCGTCATATACAGGGCGCAAATACCCTTCTTCCGGATAAAATAAATAATGAATATTATTTATTTTATATATATCATATGCTTTTCCTTCTCGTAGACTATCACCGGTAAGATAACACATGTATTTAGGATAATAGATGATATTATTAAACGTATTTTTCACATCATGATTAAAATTTATCTCCTGTCCGGCAGTAGTATTTCTACGACTGGAGGAATTAATTATCTCTGCACTGGTTTCAAGAGGGATCCAGGGAGTCAGATTAAGTTCATCTGATATTCTATATCCAAGATATAATCGAAAAAGAACTCCCTTAAATTCATCTTCACCTAATATTATATAGATATATTCGTCGTCTTCTGTTTTTTCTCCAGTTGCCCCCATTAATAGATTGATACCATCCTTATTTGAATAATAAGCATAATAATCACCAGCCTGATAAGCACTATAATATAATGAAGAAGAAAATAACTCATCGTTATTGTTAATAGTGCTACTTTTACCTACCGCTAGTCTTCCTGACTGTTTTGATCCTTTAATAATTATTTTTTTCGAATAATCTATTAGTGATTGAGCAATAAAAGTAAATTCAGCGATATTTTTATATTTCTTAATAGTAAACAAAGAAACACGAATGAACTCACCCTTCATAACATTCAAGGCCATATTTCTTAATATTTTAATGGCATCATTCACTGTGCTAATTCCAGGATCAAGATTATTTATGAGTAGTTTAAAAAAAACAGAGTTGAGCATACTCAGAACATTTGAAACCTCATTATAAATATGTATGTCATTAATTACTCCTCGCCAGTGAATATGCCCCCCTTGATTAAAGATCTTATTACTTTTTATCATAAATCCTATGTTTGTCATCTGTGAAGTAAGTTTGGATGCTGTCTTTATGGTTGCTCTTCCTGTCGGCAGTACTATAAATAAAATATCAGGCAAGCAGCTGATAATAATATCAATAAAATCTTCTTTTTGTATGGATTTTGAACATGAATAAAATGGAATTAATATATCTTTAATATCTTCTAGTATTATATCATTTATATATAAAAACTCGGCATTCTGTTTATCAATAGCCGCATGTAATTCTTCGTTTAATAATCTATTAATTCTTTCGATAAAAACAGAAGTAGATTCTTGCCTGGAAGTAGAGATATTTCTTTTTTTATCATCAGTAATAATGATGCCTAAGTTTTTATAGTTATTACGATATTCTATTTTGAAAAACTGTGCTTTATTTTTAATAATGTTTTCATCATCATTTATTACTCTCTGAAGTGGTTGTTGATGAGTCATATCAATAGCGTAAATACGTTGCGTGCCATAATACAAGGCCGTAAAAAAAATAAGATTATCTTTTCCTTCTGTTATTTTAAATCTTGGAGTAAATGGATTTTCTTGAATTACACGCTGTTCACGAAATTTTAATGATACTACTTTCAAGGCTGATTTATTGATAAAGTTAAAATCATCCCTATCCATTTCAGCATTAAAATAATCATTTTTGGTAAATGCAACTGACAGATAAAATCGATTTATATCCCCAACTATCTCCAAGGCACTTCTTAGTAATTCATTATACTTATATTTCACTATGGGTAGTTGAATTTTAGATTTTTCTCTCTCTCCGATTCGTTGTCGAATACACCATGCGTGTTCTGTTGTTGAATCAATGAATTCTCTTTCATTAATTCTTTGTATTTTATTATCTTCTTTATAAAATAAAAATGGATGTATTCTTAAACAATGTTCCAGCAACATTTCCTCAGCAAATATATGCAGGGAGTACCAGGGTTTTCTCTCAATATCTTTATCTTTAAGATCGTTCATTATTTTAACTGCTGTTATTTCAAAATCAGAGGAAACTTTTGAATATTTAATATATTCTTTATGATAGATACTCCACAAAACGGAAAGTTCAGGTAGTGTTTCAGGTGTCATTGTAGTATTAAAATATAACGCGCAGAATTTTAGCCCAAAATTAATTCTTATCTCACTCTCTTCTTCCAGATCTCCTGATGCAAAATGATTAAGTATTTTAACACCTTTTGATATAGCCTGTGTTTCATTATATTTGCTCGCATCCAGCCATTCAGTAGCCGAACTTAGATAAATTAAAAACCAAGTCACACTTCCGAATAAAATATTAGAATGATCGCTAAGTTTTATAGAGATAAGTGGCATAACCGGATAAAGATAGTTTGTATAAAAATAATAAATTTCACTTGGTAATATATCACCGTTAATCTCACAGCCCTGTTTTATTATTTCTTTCGTGAAGTCTTTAATCGAAACATATCTGTTTTTTGAAAAGACACTGATTAAATAGTCATCTAAAGATTGACCATATAATAATAAAGATAATAAATTGCCAACCAACTGATGCTGTACATTTGAACTTATTAACTCACCCTTCCTTTCACCATAAAGACCGGTTCTATATAGAGATATCCGTGCCAGATCGGTTTTGTGAGTAGGATCTTGTGACATAAGAGATAACATCATTCGTGCCAGCTCTTTATTTTGTGTATTTTCGCTCACATCAATATATGTATCGAGGAAGCTTAGTAGACGACCACGACATCGCTGTACTGTCTGGTCAGTAAGATGATAGCGACCGCTATCTGTTTTTTTTAATTCTTCATCAATTGCTACAGCAGGAACTGTTCTCTTATTATGTATATTTATTTTGTCATTTATAATATCAGGATGGATTATATTATTTTCTATATAATTATATTTTGTCATTTCCTCAGTATTGTTCAACGGATTGTATGAAGAAAATCCTTCTTTATTTTCATTCATCCTGGTTCGGTTAATATAAAGCCCGACCCCACTTCCGGACAACACTAGCGCAGTGCCCATTAACCAGCCGATCTTGGTTTTTAACGAAAATGCGGGAGGGCGAGGCTCGCCAGTTCGCCGCAGTTTATCCATCACATCGTCTAAACCTTCACGTAGAGCCCGCCCTTCCTCGAGTACATTATTCAGTGCTATCATTTCTGGTTCTTTGTTCTTTTTACTCCAGGAAAGATAGTGCGTTAAATAATCCCATAATCCTTTTCTTGTTTCGGACCCTGAAGTATTACTGGTCTGATAAAATAATTCATCATGGCTATTAATTACTGATGTTAACTTTTCTCTGATATCAGAATTACTGTCTATTTTTTCAGAATATTTTTTTCGTGAAGCTGAAAAAGATGCAGTCAGATTACTCGACGGTGATAATATTTCAGAGGATATTATTGGCATAATTAACCTTACTTTATTTTTCTAACGTTAATTATAAAATAAACCTTCTCATGGATGTTATACAATATGATTTTTATGGGGGGAGGGGATAGTAGATGAGATATATATTACAACTGTTATCACTTCTGTGAGATAACGATATCATAGTTATATTTTTCCCGACGTGAAAAAGATTATAGAGGGAAAATAATTTAAATACGAAACAATAAAAAATAAAGATAATAACTCATAAAAAAATTAGTTTATCGAAATATATATACTATAAATAATTCGAGTTGCTTGTAGGCGAAAAATGAGGGCAGGCGATGAGCATAGATAAACTATGTGATTCGGCTGCCCTCACTGCAGCAACACACAGGCAACTCGACGTATGACGGGTATAAATCAGTATTGGATATTGTAAAATATAACTAACGACTACTCGGTGCAAAAAGTGAGCTTAATCATCAGGGACGGGATAATCCTCTCCTGGCTGATAATGCGTGGGATCTCTCGGGGAGTGATCCCGCCTCCTGTTATATACGTTTAAGGATTATCGAACAGCTTCGGCAATCCAGTTGGCCATTTCTCGCAACTCTTTCTCCTGCTCAGGAAACTCAGCAATCAGCGCCTCACATTCCTGCTGCAATATCTCACTACGATACAGCGTCCCTTGCAGACGCAGGGCCAGTGCTTCCAGCGGTGCCGGGTTCAGACTATCAGTAAACAATTGTGTGCGTGTAATATGGCCTTTTTCAACATCAAAGTGCAGCTCAATTCCGCCCCAGCTAAAGCGGTTATCCAGCAGATGGCTGAAAGCAGGCGCCTGGCCGAAATTCCATTCCCAGCTACTTTGTCGAGCAAAGGTTTCCACAAAACCGGGCAAGTCAGGCAACGCCTGGGGAGAGATATGTTCAGCCTCAACCCGCTCACCGTAGAGCGCAAAGAAAGCGCTAATGATGCTATCGCATATCTGTTGATGGGTTACGCCAGGAGAGATATCGGCGAGGTTAGCGACCCGTGCTCTGACAGAAGTAATGCCTTTGGCCTGAAGTTTTTTCGGGTCCGGATTAAGATAGTTTGCCAGCCGAGTCAAGTCAGCATTCAGTAGCAGGGTACCATGATGAAAGCCGCGATCCTGGGTCTCTTTATAAGCCGAGCCGGAAATTTTACGCATTCCGTCTGTGGTTTCGACTTCTAAATCATTACGCCCGGAAGCCGTCGCATGAATACCTAGATTATGCAGGGCACTCAGAACCAGCGCTGTCGAGACACTTTTATCGTACTCAGGTTTACCTGCCATAAAGGTGAAGCAAGTATTACCCAAGTCATGAAATACCGCACCACCACCGCTACTGCGTCGTGCCAGTCGAACATTATCCTGCGCCATACGCGCGGTATTACACTCTTTCCACGGGTTCTGGGCACGACCAATAACGACAGTCTCTGCGTTACGCCATAAAAATAATACCCGTTGTGTGGTGGGCATTTGACGAAAGATAGTTTCTTCAACGGCAAGATTAAACCAGGGATCGTATGAGTCAGAAATCAGTAAACGCAAGCTGGGCATAACAGAGATCCTTTTCTCGAAAAAAGTGAAATGATACCGATATGATTGGGATAATTGAGCTTAATGTTTTTCATCTTCCTCTTCTTTCACCTTATTATTCGCAGTGAGCAAAAAGGGCGACTGCTGCCAGCGAGTCCGTTTTCCACCGAGCAAAGTACGCGCCAGAATAATACCAATAGCCACGGCGAGTAATAGCATCAGGCGTAGAATATTCGTTGTATTATCAACCTGTTTGGCTTCTGTCGCGAGTGTATGGGTGTCGAGCGTAAGACGAAGGTAGCCCATCGGACTGCTTTTGTCTTCAATGGGGGCGACAATCTGTTTATTGAAGTAACTGCCCGCTTTCGGCCCGTCGAGAGCCAGCCTGTCACGGACATTAATAGGTTCACCCGCTCTTGCTATTTGATTACCTGAGATATCATAAACAGCGGCGTCGAGTATCCTGCTATCTTTAGTCAGCGTACTGAGTGCCAGCTCGATACGTTTTTCGTCCGGGCTCTCGGTTTTCATCGCCGGAATAAGGTTAAAGGCAACCTGACGCGCCAGCGTACGAGCCAGTTCTTCGAGTTGAACAGTACGTGCTTGCTGACTCCCGCGACTAAACCAGGATGCACCTTGCATCAGAGCAACTAAAAGTGCCAGGCAGAATAAGACAATGACTGCTTTGTGTAAGCGAAATTTAAATTTTATTCGTGACATGATGCACCTTTGGAAAATTGCTGACATTAATGTTGCCAGAGGCCGGGCGGACAAGGTAGCCTCATGCGGTGTTTTTACCCCTCCCTTGCCTGAAACTGGAGCCGTAATGCTAAATAGTTTGACCTGGTGCGACTTACCTGACGATGTTTCTTTGTGGCCAGGATTGCCGCTTTCACTGAGTGGTGATGAAGTTATGCCACTGGACTACCGTGCCGGACGGACTGGCTGGTTACTCTATGGACGAAATCTGGATAAGCAATGTCTGACAAAATACCAGAGTAAGCTGGCAGCAGCGATGGTGATTGTCAGTGCCTGGCGGGTGGAAGACTACCAGGTGATTCGTCTGGCCGGTACCTTAACACCTCGGGCGACTAAGTTAGCACATCAGATGAGCCTGGATGTTGCTCCGCTGGGTAAAATTCCTCATTTGCGTACCCCTGGCCTGCTGGTGATGGATATGGACTCCACGGCGATTCAAATCGAGTGTATTGATGAAATTGCTAAGCTTGCGGGTACCGGAGAGAAAGTCTCAGATATTACCGAGCGAGCCATGCGCGGTGAACTGGACTTTACGGCCAGCTTACGTGAGCGCGTAGGTACCCTGAAAGGCGCTGACGCGAATATCTTACGCCAGGTCAGGGATGAACTACCCTTGATGCCCGGTCTAACTTCTTTAGTGCCAAAGCTACAGGAGCTGGGCTGGAAAGTCGCTATCGCTTCCGGCGGTTTTACCTACTTTGCCGAGTATTTACGTGATGAGCTTCACTTGAATGCTGTGGTGGCGAATGAGCTGGAAATTTGTGACGGTAAACTGACCGGTGAAGTGCTGGGACAAATCGTCGATGCACGTTTTAAAGCGAAAACCTTGCAAAACCTGGCTACACAATATGGCATTCCAGCCTCGCAAACTGTTGCGGTTGGTGACGGGGCGAATGACTTGCCGATGATTCAGGCTGCAGGCCTGGGTATCGCCTATCATGCTAAACCTAAAGTGAATGAAAAAACCGAAGTGACCATTCGTCATGCCTCTCTGATGGGCGTATTCTGCATTCTCTCTGGAAGTTTGATTCAGGAAGAACGATAAGAGGTATTCAGGTGGCAAAAGCTCCAAAACGCGCATTTGTTTGTAACGAGTGTGGTGCTGACTATCCACGCTGGCAGGGGCAGTGTAGTGCCTGTCAGGCATGGAATACCATTACTGAAGTGCGTATTGCCGCCTCGCCTCAGGTTGCTCGTAATGAACGGTTATCCGGTTATGCGGGCAATGCAGGCGTTAGTCGGGTACAAAAACTTTCCGATATTAGTCTCGAAGAACTGCCGCGCTTTAGCAGCGGGTTTAAAGAGTTCGACCGGGTGCTGGGCGGGGGAGTGGTGCCAGGCAGCGCCATTTTGATTGGTGGTAGCCCAGGAGCGGGTAAATCAACGTTATTGCTCCAGACTCTCTGTAAACTCAGTGAGCACATGAAAACGCTGTATGTCACCGGTGAAGAGTCATTACAGCAGGTGGCCATGCGTGCGCATCGACTTGGCCTGCCTACCGGACATCTCAATATGCTGTCAGAAACCAGCATTGAGCAGATTTGCATGATTGCTGAAGAAGAGCAGCCCAAACTGATGGTGATTGACTCCATTCAGGTCATGCATATGGCAGATATCCAGTCATCACCGGGTAGCGTGGCTCAAGTCCGCGAAACCGCGGCTTATCTGACGCGCTTTGCAAAAACCAAAGGCGTGGCAATTATTATGGTCGGCCATGTCACTAAAGACGGCTCACTGGCCGGGCCGAAAGTGCTGGAACACTGTATTGACTGTTCAGTTATGCTGGATGGCGATGCTGATTCACGTTTTCGAACTCTGCGCAGCCATAAAAACCGCTTTGGTGCAGTAAATGAGCTCGGTGTATTTGCCATGACAGAGCAGGGGCTACGCGAAGTCAGTAATCCTTCCGCTATTTTTCTGAGTCGTGGGGATGAAGTCACCCCGGGTAGTTCGGTGATGGTAGTCTGGGAAGGAACGCGTCCCTTGCTGGTGGAAATTCAGGCCTTGGTCGATCAGTCTATGATGTCCAACCCACGTCGTGTCGCAGTGGGACTTGAGCAAAATCGACTGGCTATTTTACTGGCGGTATTACACCGTCATGGTGGTCTGCAGATGGCCGATCAGGACGTCTTTGTGAATGTGGTGGGGGGCGTAAAGGTTTCAGAAACCAGTGCCGATCTGGCCCTACTGCTGGCGATGGTGTCCAGTTTACGTAACCGTGCATTGCCTCACGACTTAGTGGTATTTGGTGAGGTGGGGCTGGCTGGTGAAATTCGCCCAGTACCGAGCGGTCAGGAGCGAATTGCTGAAGCCGCGAAGCATGGATTTAAACGGGCAATAGTCCCCCATGCCAATGTGCCTAAAAAAATACCTGAAGGCATGCAGATCTTTCCGGTCAAAAAACTGGCTGATGCACTTTCGGTATTTGACGATTTATAATTAGATTTTCTCTGCTTATGAAATCAATGCTCTGATTTCTGTGAATTTTGCAAGTCTGGAAAAGGTTTGTCCGGACCCCGGCCATTGGGAGGCAGCGTATGTCGTCATTCGACTATATCAAAACAGCTATTCGTCAACAGGGTAGTACACTACAGCAGGTGGCGGATGCCAGCGGGATGACGAAAGGCTACCTCAGCCAATTGTTAAATGCGAAAATCAAAAGCCCGAGCGCACAAAAGCTTGAGGCTCTGCATCGTTTCCTCGGATTGGAATTTCCTCGTCGCGATAAAAAAATCGGTGTGGTATTCGGTAAGTTTTATCCACTCCATACTGGCCATATCTATCTTATCCAACGCGCTTGCAGCCAGGTTGACGAGCTACATATCATTATGGGTTATGATGAAACCCGTGACAGGGCACTGTTTGATGACAGCGCGATGTCCCAACAGCCCACTACCGGCGATCGTCTGCGCTGGTTACTACAAACCTTTAAGTATCAAAAAAATATTCGCATTCACTCGTTTAATGAAGAAGGGATGGAACCTTATCCTCACGGCTGGGATGTCTGGAGCGAAGGGGTCAAAGCCTTTATGGAAAGCAAAGGCATTGTACCGGGCTGTATCTATACCTCGGAAGAGAGCGATGCTGCACAGTTTACCCAACATCTGGGTATTGAAACGGTAGTGATTGATCCAAAGCGTACTTTTATGAATATCAGTGGCGCTCAAATTCGTGAAGATCCTTTTCGCTACTGGGAATATATTCCGACTGAGGTAAAACCTTTTTTTGTGCGTACCGTCGCTATCCTCGGTGGAGAGTCGAGCGGTAAGTCGTGGATGGTCAATAAACTCGCCAATATTTTTAATACCACCAGTGCCTGGGAGTATGGACGAGACTATGTCTTTTCTCACCTCGGTGGCGATGAAATGGCATTGCAGTATTCTGACTACGACAAGATAGCTATTGGCCAGGCTCAGTACATCGACTTTGCGGTAAAACATGCCAGTAAAGTGACCTTTATTGATACCGATTTTGTCACCACACAAGCTTTCTGTAAAAAATATGAAGGTCGTGAGCATCCTTTTGTTCAGGCGATGATCGATGAATACCCTTTTGATCTGGTTATTCTGCTGGAAAATAATACGCCCTGGGTAGCGGATGGTCTGCGTAGTCTGGGAAGTGATGTTGACAGGAAAGGGTTTCAGAACTTACTGGTCGAAATGCTAAAAGAGAACAATATCGATTTTATTCATGTCGAAGAGTCTGACTATGACTCCCGTTTCCTGCGCTGTGTCGAGCTGGTGAAGAAGATGCTCAACGCAGAGTGACAGGATAGATATCCTAAATAATTTGAGTTGTTCGCAGGTGTAACATTCAGAGTGCCGATGAACATAGTTTATCTATGCTCATCGGCATTTTTTATTTTACCGCGAATTATTTAGTAATACGTTTGTACTT
>Ga0308165_1004013_pt1 | contig 15069 bp, 11 predicted proteins | sample PhyWR2_FD_201032 | JGI IMG/M metagenome (GOLD analysis project Ga0308165, IMG submission 201032) | Phyllosphere microbial communities from UC Gill Tract Community Farm, Albany, California, United States - DLSLW.R2 | ecosystem: Host-associated > Plants > Phyllosphere > Unclassified | place: USA...
CGCGCTGACCACAGCGGCTATTGTCGCACCACTGGCGGTCTCATCTGCAAATGCCGCAACATTGCGCTGGGGCAGCCGGGCGGACATTTATTCTCTTGACCCTGATTCCGTGCCTTCAACTTCGAACCTGGCCTTTCTCAACCATATTTACGAAGGGCTGATACGCTACGGCCCGAACTTCGAGATTGAACCGGCACTGGCAACAGAATGGAAGCTTATCGACGGCAAAAATTGGCGTTTCACTCTACGGAAGGGCGTAAAATTTCACGATGGCGCGGACTTCACCGCCGACGATGTAGTGGCCTCGATGAACCGTGTGTCAGATCCGACGTCGCCTCTGCGCGGTAACATTCCACTTTATGTAGGTGTTAAGAAGGTCGATGACTTCACGGTTGATATCGAGGTCTCGGCGCCAAGCGCGCTATTCCTCAACGATATGACCAATATCTTTATGTTCAATGCAAAATGGCTTAAGAACAACAATGCCGAAAAGCCGACCGATATTGCATCAAAAACAGAAAATTATGCTACCCACAACACCAACGGGACTGGCCCGTTCAAGTTGGATAGCCGTGTTCCGGATTCAAAAACGGTTCTCATCGCCAATGAACAATGGTGGGATGAAAAGAAACACAATCTCGATCGCATCGAATATGTTCCAATATCTTCCGCTGCAACCCGCGTCGCCGCACTGCTTTCCAACGAGATAGATCTGGTAGACTCTGCCCCTGTTCAAGACTTGCCACGACTTGAATCCACTCCCGGGATCAAGGTGAGCAAACGCACCGAATTGCGCACCGTCTTTATAGGTTTCAACGGTAAGGAAAAGCTCGACGACGGGCGCCCAAATCCATTTTTAGACTCTCGTGTACGGCAGGCAGTAGAAGCAAGTATTGATCGTGAGCTGATCAACAAAAAGATCATGCGTGGTCTTTCGCGGCCTTCTGGCTCCCTCATAGCACCGGAAATTGCAGGCTACGCATCATCTCTCGACGTCTATCAGCCAGCAGATCCGAAGCTTGCGCAGAAACTTCTTGATGAAGCCGGACAAAAGGGGCTGGCCTTCACCTACCTCTGCATGAATGACGAAAGCATCAACGAGGAGGATATTTGTTCAGGTATTGCAAATATGTTGAAACGTGGTGGCTTCGAGCCAACTATTGATATGGGTCCACGCGCTGTTCAGCAGCCGAAACGTACCAATGGTAAGGCCGATATGTTCAATCTGAGCTGGGCAAACGAACCCACGCTCGACGCCTATTCATTGCTTTCTCAGGTGCTTTCCACTCGGAGCGGTTCGACTGGTGTTTCCAACTATGGTGGCTGGTCGTATCCTGAAATCGACGCTCTGGTGAAACAAGCTGCCGCAGAGCCAGACACAACGAAACGTCTTGCAATTGAAGAAGAAGCTCTGAAGATTGCCAAGGATAAGGCGATCCTAATTCCGCTTCATCAGCAGCCAATCGCGTGGGGCATGCTTGATAAGGTCAAAAGTGTGGACTTCCGTGCTGACAACAAGCCGCGTCACTGGCACACAATGATGGCCGAATGAGATTGGCTTCATCGCGATAAGAAAAATTAAAGCGTTTCATCCCGGTGAAACGCTCTTTCAAAAACAGGATTTAAGGACAATCCTTAATACACTCCCCAGCTTCATCCAATGTCTGGAGTTCCTCACTGTCGCTAACGACAAGTCGCGAGCATGTGTAGCGTTAAAAGAGCCCCGCGATCTTCAAATTAGAGTTGTCGCGAAATGAGAGATGAGCACTTTTAGAACAACGCTCTACGGGCGATGTCCTCGTGCCTAGGTTTGTTTGTTGACAACGGAGACGCGTAAACAATTAAATATTGTCTACAATTAAGTTGACAACTTTTTGCTAATATACATACTGTTAAGAATGGCCAACGAACAAGCTGCAAAGGCTGGGCCAGCTCGCAGGGAGGGATTACAACCAACGTGACGCGTATCGAAAGGCGCGAACAAGAAAATTTGCCGCGCAGTTTTTTGGCGTAGCGATGAATGAAAACAGACCCCCAAAAAGGGGGCGTAAATTTCCAGAAGCGGAGCAAATCAATGTTGAAGAAACTGGGCCTTGCGGCCACTATGCTGGCCAGCCTGACACTCTCGGGCCATGCCGAAACACTAAAATGGGGGGCATCGCGCGATATTTATTCGCTTGATCCGTATTCCTATGGCGACAGCTATACGCTTTCCTTTCTCAATCATGTCTATGAAGGTTTGGTCCGCTACGATGCAGACCTGAAAATAGAGTCTGCTTTGGCGCAATCATGGGAAAATGTATCGGATACCGTGTGGAGGTTTCATCTGCGCAAGGGGGTGAAATTTCACGATGGCGCCGAATTTAACGCGGATGACGTGCTCGCCTCACTTAAGCGGGTAAGTGATCCTGTTTCGCCATTGCGTGGAAATCTGCCTGCATACAAATCCTCCAAAAAAGTCGATGACTATACGGTCGATATCGAGTTGAGTGGGCCTTATCCGCTTCTCCTTAATGATCTTACCAACATCCATATCTTTGATGCAGACTGGCTGAAGAATAACAATTCAGAAAAGCCCACCGATGTTGGTGCAAAAATTGAGGGTTATGCAACTTACAACACCAATGGAACTGGTCCTTTCAAGCTTGAGAGCCGTGTGCCGGATTCAAAAACCATTCTTGTCAAGAATGGCGACTGGTGGGACCAGTCGCAATCCAATATAGACCGCATTGAATTTACCCCTATTACTTCGGCGCCAACGCGCGTGGCGGCACTGCTTTCAGGTGAGATCAATTTTACCGAAAATGCTCCCTCTCAAGATCTGCCACGCTTGCAGGCTCAATCTGATCTGAATGTGCTTGAGCGCACCGATCTGCGAACAGTTATGATGGGCTTTAATCGCAAGGAGAAGCTTGCCGACGGTTCAGAAAACAAGTTTAATGATCTGCGTGTACGTCAGGCATTCGCCCATGCACTTGATCATGATTTGATCCAGAAGCGTATCATGCGCGGCAAATCTAGAACCGCAGGTGTTGTGGTTGCACCAGAAATTCCAGGTTATACACCGGAACTGGATACGACGCTCAAATACGATCCTGAGCTCTCAAAGAAACTTCTGGCCGAGGCTGGAGCTGTTGATTTCCCCTTCACACTGGTGTGCACGACTGATGCTTATGTGAATGAAGAGGAACTCTGTCAGGGAATGGTGAACATGCTGAGCCGTGGTGGGTTCAAACCTCAGCTCGATATAGCACCCACTGCAGCGCAAGCGCCAAAGCGCACAGGAGGCAAGGCGGATGTCTATCTTATAGGATGGGCAACCGAGCCTATGCTCGACAGTTATTCAATTCTACTCCAGATGATTTCGACGAAGACAGACAATGCCGGTGTATTTAACTGGGGTGGCTGGAGCTATCCGGAGATTGATAAGCTGGTCGTTCAGGCGTCAACCGAAATGGATCGTTCCAAACGTCTTGCACTTCAGACGCAGGCACTGGAATTGGCGAAAGACGAAATTGTGATGCTGCCTTTGCACCAGCAGCCGATGGCATGGGTCATGTCGAAAAATATCGACAAGATTGTTCAACTACCAGACAACAAGCCGCGTCATTGGCTGACGCATTTCGCTCAATAATCAAACCATGATACTCCGGGAGAAAAATCTCTCTCGGAGTGGCTTCTTGTTACCGAGGAAATTTTATGCTGGTTTTTATCATAAAGCGTCTGGCAAACGCGATCATGGTGATGTTGGCAGTCGCTTTACTAGCTTTCCTGATTTTTCGGTTAGCGGGCGACCCCGTCGAGATGATGGCCAATGAACAGATGACCCAGGCCGACCGCGACGGCTTGCGTGAGCGTCTGGGACTTAACGATGGCCTTATGACGCAATATACGCGCTTTGTCGTCAACGCGGCTCAGGGCAATTTTGGTATCTCATACCGCAATGGTCAGGATGTTCTCAACTTAATAGGCGAACGTTTCCCTGCAACACTTGAGCTGGTTTTTGTCGCAACGCTGATCTCGCTTCTTGTAGGGCTTCCTTTGGGCGTTCTGACTGCAATTAAGCGCGGAAAATGGTATACTGAAGGTCTTCAATTCATTTCCATCGTTGGCGTTTCGCTGCCAAGCTTTGTGGTTGGTATTCTACTCATCCTCGTATTCTCGGTATCGCTTGGCTGGTTTCCGGCTTTTGGACGCGGGGAAGTTGTTCAACTAGGTGGCTGGTCTACCGGGTTGCTGACACCATCGGGAAGAGCGGCACTTTTGCTGCCATCCATCGCGCTTTCGCTTTATCAGGTCACGCTCGTCATGCGCCTCGTACGCGCTGAAATGTTGGAAGTGCTTCGGTCTGATTATGTGAAGTTTGCACGCGCACGCGGCATTCCGCGTTGGAGTATTTATTTTCGTCACGCGCTGCGGAACTGTCTCATGCCAGTGGTGACTATGACTGCCATGAATATTGGGTCGCTAATTGCATTCGCGCTTATCACAGAAACCGTCTTCCAGTGGCCGGGCATGGGCATGCTGTTTATACAAGCCGTTACCTTCCTGGATATTCCGGTGATGGCAGCTTATCTCTGCATCATCTCCTTCATCTTCGTCGTACTTAACACGCTCGTGGACATTGCCTATGCGGTAATCGATCCCCGCTTGCGCACAGCTCGCTGATCCAAGGGGAAACCATATCGATGAGCATTCAAACTCCTAACGCTAATCCCGTTGCGCGCCAATCTTTTTTGCAACGCATCCTAAAGAGCGACCTCTGGTGGTCCTTTACGCATAGTAAAGCGGCAATGGTGAGTGCTGCGCTTCTTGCGATCCTAATTCTTACCGCTGTATTCGCGCCATTAATCGCACCACAGAATCCCTATGACGGTGCGGCACTGGATATGTGGAAAGCGGAACTGCCGCCACTATGGGAGGAGGGCGGTGAATGGCCGTTTCTCCTAGGTACCGACACTCAGGGTAGAGACATGCTCTCCGCCATTCTTTATGGCACGCGTATCTCGATCGTAATCGGCGTGGCGTCTGTGGCTCTTTCGCTATTCATTGGGCTGACTGCCGGTTTGATCTCAGGTTATTTTGGTGGCTTCATCGACAATTTTCTCATGCGTTTCGGTGACATCACACTTTCAATTCCCACCATTCTAGTCGCAATTTTGGTTTCGACAGTCGTACGACAAATGCTGCCTGCCAGCTTGCGTGAAATTGGAGCGTCAGGTGTTCTTATTCTCGCTATCTCACTCTCGGCCTGGGTTCAGTACGCCCGAACGGTGCGCGCACAGGCTATTGTTGAAGCCGGTAAAGATTATGTTGCTGCTGCGCGGCTGATTGGTGTGCCGTCCCGCCGTATCATGGCCATGCATATTTTGCCCAATACGCTGACCCCTATCATGGTGGCGGCAACGCTTAACTTCGGCATGGCAATTTTGACAGAAGCAACGTTGTCTTTTCTAGGCATTGGCATGCCACCCAGCCAGCCTTCGCTCGGAACGCTGATCCGCATCGGCAACCAGTTTTTATTCTCTGGTTCTTGGTGGATTGTCGTCTTTCCCGTCATTCAGCTCTGCTTGCTGGTCGTAGCCGTCAATATGCTCGGTGACTGGTTGCGCGATGCCCTTAATCCCAAACTGAGGTAAGTTTTATGAACAATCTTTTGCTGCGTAACGTTCGGCCGATGGCAGGTGAAACTTGCGATATGCTGATCAAGGACGGAAAGATTGCCGGTTTTGGGAAGTTTTCCGAAGAAGCGGGTATGGATATCGAAGATGGTAGCAACGCCATCGTTGTTCCGGGATTGATTGATGCACATACCCATCTTGATAAGACAACTTGGGGCATGCCGTGGCATGTAAATAACCGCGCCGCCGTTTTGCGTGAGCGTATCGATTTTGAACGAGAGAAGCGCCTGGAAATTGGTATTGACCCGCATCGCCAATCGATGCGTCATGCTATCGGACTTGCCGCCCATGGTAGTACACATATCCGCAGCCACGTCGATATCGATCCAATCCATGGTCTATCTTTGGTCGAAGGTGTGTGGGAGACGCGAGAAAAGCTCAAGGGCATTATCGACATAGAAATCGTAGCTTTCCCGCAATCGGGACTGATGGTCATGCCCGGTACTAAGGAATTGCTGGATGAAGCACTCCGTCAGGGCTGCGAAGTTCTGGGTGGTATCGATCCTTGTGGAATTGACAGAGATCCGAAAGGACAACTTGATGTCCTGTTCGCTCTTGCAACCAGGCATGGTGTGCCTATCGACATTCATCTGCATGAGACGGGTGACCTTGGCGCTTTCACCATGGAGCTTATTTTCGAACGCATCCGTGCCAATGGCATGGAAGGCAAAGTTGCGATCAGTCATGCCTTTGCGCTTGGCATGAATGATTATCTGCGCGTCGGGCAGTTGATTGAACAGCTGGCTATCCTTGATGTTGCCATTCTGACTACTGGCGCACCTTCGGCAACCGTTCCATCTATCAAGAGGCTCAAAGAAGCGGGTGTGCGCATTGGTGGTGGTTGCGACGGTATCCGCGATACATGGGGCCCGTGGGGACAACCCGACATGCTTGATAGAGCCAAGATTATTGGCATGAAAAACGGGGTGCGCTCAGATCACGATCTGGAACATTTGCTACACATTGCTTCTCAAGGAGGTGCAGATGTCATGCGCCTTGAGAATTACGGCCTCGATGTTGGCTGCAATGCCGACTTTACATTGTTGACTGGCGAAACGCTTGCACATGCGGTTGTCGATATCGCTCCTCGCCCATTGGTCGTGAAAGGTGGTCTTGTCACAGCCCGTCAGGGTGTCGCCGTCGTGGAGATGCCGTAATGAAAAATGAACTTGATAGCTTGTCTGTGGGAATAAGGCCGCCGGGGCGCACACTGATTACTGCAAGCTGGGTGGTTGGGCATAAGGATGGAGGCCATCGCCTGCTCAAAAACGGCGAAGTCGTCTTCGATGATGGGAAAATCCTGTTCGTCGGGCACAAATTTTCGGGTGAGGTCGCTCGCAGGGTTGATTTTGGCAATGCATTAATCAGCCCCGGCATGATTGATCTCGATGCATTGTCTGACCTCGATACGACGATCCTCGGAATTGATCATCATCCCGGTTGGGCGAAGGGACGTGTATGGCCTCGATCCTATGTCGATCAGGGGCCTTATGAAATGTACACTCCAGAGGAGCTGGCATTTCAGAAGCGCTTCGCTTTTGGCCAATTGTTGTTGAATGGCATTACCACAGCAGCCCCCATTGCCTCGCTTTTTTATCGTGAGTGGGGCGAAACGGTCGCCGAGTTTGATGCTGCGGCCGACGCTGCTGGTGATCTTGGCCTACGTGTATATCTCAGCCCGGCCTATCGCTCAGGTGGTATGGTGATGGAAGCTCCGGGTAAGATTTTACCTGTCTTTGATGAGGAGCGGGGCTTTCAGGGTTTGAACGACGCTGTTGCCTATATTGAGCGACAGAATGGGCGTCACGGTGATCTTGTGCGCGGGATGTTGGCCCCAGATCGCGTGGAGACTTCAACGCTTGCGTTGCTCCAGCGCACCGATGCCGCTGCGCGTGAGCTTGGCTGCAAATTTCGTCTTCATATGGCACAAGGGGCGATGGAAGTGGATACGGTGCGGATGTTGCATGGCTCCACCGCACCCGTATGGCTCGCTAAGAATAATCTTTTAAGCGATCGCCTTATTGCACCTCATGGGACCAACGCAACGGATGAAGATCTCCATCTTTATGCGCAGAATGGGGTGTCGATTGTCCACTGTCCGCTGGTGTCTGGTCGTAGCGGTTCAATTCTTAGATCATTCTCTGACTGCCTTAAGTCAGGGATTAATATTGCCATGGGCACTGATACCACGCCGCCCGACATGTTGATGAATCTACTCGTTGGGCTCATCACCGGACGCATCGCTGATGGCGCGCCTGATCGCTTGCGTGCAGCCGATCTGTTCAATGCCGCGACCGTCGGCGGTGCAAAGGCGCTCGGTCGGTCCGATCTTGGGCATCTGTCGGTGGGTGCACGTGCGGATATCGCTGTCTTCCGTCTTGATGACAGCGTCATGGCACCTTCAATCGATCCAATCACGACTATAGTAACGGGTGGGTCAGGTAAAATAACCCAGGCGGTCTTTGTTGATGGTCGGCTTTCGATGCTGAATGGACAACTGGCGGGGGTTGACATGCATAAGGCCCGCGATCGGGCGCAGACTCAATATGATGGGCTTATCGCCAAGTATCCAGAACGGAGCTGGAATAGCCCAGCGGTCGACGAGATATTTCCGCCTAGCTATCCGATAGAAGGAAATAAAAATGGCTGACACACAGGAACCCGTTATCGAGGTTCGCAATCTTCGCGTGAATTTTCCGGGCCGCCACGGCACAGTGACTGCGCTGTCAGACGTAAGTCTGTCGATCCGTCCGGGTGAAATTTTAGGCGTAGTCGGTGAATCTGGTGCCGGAAAATCAATGACCGGTTTGGCGATTCAAGGTCTGCTTGAACGTCCTGGTCATATCGCAGGCGGTGAAGTCTGGCTTGGAAAGAAACGCATCGATAGTCTTGATGACCGCGCTATGGAAAAAATTCGTGGACGTGAAATCGGCGCTATTTTTCAGGATCCACTGACCTCGCTTAATCCCTTGTTTACAGTCGGTGCGCAGCTCGTTGAAACAATTCGGCGGCATCTTGGTCTTGGCAAGGCGCAGGCTCGTGCTCGCGCCGTGCAACTGCTGCGCGATGTGGGCATCCCTTCACCTGAGGAACGTTTCAGCCAACATCCCCATCAGTTCTCCGGCGGCATGCGTCAGCGTGTGGTGATCGCGCTTGCGCTTGCGGCATCCCCAAAGCTTGTTATTGCTGACGAGCCCACCACCGCACTTGACGTTTCGATTCAGGCTCAGATCATTTCACTTCTGCGAAAACTTTGTAAGGAAAAGCAGACAGCGGTCATGCTTGTTACCCACGATATGGGTGTCATTGCCGAAGCCGCTGACCGGATCGCGGTTATGTATGCCGGACGTCTAATCGAAATCGGACCAGTTGCGCAGGTATTGCACCAGCCGCGTCATCCTTACACTCGGGGACTGATGGGATCTATTCCTTCGTTGGGTGCTCGGGTTGAGAAGCTTAACCAGATTGATGGCTCCATGCCGCGCCTTGATGCCATCCCTGATGGGTGCGCTTTCAATCCGCGCTGTGATGCGGTGGGACCGCGTTGTGTGCGCGAGCGACCTGATCTGATTTTTTCCGACCAGACCGCTAGTGCGTGCTGGCTCAATGCAGGAGGCACGGCATGACGAGACCTTTGAATAATGCCCCGGCTTTGACTGTTGATCGGCTCGTCAAGACATTTGATGTATCAGCACCTTGGCTGAACCGAGTTGTGGAACGAAAGCCAAAACAATATCTGAAAGCCGTAAACGATATTAGTTTTACCGTCCCAGCTGGTGGGTGCCTGAGCATTGTGGGCGAAAGCGGGTGTGGTAAATCGACGGTAGCACGCCTTGTTACCGGCCTTTATCCTGCGACAAGTGGTGGGATGCGCTTTGCACCCGGCAAAAGTGGCGCGCCCTTGTCGGCACAGATGATTTTTCAAGACCCATATGCCTCTCTCAATCCGCGCTGGCGCGTGAAAAACATCATTGCGGAACCGCTGCGCGAGCTTAAGCTACGCAAAAATGCAAGTGAAGTCGCCGCACGTGTTGAAGAACTTCTGCGGATAGTCGGGCTTTCTCCGTCGGACGGCGAAAAATTTCCCCATGAATTCTCTGGCGGGCAGCGTCAGCGTATTTCAATCGCCCGTGCTTTGGCGAGCGAGCCGGAGTTTCTCGTTTGTGATGAGCCTACCTCCGCGCTTGATGTGTCTGTGCAGGCGCAGGTTCTCAATCTTATGCGCAAACTTCAGGACGAATTGGGCCTTACTTATTTGTTCATCAGCCATGATATGAGTGTCGTCCGCCATATGTCGGACCGTATCGCGGTGATGTATCTGGGGCGTATCGTGGAGGAAGGAGATACGGAGGAGCTTTTCGCCGATCCTCGTCATCCTTATACTCAGCTTTTGTTGCAGACTATTCCGAATATTGAAGCGCCGAACCGTAATCGCGAGCCGGCCAGCGGCGAGGTTCCCAGTCCGCTCAATCCGCCATCGGGCTGCACCTTTCATCCTCGCTGCCCGCTTGCCATGGATCTCTGCTCAAAAGAGGCGCCAGTAATGCAGATTTTGCCAAACCGTACCCGGGTTGCCTGTCACCTTGTTGAAATGGAGGTTTGAGGCGCCCAGTGTAAGTAAGAGACTTTTCCAATCTCTTTCGATCTACGCCAAAGCTGCGCGTAGATCGTATGAGAGCTCACGTACTTCGCTTAGATCAAGTTCGGATTCCACATGTTCAAGATGATGCGCCATAAGATGCACGGCTTTTTGCACGTCCTTCGCCGAGATTGCTTTAACAATTTCCGAATGCTCGTCCGGCCCGCAGTTGAAGCGGTCGGTATTGCGATAGATGGCCGTAATCAGCGAACTGCGGGAAATAAGGTCGCGCATCGTCGTAAAGAGGAAATCAGAACCCGTCAGTTCAGCCAGAAGAAGGTGGAAGCCACCCGAAAGCTTGATGATGTCGGTGGTAATGTTTTCGGTATTGGCAATCCGCTCCTGGTTCACGTGATCGCGAAGTCGCTTAACATTTTCCTTCAGGGTCGAGCTACAAAGCCGTTCGATGATGCAGCGTTCTACTGCGTGTCGAACAGAAAAAACATCACGGGCTTCCTGTACCGTTGGTTTGCTGACAAAGGCCCCGCGATTGGGGATCATGGTCACAAGACCATCGCGCTCCAGAATCGTCAGCGCCTGACGGATACGGGCGCGGCTCACATTAAAAATTGTGGCGAGTTGTTCTTCTTTGAGTTGGATACCCGGCCGCAATCGACGTTCTGCGATCGAAAGCCAAACCCTTTCGACAATCTGTTCGATCGACAAGGCAGTTGGTGCATTCATAACTGGCTACTCCGTGTTAAATTTGACAATCGCTATGCGCGTAAAAAAGTCAACTCGAGGATTTAAAAACTTGCATAATTGTAGACAATAAACCATAAATTTGTCGATCTTTCCATCAACATATGGACTTTCCATGGAATTTGATTTCGAAACACTAGACTCGCAAAGTCGCTATCGGCTTCTGACGAATTTTATTGGCCCACGTCCAATAGCGCTCGTTACAACCAAGTCTGAGGCGGGGCATAATAATGCAGCGCCGATGAGCTTCTTCAATGTCTTCTCCCATGACCCGGCAATTGTTGTCCTCGGTATCCAGCCTCGCCTTTCGGGGGAGCAAAAGGACACGATGGTCAACATACGGCGCTCGCGCGAGTTTGCCATCAGCATGGTTGATTTGGCTTTATCCGAGCAGATGCTGATTTGCGGGCTGGGTTTCGATAGTGAGGTTGATGAACTTGATGTCGCCGGGCTAAGCCCTGTGGCTTGCAGTAAAATCGATGTTTCTTATCCCCGAGAAGCGCCCTGTGTCTTCGAATGTCGTGTCGAGCGCCTGATCGATTACCCGCGTCGGACGCTTGTTTTAGGTGAGGTAGTGCAAATGCATGTTCGCCGCAATTGCCTTGACGTTGAAGGCCATTATGTCGACCCCGAATTCTATCAACCTATCGCGCGTCTTCACGCGGACAATTATGTGACGTCAGACCGTCAGTTTGTTTTGAAAGCTCCGCCGATCGGCGACTTCAGCAAGCCAAAACAAGTAGATTAAAAGCCGGTTAACAGAGATTACAATAATGCATATTCACATCATTAACCCGAATTCGACGGCGTCTATGACAGCGCAGGCCTTGGAGAGCGCTCTACAGGTCAAACATATCAACACGCTTATTTCCGCCACTAATCCTGCTGATACACCGGCGAGCATTGAAGGTGGTGCGGATGAGGCATTGGCGGTCCCTGGGATGTTAGAAGAAATCCGAAAAGGCGAAATTGAGGGCGTCGATGCTTATGTTATAGCCTGTTTTGACGATCCTGGTCTTCATGCAGCACGTGAAGTGGCTAAAGGGCCGGTAATCGGCATTTGTCAGGCTGCAATACAGGTGGCTATGACGATCAGTCGCCGCTTCTCGGTGATTACAACACTACCGCGCTCTGTGGCTATTATCGAGGATCTTGTGAGCGATTACGGTGCAGATCGACATTGCCGCAAAGTAAGGGCGATAGACTTACCGGTACTCGGACTCGAGGAAAATCCTGATCTGGCTGAGCAGCTATTAATAGCAGAGATTGAACGTGCAAAGCTGGAAGACGGGGCAGAAGCGATTGTACTGGGCTGCGCGGGAATGTCTTCTCTATGCGAACGCCTTAAAGAGACGACAGGTGTTCCCGTGATTGATGGAGTAACTGCTGCGGTAAAGATGGCGGAGGGATTAATTGGGGCCGGATATGTGACTTCGAAAGTCAGTAGTTATGATTATCCTCTCCTCAAAAACACATCTATTTATAAACTTATTGCCTAGTATAGGCATTTAAATAATTTTACATAGTTGTCAATTTTTTGAAAACATATTCTATATCAAATTTCATTGGTATAGTATTATATACTAATTTATACCAATAATTATTACGATTTATGATTGTTAAGAAAGTTAAAATTTTTATTTTTTTATTAGTATAGGCTGTCATATTATTTAATGAATAAAAATTTAATATGATAGCTATTATATTTTTGCTGCAGTGTTGCTGTGATAATACCTCTATTATTCATGCTGAACTCGTTGGCGATATTCTCATGTCGAGAGTGGTCTATTATTCAGCGGGTGTGAGCAATAGCATTGCGTTTCCGTTTTATAACTTAAGTTGAAAGTTAGACTGTGTCCGACTTGAAAGCTGGGCCGTAAAAAAGCCGACAATCAGATATTGACAGGTTGAGATTTGTTGTGTGTTATAACACTTAACAAAAAAAACCTGAACGGGAAACATTATGAATCTCCGAGCGACGCAGCGGTTAGAGGACCGCCTGAATGATCCGTCACTGTTGCGCAACAAGGCCTATATCGGTGGCGAATGGATTGCTGCTGACAATGGAGAGACGGTTGTTGTCACAGACCCTGCAACCAATCTTGTGATCGGTTCTGTCCCTAATATGGGCGCTGCTGAGACGCGCCGCGCAATTGAAAGTGCAGAGCAGTCCCGTCACGCGTGGGCGGCGCTGCCGGCCATGGAGCGCGCAATCGTTTTGCGTCGTTGGTTTGATCTGATAATTGCCAATCTCTCCGATCTTGCAACGATCATGACTGCCGAGCAGGGCAAGCCGTTAGCGGAAAGTCAGGCAGAAATCCGTTATGCTGCTTCTTTTGCGGAATGGTTTGCAGAAGAGGCAAAGCGTGCCTACGGAGACCTGATCCCTGCTCCGCGTGCCCGCTCCCGCATCATGGTTCTCAAACAACCAATTGGTGTTGTTGCAGCGATCACCCCTTGGAATTTCCCTGCCGCAATGATTACCCGTAAGTGCGCACCAGCTTTTGCCGCAGGTTGTTCGGTCGTGGTTAAGCCGTCTGAATTTACGCCCTACTCGGCACTTGCAATGGCCGAACTTGCTGAACGTGCTGGTATTCCGAAAGGGGTCTTCAACATTGTAACGGGTGACGCCGCTGCAATTGGCGGCGAGATGACCTCAAGCCCGATTGTTCGTAAAATCAGCTTCACAGGATCGACCCGCGTCGGAAAACTTCTTCTCGAACAATCAGCTAATACAGTCAAAAAAGTCGCGATGGAGCTTGGAGGCAATGCCCCGCTTATCGTGTTTGAAGATGCTGATCTTGATGTTGCGGTTCAAGGCGTTCTTAACGCTAAATTTCGCAATACCGGCCAAACCTGCATTTGTCCGAACCGCATCTATGCTCACGAAAACGTACACGACGCTTTCATCGAGCGCCTCTCTGCGGCAGTCAGCGCATTAAAAATAGGCGATGGCTTCGGAGAAGGCGTACAACAGGGTCCGTTAATCAATGAAGCAGCGCTGACAAAGGTGGAGCGCCATGTAGCCGACGCCGTCGATAAGGGTGCAAGAGTTGTTGTGGGCGGCAAACGCCACGGGCTTGGACAGACTTTTTACGAGCCTACGGTGCTTGTTGATGTCGATGCGACGATGCTCTTTGAAAGCGAAGAAACGTTTGGTCCAGTTGCGCCCGTGCAGCGGTTCTCCGATGAAAAAGCAGTCATCAAAGCCGCCAATGCCACCACATCCGGCCTCGCAGCTTACATTTTTACCCGTGATCTCGACCGGATGTGGCGCGTTGCTGAACAAATCGAGTCAGGCATTGTCGGCGTCAATGAAGGCTTGGTTTCCAATGAAGTCGCACCTTTTGGCGGTGTAAAAGAATCTGGCATCGGGCGGGAGGGCTCGAAGTACGGGATCGAGGAATTCCTCGAACTGAAATACATCTGCATCACCCAATCTGCAGCATGAATACCCAACGGCATAACGCCGCGAGGTTAATATAAACGCATAAAAACAAAGGGGAATAACGTGAAAATCACGAGCACTTTGAAAATGGGAATTATGGCTTGTGCAGCTGCGCTAATGGGAGCAACTGCATTAAGCGGAGCAGCACAGGCAGGTGCCGCTTTGGATGCAATTAAGTCCAAAGGTACTCTGGTCTGTGGCGTTGGTCAGGCCGTTCCGGGCTTTTCAGCTCCATCTGCGAACGGCGAGTTGGCTGGTATCGACATTGACTATTGCAAAGCAATGGCAGCCGCTATTCTTGGCGATGCCTCGAAAGTCAACTATCGCCAGACATCTTATGCCGAGCGTTTTGTGTTGCTATCGTCGGGTGAGATCGACGTTCTGGCGCATGATACAACAACAACACTGAACCGCGAGGGTGCTCAGAGCGCGCGCTTCACCTCACCAAATTACTTCGACGGCTATACTTTCATGGTACCAAAGTCCCTTGGTATCGATAGCCCTGATAAGTTGGCTGACGCTACAGTCTGCATCCTGCAGGGTTCCACTTTCGAAGTGAATACCGAGAATTTCTTCAAGTCTCGCGGCCTTAACTATAC
>Ga0308165_1004014_pt1 | contig 15068 bp, 14 predicted proteins | sample PhyWR2_FD_201032 | JGI IMG/M metagenome (GOLD analysis project Ga0308165, IMG submission 201032) | Phyllosphere microbial communities from UC Gill Tract Community Farm, Albany, California, United States - DLSLW.R2 | ecosystem: Host-associated > Plants > Phyllosphere > Unclassified | place: USA...
CATCAATCTTGGCGGAAAGAGGAGTACACAATGTCGCTGACGCGCTATGCCACCATGGACCCATTGATGCTGATGAGCATCGTCAACATGAAACTCCGCGACGAGTGCCCATCCTTAGAGGATTTAGTCCGCCGTTATGATATTTCGCAGAGTGGATTACAGGAACGATTGGCGCAGGCGGGATATCAATATCAGCCTGCAACCAACCAGTTTGTGCAGGTTTAGTGTTTTTTACGCGCAATCGTGCGTTCAATGTAGTCGATCATCATCCCTGCAATATCTTTGCCCGTGGTGGTTTCAATGCCTTCCAACCCCGGCGAGGCATTAACCTCCATCACCAACGGGCCGCGCTCAGAGCGTAGAATATCAACGCCTGCCACGCACAAACCCAGCGTAGCAACGGCTTTCAGCGCCACCTCGCGTTCTTGTTCGGTGATAACCACCCGTTTAGCGGTACCACCGCGATGCAGGTTCGAACGAAACTCACCCGGTTTAGCCTGTCGTTCGATGGCCGCCACTACCCGCTTACCGATCACCAAACAGCGAATATCTGCGCCCTGAGCCTCTTTGATATACTCCTGCACCAAAATGTGCGCATTCAAACCACGAAAAGCATCGATTACGCTTTCCGCAGCCTGACGCGTCTCGGCAAGCACCACGCCGATCCCCTGCGTGCCTTCAACCAGCTTAACCACCAGCGGTGCACCGCCGACCATTTCAATCAAATCACTGGTATCGTCAGGGCGGTGTGCGAATCCTGTGATAGGCAGATCGATGCCCTGCTGAGCCAATAGCTGCAATGAGTGCAGCTTATCGCGGGCTTTGGCAATCGAAGCGGCGTTGTTCAACGGAAAACTGCCTAGCATTTCAAACTGCCGTAAAACCGCCGTGCCGTAAAAGGTGATGGCCGATCCAATACGCGGGATCACGGCATCATAGCGTTCTAACTGACGTCCTTTTTCATGCACGCTGGGTGCCGCGCAGTTGATGTTCATATAGCACGAAAGTGGATCAACAATATCAATGTTGTGACCACGTCGCTGCGCCGCCTCTTTCAAGCGTTCACATGAATAAAGAGAACCATCGCGGGAAAGTATGACGATATTCACGGCCAACCTCTTAAGCCAGTAGGCAAACTATCTCAGGATCCAACCTTGTTTATGCAGATACTCCAGCATAAACGGACGGCTCTCTTTCGCCAGCGTGCGCTTAATCTGCTCGCTCCAAGTATCGCTGCGCGTGTTACTTCCACGGCTTTGATAGTACGCACAAATATGGGCGTCGTACTGCGCCAGAAGTTCACGATCGAGTGGCTGATAGTAGTTTTCGTGCACCACCATCGCCTCGGGTAAACGCGGCTTTTGCGCAGGGTTTGCGGCCGGATATCCAAGGCACAATCCCATCAGCGGCAGCACGTTTTGCGGCAGCTTTAATAACTGGGTAACTTCCTCAATATTGTTGCGCAGCCCACCAATATAAACCCCGGCCAGCCCCAACGATTCTGCCGCAGTAAAGGCGTTCTGTGCCATAAGCGACGTATCAACGGTGCCTAACAGCAGTTGCTCAGCCAAACCTAATTCCGCTTGAGGAAAAATTTCTTTATGGCGATTAAAATCCGCGCAGAAAACCCAGAATTCGGCGGCATCGGCCACATGCTGTTGGCCTCCGGTTAGCTCAACCAGTTGCTCACGCAGTGAAGGATCGGTAATACGAATAATCGAGCTGCACTGTAAAAAGCTGGAGCTAGACGTTGCACGTGCCGCAGCAAAAATTGCCTCCCGCTCTGCGTCACCGATAGGCTGTGGCGTAAACGCACGGACAGATCGATGTGAACACAGAAGATCAATGGTTGGCGTCATTTTTATGCTCCTCAGATTTTGTTTCAGGTTTTGCCGCTGACGCATCTGGCTTTGGCGTTAAGTTAAACAGCGGTGTTTTGCTGTGCGTCAAACTCCAAATCAGCGCCACGGCAGCCGGTATCATCAACGCAACACCGGCAAAAATCATTAAGACCGCTGCGAACGGTGTCGCGAGCAGATCGGGTAGATGAATATAATCATGAATACTGAGATAGGCTACCACCAGCAGCACCATTCCCAGCGCTTCACAGATTAGAACAGGTTTAGGTAAATCACCTAAAGCCTTCATGCGCACTCCCTAAATAGGCAAAATTTATCAAAGTAACAGGTAAATCCTACTTTTTTTTAACTGCCGTAGCAGGCATAGTAAACGCAGTTAAAGTGAGTCGGCGCTAAACATTATCAAGATTTAGTGAATAAGCTCAAATCAATCAAGGAGTTCTTATGTTTGCAGTAATTTTTGGGCGTCCGGGCTGCCCGTATTGTGTCCGTGCTAAAGAGTTGGCTGAAAAACTGACCGAAGAACGCGATGATTTCAACTTCCGTTATATTGATATCCACGCAGAAGGTATCACTAAGGCCGATCTGGAAAAAACCGTCGGTAAACCTGTTGAAACCGTTCCACAGATCTTCATCGATCAGAAACACATTGGCGGCTGCACTGATTTTGAAGCCTACGCCAAAGAAAATCTGGCTCTGTTCCAGTAATCGTTTTTGCTTCGAAAAAAGGGCATCCAAATTGGATGCCCTTTTTTTATCTATCAGAATGTAATGTGTTTCTAGCGATAGCGCTCAACGCCAATCGAACGCTTCTTCTGCCAAGAGAGCGCGACAAACCAAAAAAGAAACGCGCCTGAAGTTGACCAGAAAAGCGCACTGGTTCCATACGCAAACATCTGTAATCCGTTACGTAGCTCGGTTCCATAAAACAAGTGAATCAATGTTGAAACCAGCACGGCACAAAGGGTGCCAAGAAATGGATAAAAAATGCGGCCGCTAACGGAAGCATAGCTCGCAATAAATCCTGGAATAACGAACCAAAGCAGGCTGATTTCACCTTTCATTACAATATTGGGGCCGTCTGCGTGAACCCACGGCTTTAATACCATGAAGAGCAAGCTGACCAAGACAAAAGCAACCATCGCGCCCAACCAACGCCGATACATTGTCATCAAAAATCCCTCTTTCCTTAGAAGCGATATTTAATACACCCACAGTGACCTAACACTTTCACCGCCCTTGGCGAAACAGATAGTCCTGCGAGCCCACGCATTCCCTAGCGCGATAACGTGCAAAAGACGCATTCCCACGTGTTTCGGCTTTTTGTTGGCCGAACACACAAGTCGCGTCTAAAATAGCTGCCAATACATCGTTCGTATTGGGGTTTCATCTATTACTGGGGATAACCGAGTTAAAGATGAAATTTATTATTTTGTATGGTTGAATGTATCTCCAATAGTCAATCATATCAAGCGCAAGCTAGTTAACGATAAGTTATTCGCCGTGAACATTGATGTCGCAAGTTTGTTAACAGGAAATTACATCCTGCTGTTGTTCGTTGTCTTGGCGCTGGGGCTGTGCCTCGGTAAATTACGCTTGGGTTCCGTTCAGCTCGGTAACTCCATTGGCGTTTTAGTTGTCTCTCTTCTCCTCGGACAACAACATTTTGCCATCAACACGGAAGCACTGAATCTCGGCTTTATGCTGTTTATATTCTGTGTGGGCGTGGAAGCCGGTCCCAATTTCTTCTCTATTTTTTTCCGCGATGGGAAAAACTATCTCATGCTAGCCCTCGTGATGGTTGGCAGTGCGTTAGTGATGGCGCTGGGCTTTGGCAAACTTTTCCACTGGGATATCGGTTTAACCGCCGGGATGTTGGCAGGTTCAATGACCTCTACGCCAGTGCTGGTCGGTGCGGGGGATACGCTGCGCCAAACTCTGGCTAACAACCCTAACCTTCCCCATCTGCAAGACAACCTAAGCCTCGGCTATGCCCTGACTTATCTCATCGGTTTAGTCAGCCTGATTTTTGGCGCACGCTATTTACCGAAACTCCAGCATCAAGATCTGCCGACATCGGCGCAGCAGATTGCGCGTGAACGCGGTTTAGATAATGAAGTGCAGCGCAAAGTTTTCCTGCCGGTGATTCGCGCTTACCGTGTTGGCCCTGAGTTAGTGTCTTGGGCTGACGGCAAAAACCTGCGCGAACTGGGCATCTATCGCCAAACCGGCTGTTACATTGAGCGTATTCGCCGCAACGGCATCTTGGCCACGCCAGACGGCGATGCGGTTTTACAGGTCGGTGATGAGATTTCACTGGTTGGCTACCCAGATGCTCATGCCCGTTTAGATCCAAGTTTCCGTAATGGGAAAGAAGTTTTCGACCGCGATTTGCTGGACATGCGTATCGTGACCGAAGAAATTGTGGTCAAAAACAACAATGCAGTGGGTAAACGCCTCAGCCAGATCAAACTGACTGACCACGGTTGCTTCCTTAACCGCGTGATACGCAGCCAAATTGAAATGCCTATCGATGACAACATCGTGCTCAACAAAGGCGATGTGTTGCAGGTCAGCGGCGATGCGCGCCGCGTCAAAAGCGTGGCAGAACGCATCGGGTTTATTTCCATCCATAGTCAGGTCACCGATCTTTTGGCTTTCTGCGCCTTCTTTATCATTGGCTTGATGATTGGCTTAATTACCTTCAAGTTCAGCAATTTCTCCTTTGGCATCGGTAACGCCGCTGGATTGCTGTTCGCCGGCATCATGCTGGGTTTCCTGCGTGCTAACCACCCTACTTTCGGCTATATCCCGCAAGGGGCGCTGAACATGGTGAAAGAGTTTGGCTTGATGGTGTTTATGGCCGGTGTTGGCCTGAGCGCAGGCGCAGGCATGAACCACGGCTTAGGACAAATCGGTGGGCAAATGCTGCTCTCCGGCCTGGTGGTCAGCTTGTTGCCCGTTGTCATCTGTTTCCTGTTTGGTGCCTACGTGCTCCGCATGAACCGCGCCCTGCTGTTTGGGGCCATTATGGGCGCCAGAACCTGTGCTCCCGCCATGGAAATCATTAGCGATGCCTCACGCAGCAACATCCCAGCGCTCGGCTATGCTGGCACTTACGCGATAGCCAACGTACTGCTTACGCTTGCGGGGACACTTATCGTCATCATATGGCCCGGCATCGGTGGATAATAAAGTCTTAGAATTCAGGCAAAAAGGAAAAAACTGTGATTTTTTTCACTTTGCCTGAAACTTTCTCCCTGCGACAAAGTCTTAATTAGTGCCACTGCTTTTCTTTGATGTTCCCCATATTGAGGAGCCCGATAGTCCCGCCTTCTTAGGTTCAAGACTACCGGGTTTTTTATTGCCTGAAATTTAACATCTCAAAAGCATCAGTTTTAAACTTAGGTTTAGCTCGTTAGTAGTAAACGATATTTGCTTGCTCATGGTTTACATTAATTACATGTAATCCCCATTGCCTCCTCTTTCACGACGCGGGAGATTATCCATGCAAAGCAGAGCAACAGCATATTCTAACCATCCAGCACGCAATCAAACCTTTTTCATACCACTAGCAATATCATCTATTTGCCTGAGAACTTCATCAAAACAATGATTTCTTTGTTAAAAAATCTATTAGATTATTTTATGCTAAAGAAATACTTATGGTTAAATTTCATCAATTTTACCAAACTATAAAAATCACAAATATCACGATATTTTTATTGCTAGAATACTGTACAAAAAAAATAATTTAAAAAGTGCTTTTACATTGCCCAAAATATAGCCAATACATGATATTAAACGGGCGTACATTCACAATAATCATGATTAAAAACACACATGTAAAAATGCGATAAGTTAAATTAAATTTTTATTAAGTATTTTACAACCCTTGTAAAAATAACTTAAAACCCAAAGTATTATATCTTAAGACCTAATTTATTTTTTTAGTGTAGTATCTTCACCGGTAATGTTTAGACATTGATGATAATTTTGAATTTTGGTGCCAATAAATTAATTATCCATGAATACAGTATGAGCTTAGTTAAAAACCAGATGTAAAAATACTGGGCATGGAAATAATCGAGTCAGTGTATGAAGCTATTAAATATATTTTCCTTTAAAGTTAGTATGACATTTTATTTAACACTATTTTCTAGTTTAGCCCCCGCTGCGGTAACTGTCTATCCTATTAGCGTAACAACTAATCAGCAAGGCAGCGCGCAAATTAAAATTATCTCGGCCTCTGACAAAATGGATTTTGTTAAGGTGATAGTTAAAACCATTGAAAACCCTGGAACTAAAGATGAAAAAGAGCGCGATCTTATTGCAGGTGAAAGTTTAGTTGTAACTCCTACTAAGTTTGGATTAAGTGCTGGGACGACAAGAATAGTCAGAATAATTAATATGGCCCCGCCAGAAATTGAACAAGCATATCGAGTTTATTTTGAACCTGTTAATAACTTGGATGACTCTGCTGGTGAAGAGCAAAAGAATAAAATAGGTGTGAATGTTACGTGGGGAGCGTTGGTTATTGTTCCACCAATAAAACCAATAGAAGACATTTCATATCTACCTATTGGTCGCCAATTGGTCAATAGCGGCAATGTGCATATCACATTAAGCGAAATTGGCGTATGTAGTTCTAGTAGCGACAGTAATAGTTGTAAATGGACAAAGGATGCCAGAACGGTCTATCCAGGTAAAAACTTATTACTGAAAGACACAGAGGCACAATTTATTTCCTCCGGGTCAGTAGTAAAAATTAAATATATTTCGAGCATTACTCAAACCATGCTTGAACGACAGCTATAAGCCACATAGTTAATAAAGAATTACTTGTAAGTGATTATTGTCATTTATGAAAGTAATAACAATAGGGTGATAGCTTTCACCCAGTAATTTAAATTAAATTAAGGATATTATATGAACTTTGCTATGAAAGTTGTGGCCGTTGCGATCATGGGCTTTTCTCTGAATGCTATGGCAGTTCAGAAAGATATTACCATCAATGCAAACGTTGACCCTTCTCTGGATATGACCCTAAGCGATGCTCAGCCACTACCTACATCAGTGATGATGCAATATATCCCCGGTAATGGTTTAGCGCCATATGCAATGCAGACTAAAATTTGGTCTAATGCATACAAAGACGTTAACATTAAACTGGCTAATGATGTTTTGCTTTATGACCGTGCTGGCAGTACAGAAACCGTTGCAATCACGGTATCCTACGGTGGTACAGCCCTGACAACAACTGACCGTCTGATGAAAGCTACGACTTTATTCCCTGGTGGAGCAGCTTCCATCTCTCAAGGTTCTGTGGAACAAGAGTTGAAATTTACTCAGAAAACCCCAGGAACTGAGGTAGCCGCTGGTAATTACACTGGTGTAGTTGGTCTTGTATTAACTCAAGCAACAACTGCTGCATAATCATATTATAGATACATTCTAGACATTAAAAACCATTGCAGATATTAATACTGCAATGGTTATTTCACTTTTTCTATTATGATTGTTGTCGTTTTCATGGCAATCACTTTCTTTACCGTTAGAGGTGAAATTCCATGGGTATAAAAAAAATAAATATTTATATTGGGACTCTTTTTTTATTACCTATGATATCACCTCTGATAGCCTCGACCACTGTTCCAGTTGGTTTTGAGGAATTAGTTACCGGACAGAAGATATTTCTTGACGTTTCATTATTAGGGCAATCTATTGGGATTTTTGAAGCTAATGTTAATTTCGAGACTATACAATTTGCAAGTCCTATCGAGGTTTTAAAGGCATTAAATCTTCCAATTAAAAATAACGATATACGCTATCAGGCATTGTTAAAAAAAGTATCACTCCCCTTACCTCGCCATGGTGATTTATCCTGCTCCAGCACAAACGGAGCTCCAGGATGTGGATATATTAAAAGCAAAGACATTGATCTTATTTATGACGAAAATGAATCAAAGGTGAACATTTTCGTAGATCCTTTGATACTACCTGCGTCAAACGGAAAAGAGCTTTATTTCAGCCCAACCTCACAAACAGAAAGTGCATTCATACACCAACAAATGTTGAATGTTGTTGGAGACCAAGATTATAAATCGTTGTCATTGCAAGGCTCAGGGGCATTAGGTCTTCTTGCTAACGGATATATTGGTTTTGACTGGTCACTGGACTCTTATTCCAGCAATGATGCAGATTCAAAGAATATCAATGTGGACGATGCTTATTATCGCTACAGCCTCGGGAAACGTCATTATATACAAGCAGGTCGAATGGACAGTCGCGATCTATCGAGTAATTTAGGCGGTAACATTAACTTTACCATGCTACCGTTGGGCGCTATTTCAGGTGCGCGTGTGGGCACATCTCTCAGCTATTTAAATCAGGCCGAAGCTGGTAAAGGCTCCCCTATTACTGTACTGCTATCGACTAAATCACGCGTAGATGCCTATCGTGGCAATCAGCTTTTAGGAACGTTTTATCTCCCCAATGGTTCTAATAATTTAGACACCAGTAATTTCCCTACGGGTAGCTATCAAGTCACACTAAAAATCTATGAAGACAACAATTTAGTACGCACAGAAGATCAACCGTTTACCCGAAGCGGTGGTATCGGGGATGGTACTGTTCAGTGGTTTCTACAATTTGGCCAAACCGCCGATCGCCAACTCTTCTCATCAGGAGATGATGATTCTGAAGATAGTCCAACACATCAGGTGATACAAACAGGGCTTAAAGCACCGTTGCCGAAGAACTTTGTCGCGACTGTCGGTATGGCAAACGTGGCATCTAATAATTACGCAGAAGGCGGTATGGAATGGGATCATACATTTGCTAGCGGTTTTATTGATGGCAACTTCTCGATACAAAGCAACTACTTCTACGGCAATGACGATTCACACGGAAATGTTCAGCAGGTTACCTATAACGATGGGTTTTCTTTGAGCTTTTATCGCAATGACGCTCATGCAAGTACCTGCACTAGTGATGACGTTGATGATTATGTCGATATTGGCTGCTATACCTCAATGACCGCCAACTTCGCTGTACCCATCGGAGGTTGGACGACATCATTAGCCTGGACATACAACGAAACAACGCGCGTCAGTGACTATTACGATACGTCAAAACCGTTTGAAGATAGCATGATCAGTAATACCGAAGATAACAGTACAAGTAATACCTATCAGCTAAGTCTCAACCGTTCCGATTCATTCAGTAGTCTTATACTGAATACTCACATCGGGGGCTATAAACGCGTCAGCGATGACGGTAATGATGATGACAACGGTATCTATATTGGGTTTACGCTAAGCCGCAATAACAACGCAGCCCGCACTCAACCACAAACAAACTCGTCATTCAGCGCCGATTATCGTACCAGTAAAACCAGTGACGATCAGTTGCTTTATACAGCCACTAAAAACTGGGACTGGGGTGAAAACAATAACCGAGAATTTGGTGTTGCTCTCGGAGGGACAAACTCTGACTACGTAAATGGTTCCGTGCACGGCAAGATGGACGGTCAGTTTGGCGAAACCAGCGTTACGGTGTCGGATAGCTATGACAACCAAGAGAACAAACACAACACCTCCGTCAGCGGCACATGGAACTCTTCATTTGCCATTGCCCACTCTGGCATGTTCTGGGGGCCGGGCGGCAACGGCATGCCAGCCGCTGCAGTAGCAGTGAAGATTGACGACGGCCAAGATAATGAAGATCAGGATGCCAAAGTGAACGTCTCAGTAGACGGTGGCGGTTTTGCTGAAATGACATCAGGGGCGAAAGCGCTGTTTCCCATATCCGGATTTAATATGAGTCAGGTGTCCGTTGAGGAAAGCGAACTGGCTAGAGACGGGAGTACAGCGGTGATCACTAGCGGGTCCGGCAAACAAAACGTGTTTATGCTGCCAGGTAAGCTGAAACTTCGCGAAGTTAAAATGGAGTCTCACTATACATTTGCGGGCAGGATGCTAACTAAAGACGGAAAATCGCTACCTTATGGCACCGTGCTTAATGCCAGCATGTACGCATCGACTGCGGATGGCAGTTTTACTGCAGAAATGAATAAGAAGGCCGATATTCTTTATCTGCTCAGTGAGCACCAGATTTATCAGTGCAAAGTCAACGTGAAGGCTAAGCGAGATGTTATCCGCTTTGTCGGTGATACCACCTGTGAGATAACCACTTTGGCTTCGTTGCCGGAAGAATTACAAAATATCGCCCAACTTCACGGCCTGCGTGTCAAAAACGAAACAAATAATATTGCGGCTAATATGGTTGTGGAGAAGTAAATCATGGATAAAATAATAAACAATATCTCTGCTACATTTCTTTTTTTATTATCCTTGCTAGTTGCTTCACAATATGCAAGAGCAGATTTCGAGCAACCTACAGGAAGAAATACTCCGATTACCGCGTATTTCGACAAACAATCCCCACCTTCTCAAATTGACATATGGGTAAATGAAAGTGGCGGCTATGATTCTTCCAACCCCCGCAAGTGGGGGATGAACACATTAGTTTGCAAATCATCATCTGATCCTATAAATGGAAAATGCCCAACTAGACCTAATGAATATGGTAAAACCGGCGTTGCTTCTATTCCTTTGACGTTTGTAGAAAAGCGTAGCAAACTGAGCTTTGAGATTAATGTTTCAGGTTATTATTATAAGGCGTGGATCCCTGCTTCTACTTGTGACAGTTCGGCTACCCATATAATGCTTTATTCGGCAATATCTTATTATTGTAAAGACGAGATGAATACTGAATCCGATACAGATATTTTCAGTGTTTACCTTACACAGGATGAATTAAAAAAATTCCCCTTTGGGGGCATATGGGAAGCTAAATTGACTCTTGGCCTCATGCGAGATGACAACTACGGTAAGTTGGGTGACTGGAATTCAGCGATCACATTAAATGTGAGTGATATCAGCAATCAGGCCATATACTTCCCAAGTTTTGGTGCAGGCCAAGGAAAAGATGCACAACCGCACGCCGATCTGAATTTGCGCCCTCTACCCGGCGGTGACCGACAGGTGCTCGGCAGACTCAGCGGTACTACCTCGTTGGATATGTGTTTGTATGATGGCTATGGTTCAAACAGCCGCCAATTTCAGGTGACTCTTTCGGAACCACCTGAATACCCTGAAAACCCAGAGGGAAGACAGTCGGGGCAATTCTCCGTTTATAACGACAATGGCGAGCGTAATAACAAAAACAACCGTATTGATTACGGAGTGAAAATGTATTTCCCAGAAAGTAATAACTTCCAGAATGTGGTCAACGGCCAAATGTATACATTACCTAATATTAATACCGACGATATTCGTGCGGTTCGCTTAGCCAGCAACATTTCTAATGTAGTACTGTGTGTACCCACACCACTACAAATTAGTACGCCAGCATTCAATATCGTTGACAAAACTAACGGGCATTATACTGGTAAGATTCGCGTCGTATTCACACCAAGCTTGTGGTAATAATTTCACAAACATGAAAAGCCTCATGAATATTCATACTAAATTATTGGCGACAAGCGTACTTATTTTAGTATCCGCGTCAGGCTGGTCAAATATTGATGTTTCGCCGATGAGCGCCAGAGTCACACCACAAGGAGTTACTCTCATAACGGTTATCTCTAAAGATGAAGGAGCGCGTTTTATTCAAACAAGCGTAAAACAGGTATTGAGCCCAGCTACTAAGCAAGAAAATGAAGTTGCGGAAAGTATTAGCAGTGTTGAAAGCATCATCGTTTCACCATCAAAGTTTATTCTGGCCGCCGGGCAAACCCACAACATTCGCCTAGTGACGATGAATTTACCTGCCACTGAAAAAGTGTATCGTTTATATGTTGAGTCCCTCCCCGCAAAAGATGGGGAAGCGAAAGTGGATACTGAACAGCTTAAAACTGAAGTGGGCATTGATCTAGTATGGGGCGTGGTGGTGCACGTCCCACCGTCAAATCCCGTCATCAGGCTAACCTTAGATAGCGCCACTCACCAAATTATCAACGATGGGAATTTCCATTTGAAGATTTCCAGAGTGGGTTATTGCACAGACAGCGACAACGACGACACTTGCCGCTGGTTCAAAACGAATAAAAACTTATACCCGTCACAAAAACTGGCTCTTCCTGAAAACCATCAAAACGGGAAGATTAAAGTTGATTATTACAATGAGTACAAACATTCCTCGGCGGAAGCTGTACTAAATTAATCATAAATTATTCAGCATGTTAGCTGACATTGCTCCAGCTAACATGTCTATTTTCTTAAACCTCGACCAACCAACACTTCTCTACTCCCCGCAACTTAGTTCTCCCTTAATGTTGGCTTAAGCAACTCGCTATACCCTAAGCTTATTCTGTCTATCAGATCTCATTCAGTAACCCTTATGCGCTGAAGTAGGTTTGAACCCACAGTGATGTTAACGCCGTTCTCATGATGAGTCGGGTTGAGGCCATCTTCTATCAAGATGGTACCTAATGGACTTTCACTCATTATTGGTAATGTTATGAAGACTCAAAATAAAATTATCTCAATCCCTCTGTATGCAAACTCGCGCGACCTGATCGCGAGTCAGTCGCTCTTTAGCAGCGCATTTTATCTCGTTATCCCTTTCCTCGTGCTGTTTATGCATGACTCGCTGCGCTTGTCTGGGGAGGTCATCGGGTTTGTGGTTGGGCTGCGCTTTTTTGCCCAACAGATGATGTACATGAAGAGTGAACAGCTCGCCCACTCTATCGGTGGGAAAAATCTTTTGCTGCTCGGATGCTTGACGCAGGCGAGTGGTTTTTTGTGTTTGGCATTCGCTAATCAACCCAACCTGCTCATCGCAGGAGTACTACTCACAGGAGTTGGCGGTGCGTTATTTGCACCAGCCAAAAGCCTGCTGATGAACGAAGCGGGCGAAGGCGATCATAAGCTGAAATCAGGCAAGGTTTTGGAACTTGGGAATTCAGTGGCTATCGCGGGCGAAATAGGTGCTCTCGTAGGGCCATTACTGGGATTTTGGTTAGTCAGCCTTGGTTTTCATGCTCTTGCATGGGGTGGCGCTTTGGTGTTTGTCGCCGCCATGATTTGGTTAGCGCAAAAACTCCCCGCTAGTTTCTATTACCCTGCGTTGCCGAAGCAAAAAGGCACGTGGCAAAACGTGTTGCAAAATCGCCGCTTCTTGGTGTTTGTATTAGCCTATAGCAGCTATTTGCTCAGCTACAGCCAGCTATTTTTAGCCCTTCCTCTGACGTTGCGTCATTTGGGTGGGGAGAGCGAATACATTGGCCTGCTGTTTGCGTTTTCCGTATTGATTTCAATGCTGATCCAGAAAGGTCTACGTAGCTTTACGAACAGAAAAGAAAGTCAGCTATTGGTGATGGGATTTTCAACCCTGTCGCTCGCCTTCATCTATATGGCATTTGTCGCAATTCGCCATCAGACCACCGGGTGGCATGGCTATTTGCCGCTGTTGATGTTTGTATTCCTCATCAACTGTGGGCAGATCCTGATTGTGCCAACAACCAAACGCCTCGTGAACTACTTTGCAAATGGCAATGATACAACGCCGTATTATCAGGCGTTGGCGTTGAGCGGTGGCTTCGCGGTTTTAGTTGGCAGCCCCATCATAGGGGAACTGATGGAAGCCACTCGCCACAGCCTAACACTCGCCGGTCTACCTTGGTTTGTGATGGCGTTATTCCCTGCGCTTAGCGCCATGGCTATCGGGTTGATGTTCCCAACCACGCCGGCAAGAGCCTACTAATCATTCACAAATAATCATTCACAAACAATCGTTCATAAACCGAATGGTGCGTCGCCCCTTAATGTTCCCTTAAGCTGTGATTGTTAAGGTAACGATATGGGATGAGGCACCATTTTTTGCTTCAAATTCTGAATACCACACTTTCTGCTAATTTTCAGATTAATGGCCTTTACTCCCGCGATGCCGACTTTTATTGTACGCGCTCTTTTGCCGCTACTGATGTGGGCCAATGTGGCCTTACTGCTCGGCTTTGTTAGGGCGTCATTCGATAAAATAGCTGCTATTTCATTGAGATGCCTATTTTGGGTTTGTTAGAAGAGTAAGACGTTATATGGAACAGTTTAACCAAGCGCTCTTTATGCTTGTGAACGCCACGCCAAATTCTCCGGCTTGGCTGATTGCGTTAGCCAAGTTTTTTGCCAATGATTTGATCGCCATTGTGCCAATACTGATCGTGAGTTTCTGGCTATGGGGTCCACGTAAGGCAATGGCAGAGAACCGCACTCTGGCGACCAAAGCCACCTTTGCTCTGATTTTTGCCCTACTCGCCTCGCGCGTCATTGGCATGATATTTCCTCATGCTCGGCCGTTTGTTGACGGTATCGGCTATCAATTTATCCCGCACGCCCCCGACAACTCATTCCCGAGCGATCATGGTACTGGCATCTTTACCTTTGCTCTGGCATTTTTGTTCTGGTATCGCCATCTGCTATTCGGTGTAATTTTAATGGCATTAGGCGTGTGCATCGCTTGGTCTCGCGTCTATCTTGGCGTGCATTGGCCGCTGGATATGGTTGGAGGGCTGCTCGTAGGACTCATGAGTTGCGCCGTGACACAGCTGCTTTGGGGCATGATCGGCCAAAGCATCGTGAGCCGCTTGCATCAGATTTACTCCTTCAGTTTTGCTCTGCCGATTCGACGAGGCTGGGTGAGACAATAAGCTCAATGAGATGATCAGCCCGTTTTGCGGGCTTTTTTGTATCTACTAGACTACATTCACTCAATCACGAATTTGCGCCACGGCAGGCGCAGAGGTAAGATGAAAGGCCTCGCGAACGATTGAATTCGTTGAAAGTAGTCGCATTTATCTCATCCAACATCACGTTGGAACGTTGTTCCTTATCCGGAATCTCATGGGAAAAGGCATCCCGATTATTCTTGCCCGGCTTAAGTACCGGTCACTTTACTGAGAGAAACTATGGAAACCCGGCGTTACGATCGTATTAACCGCTTGTCACAGGCGCTCAAACGAACAGATAAACTACATCTCAAAGATGCCGCCGAGTTACTTAATGTCTCAGAAATGACGGTGCGCCGCGATTTAGCCTCACAAAGTAGCGACGTGGTCTTACTGGGGGGTTATGTGGTGCTAGACCCAAAGATCCATCAAAGCGCTCGCTACTTCGTGACCGATCAGCAGGAAAAACGTGTCAAAGAAAA
>Ga0308165_1004017_pt1 | contig 15064 bp, 5 predicted proteins | sample PhyWR2_FD_201032 | JGI IMG/M metagenome (GOLD analysis project Ga0308165, IMG submission 201032) | Phyllosphere microbial communities from UC Gill Tract Community Farm, Albany, California, United States - DLSLW.R2 | ecosystem: Host-associated > Plants > Phyllosphere > Unclassified | place: USA...
AGACCCTTTCGTTGTTACCGCCAGTAGCCGATCGTAATAGGCGCGTTTGTTGCCGATAATGTATCGGCTGAGATAAAGGACTGGAATATCCAGAAGGCCTTTATCTACAAGGTAGAGCAGGTTGAGGACACGGCCAGTACGGCCGTTGCCATCGATGAAGGGATGGATAGCTTCAAATTGGTAGTGCATTACTGCGAGACGGATCAATGGATCGATATCTTCGGCTTCATGAATATAACGCTCCCAGTTGGCTAGCTTGTTTCGGAGCAACTCCTGTCCTTCTGGCGGAGTGTAAATCACCAAGCCTGTCGCTTCGTTCATAAGCGCCGTGCCGGGTGTCGAGCGGATGTCGAGTTCAACCCCCTTTATCCTACGGCAGATGGCTATCGCAGTGGACGTTGAAATCGGGCGCTCTTTGAGTGATTGGAACCCTTCATTTAGCGCCTTACGATACCGCAGCGCCTCTTTCGTTGCAGGGTCGGCTTGATCTCCAGTCTCGTTGGCGAAGCGGAACAGCCGATCGGTCGTAGTAACTATATTCTCGATTTCCGAGCTCGCTTGCGCCTCGAGCAATGGAATCGAGTTGATGAGGACCGATTGATTGGGGATGAGCTGTCCCGACACGCGAAGTTCGGCGAGCGAGGCCCTGGCCGCGATGCATGCTTTTAGGACGGCCTTCGTCTCTATGTCCTCTCTCGGAGGCAGCGATGGAAGGTCGTTATAGGGGTGGTCTGGACGAAACGTCATGTCGATCAATCCTGATTTAGACGACATGACGCATTGGATATGTCGTTGATATCGACATGTGACAAAGCCATGTCGATGAAATCGGATTATATCGACATGTTCTGCGATCGCAAGCTGCTTTTGCAAACACCGAAGATACGGAGAATGATCAAACGAAAGCGTAGAATATATGTCGGTTACAGCCCCTTCAGCGGCTAGTTTAACAAGCAAGATGGTTACATTGGAGCATAAGAACTCAACTATGCGCTACAGCTGGCCATTTGGATCGGAATAGCCAGAAAAGCCTTGGACCAGGGGAGGGAGCATAGGTTCGGAGTGCAATCGGCGCTTCATCTTGTAAGGAACGTTCAAACAGAATTTGGAAACGCACAGGCGATCGTCACTACAACGGTCCGCCAATCCTCGCCGACCGACACACTGATTTTCGGCCTGAAATCAATCAACTATGATAACCAATAAATAGTGTAGTTTCCAAACCCCGATCAGCAACAGCATGTTGTGCAAGGATAGCGGCGATATGTGAGTTCTGACGAATAGTCAGGCACGCTCGTTTTGTATCAGAGTTTGGTGGGCTGACTTTCCGCCAGTAACTAATTTCAGTGATTGCTTTTTTTTGTGCCGTTTATGTAACGTTGGCGAACTGGGGGATTAGTTTTAGGGGTATCTACGTTTGTGATGAGTAAGAGAGCAGGCTGCCGAGCTGGAAGAAATCTTGTGCGCAAACCTGATCCGCTTATTGATGCATCCCTTTAAATCCTTCGAGCCGCGAGGCTTTGTGGCGTGTTCTAACACTTGCTCGATTTAAGTCCTCGATCCGGCATTTCTGGATTGGACAACCTGTAATTTGAAAAGGCTAAGACCTAATGAAATCTACAATTGCAGCGGCGATTATGCTGGCATCGGCTACGTGTTTATCGACTACTGTCTGGGCACAGGAGGTTTATGATTTCCTGGATGCAAAAGGGCAACCCTTCATGACTGCGAAATATTTTGGCATTAATGACGGTTCTTACGGTGAATATGATGAAATATCGACGCGGAATTTTTCGCCGTTTGACGTTGAACAGCTAAATTTTGCGATTATGCACTGGGCAGAAATTATTCAGGTTATTCCGGGGACATCTCCCGCAATTTTTAATATAGGCACGATGGATGACTTTAATGCTTATGCGTCGAGTCCGATAGCTTTTGAAGAAGTGGGCGCGCCAACAAAGGTACAGGCTGCATTGACAGATCAGAACCCCGGTGAGCCGATCAATGGTGCGCATGGTTTTATCCGGATAGGCATACTGCCATGGGCAGCGGAAGGTTACGCACCCTCACAAATTCCTTTGAGTTCTGGGATTTCGCTTACAACCACAATGGTTCATGAGATTGGACATGCTTTGGGGGTTGCGAGCAATTTTGAGATACGTCTCCAGAACGATGGTAAGTACCTTGTTTATACTAATGATAGCCCAAACGCCTGGACAAGCCATCTTTATGATGACAACGGGCAGAAAAGCAGTGCCGGGCAAATTGTCTGGTGCCAATTTTGTAACAACTTAGAAGATAATGATGGTGAAATTTTATTGCCAGAAGAGATATTTGATGTGCGAGACAATAAACCATATTTTGGTGGGGTGCATGTCGATGAAGTCTTGGCGGGGGGCATGGCGGGCGTACCGCTAAGCATGTCCGCTTATCAGAATTCGAACAAACCAGACTTGCCTTTCCTCGCGCATATTGAGCTCAAGAACAGCTTGATGAGTCATCAGCCCTACCGCAACTATACCAATTTTATGGAAGCGGAATTGGCGATATTGCAGGATCTTGGCTACACGATCGACCGACGAAATTTCTTTGGTTATTCTGTCTATGGAGACAATCAGACATTAATCAATGACAATCCATTTTTTGGCCGTAATGCACAAGGTTCGGCCTATGTTCAGAATACATATAATACCGCTACGCTCGGTCTTGGTCTCCATGTCTATGGCAGCAACAATACCATTTATCAGCGAGCTGATTTGTTATCTGCCGGCGCGGGCGGTGCAGGTATTCGTGTTGACGGACAGAGCAATGATCTAAGCATTTTGCGCGGTACACGTGTTTATGCTGATGGTGTGAATGGCCGCGGCGTCATGTTCGCTTATGGTAAGAACCATACCCTGACGCATAGAGGTGACATTCAGGCGCTGGGCCAAAATGGCATCGCAGTCAGTTTTGATTTTGGCCATAATTCAATGGGGGATGAGGGGATATTCGGTGAATACCGGGGCTCTTACATTCTGCGCGGGGAGCAATCACTTGACCGCTACACTCCGGAAGCCATGGAAGCCGCATTGAATGAGGTTAATGGCTCGCTGGTGTCGTCATTCGATCTCACAGGACGTGTCGCTGGCAGTCAGGCCGCCATTTTCATGTCTGAAAACGCTCTGGTTGACCGAATTAACGTTATGCAAGGCGCACAGATTACTGGCGACATTATCTCTAACTACAAAGAAACAGACGAAAACGGCGATTTGCGCCTGACGGACTTAAGCTTTGGTTTGGCCGCTGATAGTGAAGGGCGCTCGACGGGTAGCGCGGATGCTGATTTCAAAAATGCTTATGATGGTGACATCACCGGCAGTAATATCGCTCTCCACTTTGATGGTGGCATCACGCAATTGAGCGGCAAGCATGAGCTTTTCAATGTTGCTGTTGCGGAAAATGCTACCATCGCAGGTCAGGGAAGTTATCTGATTAACGCGACGCAGCAATTCAACAACGCAGGCATACTTAATCCATCAGTTGCCGGAGAAGCGATTACGATAAATGGCAATTACACCCAGTCGGAAACTGGTAAGTTGCAACTCGTTTTCAATAATCAAAAAGACATTAGTCAGTTGATTGTTAACGGTCATGCCAGCCTGGACGGTACAATTGCATTCGCTCCCATAAAAGGCTGGTATCACAACGGTTTCAGCATAACATCGGATGAGTGGGTAAACGCCGATACGACGAGCGGAGGATTTACAAATTTAGGGTTATCGCTTGCGTCTCCAACACTGACTGCAGTCGGCTCTGATAACGGCAATGGCAGCTATACTGTGTCTTTATCACGCTCGAATGATGCTTATTCGCGTTATGCGAATAATGTTAATGGGCGGGGTGTGGGGCTCGCGCTAGATGGAAGTGTGAATACAGCGACGACTGGTATGCAGGAACTGATTGCTGCAATGGATTTTTCTGCCCTGGATGGGGCTACCATTCGTGAGGCCTTACCGAAGCTATCGGCTGAATCTTACGCTTCTGCTTCCAGCGTGCTCATCAATACCAGCAGTGCAACGCGTGCTTCAGTCAATAATCGTCTGCTGCAAGCTTTTGGTGGAACTCTTACCGCCGCGATATCTGTGATGGGTTATGCGCCGACTACTCAACGGAAGCCGGTTACGGATGCTATTACCACGATGGCGTCGCCAGCGCTTACCCAAGATGATTTTAACCGCTATGCTGCCTGGGGCGCAGCTTATGGTAGTTGGTCAAATCAGTCTGGTGATGGCAATGCGGGGCGTACCAAGTCCACGCTTGGAGGTTTCAGCACGGGTATTGATGCCGCTGTTTATGACAACTGGCGTTTGGGTGTGATGGCTGGCTACAGCCGCTCAACCTTTAAAACCGCATCACGAAACTCATCAGGCTCAAGTGATAATTATTCGCTAGGTGTCTATGGCGGCACTGAATGGGCAGCGGCGGCAAGTTCGGTCGGTCTGCGCACTGGGCTCGCCTATTCCTGGCATAATCTTGAAATGGGCCGTTCGGTCGCGTTTAACGGCTTTTCAGATAATCTATCCGCTGATTACAACGCGGGCACATTCCAGATCTTTGGTGAACTGGGGTATAAGCTTAATCTGAGCTCGCGCGCCATAATCGAGCCTTATGCAAATCTGGCCTATGTGCATCTCAGAACAGACGGATTTACGGAAAAAGGTAGCAACGGCGCAGCGCTTTCCGTACAGTCCGATGGCACAGACACCACGCTGTCGACACTTGGCTTTCGTGCGTCTACCAGTTTTGAACTTGGCAATATAGTAACGACAGCGCGTTCCGATCTTGGCTGGCGCCATGGCTTTGGCGATGTGATCCCGTCATCGACGGCAAGCTTTGCAGCCGGGTCCGACATGTTCACCACAATTGGTAATTCAATCGGCAAGGATACCGCATTGATTGAAGCGGGCCTTGATTTTGCTGTTTCCGAAAATGCAACGCTGGGTGTTGCTTATCAGGGTCAGTTTGGTTCGAAGCTCACCCAAAATGGTTTAAACGCGAACTTTAGCTTGAAGTTCTAATAATCACTAGCTTGGCGCAACATTAATCCTAGTTGCGCCAGCCTAGATAGATAGTCAAGAACTTGTATACGGCCGACCACTGAGGATCTGATCGCTCGACTTGGTATGACGTAAAGACGCGATGAATTTTCTAAAGTCGTCATGGCTATTATGTATTTAATCAATCATTCAAACATTTATCACCAATTTCAGTGATTACTTATTCTTTTTTAGTAATATTATATTTTGGGGTCCTGTTCTCAGGGATGTATTTGATTTGTCGGGTGTTATGGGGCGGGCATGTTTTCTTTTAAGAGTGGATTGAAATTTCTGCTGCTATCAACGGCGCTTATGACGCCAAATTTTGCTTTTGCACAGAATCTGCCTCAAGCCTCTGCAAATCTTGCTGATGCAGAATATTACGCCAATTGGGGGCTTGATATGATCAACGCCTTGCCAGCCTATCAGAAGGGCTTCACGGGCAAGGGTGTGGTCGTTGCGGTTGTCGATTCCGGGTTTGATGTTAATCATCCCGAGTTTGCCGGACGTATTTCGGCGTTTTTATATAATTTTGGCGACGATCAGGCTCCTGATAATGTCTTCCCAGAGCGCAAATCTGACACGTCGCTGAACGGACATGGTGTTCATGTTGCAGGTATCATTGGTGCAGGCCGTAATGGTTTTGGTATGCAAGGCGTGGCCTATGACGCCATGATCATGCCGCTTCGTGCGATTGAAGTCGCTGGCAGACGAGACGATCTCTATCCTTCAGACGAAGCTATTATTTATGCTGCTGATCATGGTGCCCAGGTTTTGAATGGCAGCTATGGTCCACCTTCCTTCCCACTTCCAAAAATTGATGGACAGACAAATCCATATTATCAGGTTTTGGATTATCAGCTCCAACTTTCTGACCCCGGCGAACTTGATCAAACATATGAAGCGCTGAAATATGCGGCGGAAAAAGACGTGGTCTTGGTTTTTGCCGCCGGCAACGAGCGTCAGGTCCAGCCAGGGTACTACACGTCCATACCAAGTGGAATTGGTATGCTTCCGCTCATCACTCCGGATTTCATCCGCAGCGGGAAAATCAGGTTTATCGACTACGACGCTCCTGGTCGCGATTTCAATGATCCATCAACTTATACCTTTCTAGATCCCGCAGATCCCGACTTCGATGACATGGATTTTTCCGATCTGAAAGGATCGCTTATTGCTGTTGTCTCCGTTGGGCCAGATGGGAATATGGCGCCCTATAGCAATGAATGTGGTGAGGCGGCAGAATGGTGTCTGGCAGCGCCCGGCGGGACGATGACGAAACTAGGCGATCCAAAAGGCATCTACTCGACCTGGCCAGCAGGTGATCCTACGAATGACAATCAGGAATATAAATATTTACAAGGCACCTCGATGGCATCGCCGCATGTTGCGGGGGCTGCAGCTGTGGTGCGATCAGCATTTCCTTATCTGAATGCGCGTCAGACAATTGAAACCATTCTCACGACGGCGACCAAAGAAGGTTTTGAAGACGAAGCGAAGTTCGGGCAGGGGCTGTTGAATCTCGGTGCTGCCGTCGATGGCCCCATGGCATTTCGCTATACCGGCGTTTTCGATGTTGATACGCAAGGCTATTCTTCGATCTGGTCAAACTCAATCTCGGGCATTGGCGATCTGACCAAGCGTGGCGAAGGTATTCTCGTTCTCGATGGCAACAATAGCTATCAGGGTGGAACCAGCGTTGTTGGTGGCGTTCTTGAGGTGAATGGCAGCATCACTTCACCGACAGATGTGTCTGAAGAAGGCACGATTGCCGGACTTGGCGCTGTTGGCGAATTGACCTTGTTTGACGGTGGTAACGTTGCGCCGGGCAGTGCATTCAACCCAGACAATGCCATTGGCACGCTCACTGTCAATGGAACATTCACGCAGCAAGCGGGGTCAACCTATCTGGCGGATCTCATTGCAGGAAATGGCCCAGATGCTGGCGTCGATCAGATTGTTGTCGATGGCGCCGCTGATCTTCAGGATGGCAGTTCGCTCGAACTGGTGCACAAAGGATTTGCTTCTGGCGCACAGGCCTCATCGCGTTCTGTTTTGCTTAGTGCGACGGGCGGCGTAAACGGCACTTATGGCGAGATCGCTGGTTCATATGTTCAGGATGCGCGCTTTATCGATTTCGCGCTTGATTATGATGCCAACAACGTCTTCCTCGATACAAGCCGCTCAGATGTTGCATTTGCAGATATTGCAAACAGCCAAAACCAGTTCTCAACCGCTGTAGCATTGGAAAGTCAGGGAAGCGGCGGCACGCTCTATGATCACATCCTGTTTTTGAGACAGCAAGATGCTCGACAGGCTTATGATCAACTCTCTGGCGAAGCTTATGCGTCGATCCAGTCGACATTCATCAACAACAGTGCCTATACGCGCTCGGCAGTTTATAACAATCTGTCTCAGGCTTTCGCGTCGGCATCTGCTGAAGGTAGCCAGCTTTCAGAAAATGGGCGCTTGCCAACCATTTGGGGGCACGGCTTTGGCGGTTGGACGAACCTGTCTGGTGATGGCAATGCCGCACGCTCGAAATCCAGCATTGGCGGTTTCGTCTCCGGCATAGATGCGCAGGTTTTTGATAACTGGCGCCTGGGTGTGCTGGCCAGCTACAGCCAGACAAATTTCCGTCTCAATGAGCGTATGTCTTCGGGCACGAGTGATGATTACACAATTGGCACTTATGCAGGTACGGAGATGCCTGTGGCACAGGGCATTGTCGCATTCCGCTCGGGCCTGTCCTATACATGGCACAACATTGAGATGAAGCGCGCAATTGCATTTGCTGGCTTCGATGACCGTCTGTCATCAAGCTATGATGCTGGCAGTTTCCAGGTGTTTGGCGAATTAGGCTATAAGCTTCCATTCACTCAAAAGGCGAGCTTCGAGCCATACGCAAATCTCGCATATGTTCGACTGAAAACAGATGCTTTCTCAGAAACCAGCACTCAGGGGGCAGGGCTGAACGTCGACGAAAACTCGATGAACACCACGCTTTCGACGCTCGGCTTCCGTGCGACAGCGACTTTGAATGAGAAGGTTATTCCCGTCAAAGCACGGGCAGATCTTGGATGGCGACATGCTTTTGGTGATGACAGATCAAACTCATTTGCAAGCTTTGCCGGATCTGATGGCTTTGTCATTGGAGGAACCAGCATTGGGAAAGATACCGCGTTGGTTTCGGGTGGCTTCGATTTTGAACTGAGCAAATCTGCTTTGTTGAATGTCTCTTATCAGGGACAGTTCGGCTCCGGCCTCACGCAAAATGGCGTGAATGCTAATCTAAGAATGAAGTTCTGACGGAGTGCATGTGGCGATGAAGTGCTGGCTGGGAATTGTAACACTATCGCTCTCACTGATGGGCCTTGCTACAGGTCAGGGAAAAGCTGATTTTACTGGCGAGCCAGCACGCTGGATTCAAAACCCGGCCCTTTCACCAGACGGAAAACTGATTGCGTTTACACATCGCGGTCAGATTTTTTTGACGGACGATGATGGCGGACTGGCCTTTCCGGTTTCACCTGCTGATGCATATAGTCATAGTGTTGTATGGGCTCCGGATTCCAAACGACTAGCCTTTGCCTCTGATGTGAATGGCGATGATGATGTCTATGTTGCTGACTTCTCGGGAAAACTGCAGCGCATGACTTACTCGTCGGCAAAAGAGGTTCCGACCAGCTTTTCACCTGATGGCAAAAGTGTGCTTTTCACAGCTGTGAGGTTAGGGGATGCAAAACGCAGCGTCCAGGCGGCGCAAAGCTGGAAGCCGCAGCTCTATGCTGTCGATACACAAAGCGGCCGGGAACGGCTTGTTCTTCCTAATCTGGCCCGTCAGGCCCACTGGAACCCGGATCAGACAAAGCTCGTCTATAGTTATGATCCTTCAAACGACCCGCAGGAACGCCAGCACCGTGTGGCAGCCAACGCGCGTCAACTCTGGTTTTATGAGCCTGCTACCGACAAATATAATCGTATCTTCGATGTGGACGGAACGGACAGGTTTGACCCGCATTGGAGTGCCGATGGTCAGCAGCTTAACTACCTGTCTGAAGCGTCGGGTTGGCTTAATGTCTGGAAGCTCGATTGGAAAACTGGTGCTGAAACGCAGCTGACGCATTTCGAAGACACACCAGTCCGCGATTTATCTGTCGCCGATGACGGTACAATAGCGTTTTTATTGAATGGTCAGGTGCAAACGCTCGCATCAGGCGCTGACAAGCTGGAAGAAATTGAGATCAATACTCTGGAGCAGGGGATGCACCGTCTCCCCAATTATAAAGCTTCAACCAGCCAGGAGTTCCAGTCGTCCCCGGATGGCAAACATTTTGCAGTGATTGCGAACACAGATGTCTTTCTGATTGACCTCAAAGGAAACTATCGACAGCTAACGAATACGCCCGGAGAGGAGCGGGATATTGCGTTCTCTCCAGATGGCCGGATTTTGGTTTATGCTGCAATGCGCAATAACAAATGGGGCATCTACGGCATTGATCTATCGGAAGATCAGCAGAGCGGCAAACTCGGTCTGTCTCATCAGGAAGTTCCTCTTGTAGTTTCTGATAATAGCAATTCCCTCGACCCCAAATTTTCACCAGATGGTAGCAAGCTGGCTTTTTGGTCTGATCGCCGGGAGGTTAAGGTTCTGGATTTGGCGTCAGGCGATATTGCCACGCTTTATCGGCCAACAGATTATAACTCGGACTATTTCGATAAACGCGGTGATTTTAGCTGGTCGCCGACTTCAAAAGACTTATTGGTGCAATGGCGCAGCATTGACGGTTCCGTGCTGAACCGCGTCGCGATTGTACCTGCTGATGGAAGTGGGCCAATGCAGCCGCTATCGGTAAAAGTGCCCAACTTTTATGGTGGTTTCTGGAGTGCTGATGGAACACAGTTAATCGGCTATACGACCCTTTATACAAACCGTACAGCCAATAACCGTCATCACGGTTCTAATCTGGATTTGTACCGCGTATTTTTGTCAACTCAGGCGCGTCAGAATTATTTCGCGGCCCTTAAGGATCAGAACGAGCTCGAAGACCCCACGGATCAACAGTCAGCAGCTGAAGTCACGCGTTATGATCCAGACCGTCAACGCAGTCATCTGCTTGAAGGCCGGCTGACGAGCAATTTACCAGGCCCAGACGTGTTGACGGCGGCGCCGGACGGGAGAAACCTGCTTGCCATTTTTACGGACGCTGAGCATTTATCTGTTGGACTAATTAGCCTCGATAATGGTGAGTTGGAAGAAGTGGCTCAAATTCCCGTTCCTGATCCCGAGCAAGTGCAATTCATCCGGTATAATGCTGCTCTACAAGCCGTTGATGTGAAAACAGCCACTCAGATCATTCGCTCCTCCATTAACGATCCAGCACTCCGGTTGGAAATTCCGCTCGACATACTCTTCACCCGTGATGAAGATGCGGCCCTTGTTGCTACCTTTGAACAAGCCTGGGCAGATGTGAATGATCGTTACTATGATGCTGCACACGAAAATCGTAATTGGAAGAAAATAGGCGATAAATATCGTGCCTATTTGCCTTCCATTGCTGGTCACCGCGATCTTGAGCGATTGCTTGCATCCATGTTTGGGGAGCTATCCGCCTCCCATCTGTTCACTGGGATCACCCAACCTAATTCTGCACTGATTGGCATGGGCACCCAGAATGATGCGTTGGGCATTTATCTGGATGATGCATATACCGGAGCAGGGCGAAAGATTGCTGCGATCCTGCCTGGTGGTCCAATGGATCAGCAGAGCCTTCATGTTGGTGCTGGTGATATTATAACCTCTATCAACGGGCAGGTGATCCCGGAAGCAGGTGGAATTGCACGTTTGCTGGACATAAATGCGGAAAGACAAGTCGTTATTGGTCTTGCAGACGGCACAACAGATAAAGAGCGTTTCATCGAAGTGACGCCAATAGGCTGGCTTGATGAGCTCATATTGGCCCGAAAAAATCTGAGTGATAAGCGCACTGCGATGGTAAGTAAACTATCGCGACAGTGTGTTGTCTATCAACCGCTATATTCCATGGATAATGACAACTATCTGTCTTTGATTGGAAATTTGACGTCACAGCGTGGACTTGCGAAAGCTGCGCTCATTGATGTGCGTTCAAACGATGGTGGCAATCTTACACGCGAATTGATTACCTTTTTAAGTGGCAGACCAGCTTTCAGTTATGGTGTCGATGGTCGTGCTCGGGACTTGGGACCAGATAATGTCTGGTTGTGGCCGAGCGCTGTGCTGGTTGACAGTTTCAGCTATTCGGATGGATCGATCTTCCCGCAGGCTTATCAAGATCAAAAGATCGGCAAGCTTATAGGTGACGTGCTGCTTAATACTGGCACTTCGGTAACGACAGTTGACAGTAAAGTGCTTCCGGGGTTGCAATATAATTTTCCGGTCATGCCTTACCGCCATGTGGATGGGCGGAAATACGAAAACGAAGTTATCACACCCGATATTGTGGTGCCTTTTGATCCAAACACTTCCAGTATTAATAAAGACCCGCAATTAGCGGCTGCAGTCGCTTCGTTGATGCAGCAGATCGGTTCCGATAGCGATTGCAGGATTGAGTAGATGAATAAACACATCAAAGCAGCCTTGATGCGCGTCCGCTACGCCGTCTGACATTGTTGTAATAATCGGATGCCGTTGAGATCGGCTTGTATGAGATGGCCAAAGCGCATGTCTTCAAACTGTGAGCTACGCTACTTCTTTCAGGATAGTGCGCACAGGCAGTGGTGCTGTACCAAGATATCCTCCAACCATCCTGGTGATATGCTCAACTATATCGGCTTCAGTGGAAAGTGAGTGGCCGCAGTCATTGAGAACGATGGCATGGGTCAATGTCTCAACCGTAGTTACGCAAATGAATGCAGCCGTATCGAGATCTTTGAGTTGAACGTCGTCCTTACACTGTTCGAGATATTGCCGCACGAGATTCAGCGTTTCCTTTCGGATGGCTTCAACCTCGGCAAGTTTTCCTATTCTAGGGACTTCTTCCTTAAAGATGCGGTGAAGCTCGGGATCGACCCGGTGTGCAGAAATCATCGCGCGAATGAGCTCCCGCATGGCGCTATTGAGGTCATCCGACGCGCATTTTTGCATTGCGCTTTCTAGCAAAGCCAGAATTTCACGATTGTGCCTAGCAACAAGCGCAGCCACAAGCGACTCTTTATTGGGAAAATATTGGTAAAGCGATCCGATACTCACACCCGCTATGGCGGCGATGCGATTTGTGCTCGTCCGGGCGTATCCTTCACGCACCAAAACGCGAGCAGTGGCATCAAGTATCACCTCAACGGTTAGTTTTGACCGCTCTTGGGAAGCCAGTTTTCTGGGATTTGTGGTTCTCAGACTGGGCATAGTAGTGAAATCCTAATGCGAGTAGACAATACAAGCCATAACTCACATATTTCGTATAAATCGTCAATGATAAAGGAAAATAGTAAATGTTTCGCAATTCAATACAAGTATTTTTATATATCATGGCCATAATAAATTAAAAGTTAGGGTTTTATAACGTGATGACTGTCATAAATGGAATAATACTATCTTTGGTAATGTTACTCGCAGCTGGTTGCTCTACTTTAGAGCAAAAAGTAGAGGTTTTTACGGCAGAACATGTATCGGCGAAACGCTATCAGACATCTAAAGACAAATCCAACGTGCCGAAACTAGGTTGGAAAGGTGCGACTGGGAGCGATTACGTCATCAATCAATGATCTATTACTGACCGTAACTAAATATTGGTATCTGGTGCCTGGTGTCTTGGCAGCTGCCAAAAGGAAGAGCCGCTGGCGGCTCAGCTTAAAAGCCGCGACGCCCGTCCGCTTCGCCGTTTGGCATTGTTGTAATAGTCGAATGCCTGCTGCACTGATCGATGGCGCGATTGTTCCATAGCTTCAGGTGGACTTGCCCTGATTTAGTGGAGGGGTTCTTTCACTAAATCAGGGCAAGTCCAAAAAACACCTGATCAAATAACAAGGAGTTCTGGCAACATTATCGATATGATTGTTTTTTGTTAAATTGAACTGAGAAATTCTCCGCAATTGCCTGTACAGCTGCATGGATTGGTCCTGCAGTGAGGCTTGGGAGTACAGAGCCATCGACAACATATAAGTTATCTAAACCGCGTAGCCGTAAATCGCTATCGACAACCGATCTGTCATCTTTCCCCATGCGGCAAGTGCCCGATGGGTGGTGATGGGTGATCACAGCCTTAGCAACAAATGCGTCAATGTCGTCGTTTGTTTTGAGTGGACCAGGCAACATTTCGTGGTCACGCCATTCATCCAATTCTGAGTGATTGCCGATTTCGCGAGCAGCGTTGAGTGCTGCACGGAAAAGCGTCCTGTCATGGTCGGTTTGAAGATAACGCGGGTCTATGTGCAAAGGATCGGTTGGCTGTGCCCCGGTGATGCGGATTTCGCCACGGCTCGTTGGATGTGTGACGCCAAAAAGAAAAGAATAGGCGCTGCCCGCTGGAGGTGCGCTAAAGCTCTCCGAAACAATCGGTGCGACGCCGCATCCGACCACGATTTCCGGTTGACCATCGGCGGAAAAATTTCCCGCACGCATGTAAGCCATGCTTTCCGAGTGTTGCAGACGCGACGGTGGCAGATGCTTTTTGGTGGCATAGAGGTTGCCCGCCCCAAGCAAGTGATCCATCAAATTCAGACCGAGCTCAGGCGATTTGAGGTGGCACTCCACACCAGCCGTGTGGAGCACATCTTCTCGTCCGATACCAGAACGCATCAGAAGTGCCGGGCTTTCCAGTGATCCAGCGGATAGAATGATTTCGCTTGCTGTAATTGTGGAAAAACCTTGAGGACCCGCCAGCTCAATTGCTGAAACGCGTGATTTTTCCAATTTGAGGTATCGTGTCAGCGTGCCGGTCATAATGGTAAGGTTTGGGCGCGCACAGACTTCAGGCGTGAGCCAGGCTTCTGCGGCCGTGACACGACGACCATCCCGGATCATGAGTGAGTTGGGTGTGACCCCAATCATTTGGCCAGTATTGTGGCCCGGAATGCGCGGCAGGCCGAGGGCATGACCCGCAGACATGAATGCCCTTGTAAGAGGGCTTACGTCTTCATCAGGAATCCAGACTGGCATTGGACCATCTTTGCCGTGGATACCATCACCGCCAAACATATGGTCTTCGTTCGCCATGAAAGATGGCAGAAGGTCTTCCCAACTCCAGCGCTTATTGCCTGTAGCTTCCGCCCAAGCATCAAAATCCGCCGGGTGCCCACGCATATAGCCCATGGCGTGAAGCAGGCTTGATCCTCCAAGACCCTTACCGCGCGCCCATGCGAAGCTTCTGCCCGCGACATGTTTTTGAGGCGTTGTCTTGTAGTCCCAATCATAGCTCCGGTGCTGGATCGCAGGCCACATAAACGGCTTTAAAATATCCGGATCTATAGGCGTTTCACCTGCTTCAATCAGCAAAACATTGCGTGCAAGGTCTTCGCTGAGACGCGCCGCTATGAGGGCGCCGGCAGAGCCGGCTCCGATGATTGCCACATCATATTGTGCCATGGTCTTACTTCTGATCTGCAGGAATAACAGCGCCTTCCAGCGTCATAACTTCACCGTCGAGCGAAACGGAGCAATTGCGCAGCGGAATATCGAGATGGCATGGCGTATCGCGATCTCCGCCAGCCTCTGTGTTCGGCCCCGACGACCATAGGAAGTTGCCCGCAAAGGAGCGTGCGTCCATGCCGAGCTGTGCTTCCGGGTTATAAAGTCCAAGCACAGTCCAGTTAGCGCGGTTCTCCAATCCCCAGCCAACATGCGCCATGGCGTATGCACGCGGGTCATTGAAACTTTCCATGAATTTTCGCATGAATTCAGCATCATAGCCGCCCTTGATGTCGACAATGAAGCCTTTTTCAATGGTGACGGTGATGGGAGCGCGTGCATATTTTTTGAATGGCAGCAGAATATCGCCTTCATCAATGAC
>Ga0308165_1004020_pt1 | contig 15043 bp, 21 predicted proteins | sample PhyWR2_FD_201032 | JGI IMG/M metagenome (GOLD analysis project Ga0308165, IMG submission 201032) | Phyllosphere microbial communities from UC Gill Tract Community Farm, Albany, California, United States - DLSLW.R2 | ecosystem: Host-associated > Plants > Phyllosphere > Unclassified | place: USA...
CTGGCGTCTGCCTTCGTCCACGCAGTAACGTTTTTATGTGAAACCTGGCAACAGTTTTATGTGAATGAACGCCAGCTAGCCGATTTCCTATGACACTGCCCTAAGATAAGAGTCATTATCTCAGGGGCAAATTTCGGCGCCAAAACGCGGGTGTGGGCCGTAAAATGCTGCCCAAGCGCTTGGTGCGCCCCGAAGCGTCCCCTGCCCTGCCCGTTTTTTTGCCCTACCCAGCTGCCCATGCCTTCTGCACCGCCCGCCGCCCCTGCCGCCTTGCTTGCTGGCGCGCGCTTCGTGCGCCGCCTGGGGCCGCACCACTTTGCCCACCTGCGCGCCATGGCCGAGGGCTTGAGCCTGGCCGAGTGCGCCCGGCGCTACCTTGGCGTGGCGCACGGCCACGAGGCCATCACAGCGCACCAGGAAGCGGTCGATGCGGTGCGCGCCGTGGCCCGGCGCCGCAGCGAGCCCGCTTGGCGTCTGGTCGGGCTGCGCATCCAGGCCGCAGGTGCAGGTGCGCGCCCTGCCTTGGAGGACTTTGCCGCCGCGCACGGGCTGGAAGGCTTTTCTGAAGCCGAGGTGCTCGCGCTCTACGAGCAAGCCCATCCCCTGGAGCGCAAAGCCGCGCGCGGCCAGCGCCTGAGGCAGCGCCAGTTGGCGCTCCTGCGCCGCCTGGAGGGCTTGGCGGCCGAGACGCCGCAGCCCTCGGACCTGGTGGCCGGCTGGTTTGAAGACGCGACCGCCCAGCGCCTCATCACCGCGGGCATCCTCACGCTGGAGGACTTGGGCCGGCGCATTGCCGCTGGCGGCGTGTGGTGGCGCCAGATGCCCGCCATCGGCGTGGCCAAGGCCGGGCGCATCGCGCGCCACCTGGGCACGCTCTTGCCGCACGAAGCAGCGATGCCCAAGCCTTTGTTTTCTCTGAGCGCCACACCGAGCCTTTTTCGTGCGCCTGCCGCCTCAAGCCCTGGCTGGACTTCAATGTCAAACGCGCTGGTACTGCAAGACGATTCCCACCTGCCTTTGGGCCGCAGCCAGCCTTCGGCATCGCTGCTGGGCGCCAGCAGCGACCTGGAGGCGGTGCAGCGCTGGATCCAGGCGCGCGCGGGCTCGGCCGCGACCATCAAGGTCTACCAGAGGGAAGCGGCCCGGCTCCTGCTGTGGCTGCAGTACGAACGCCAGGGGGCCATGCTTGCGCAGATGCAGGTGGACGACTGCAGCGCGTTCATGGCGTTTTTGCAGAACATTCCGCCCCAGTGGATCTCCCGGGCGCGCGCTGCGCCCGGCACGCCGGGCTGGGCGCCCTTTCGTGGGGCCCTGTCGCACGCGAGCTGCCGCCAAGCGGTGACCATCGTCGCTTCGCTCTTTGCCTGGCTGCAGTCGGCGCAGTACCTGGGCGCCAACCCGTGGCTCCTGGTGAACGCCAAGAGCGGGGACGATCCGGCGCGCAAGGTGCTGGACTCCAAGGCGCTGAGCGAAGCGGCCATGGTGGAGGTGCTGCGCTACGTTGACGCCCAGGCGCCCTCGCCTTCCCGGGCGCGCATCCGCTTCATCCTTCTTTTTGTCGAGGCCGTGGGCCTGCGCTCGGCCGAGCTGCTCGCAGCGACCTTGGCCGACCTGCGCCTGGTGCCCGAGGGCGGGGGCAGCTGGGTGATGCAGGTGCGCGGCAAGGGCGCGAAGAACCGGATTGCCGCCGTGCCGGGCCAGGGCCTGCATGCACTGCAGGCGTACTTGGCTGCGCGCGGGTTGGAGTCGATCCAGGCGGCGCCGCCCGAAGCGCCCTTGATCGCTTCCACCCAGGATCCGATGCAGCCCCTGGGCTACCAGGCGCTCTACGAGCACGTCAAGGGCTGGCTAGCGCGCAGCGTGCGAGCCTCAAACTTGCCGGCCAATGAGCGGGAGCGCTTGAGCGGCGCCACGACGCACTGGCTGCGCCACACCTTTGGCACCCGGGCCATTGCCAGGCAAGTGCCGCTGGACGTGATCCAGGCGCAGATGGGGCATGCCAGCATCCAGACGACGACGGCCATCTATGGGCGCGCGCCGATCCGCCGGCGCGTGGACGAGTTGGGCAAGGCGTTCGGGTAGTTGTGCTTTGGCTGGGCAAGGCAAAAGCGCAAGCGCGCCCAGAGGTTCACAGAGGCGCCCAGGGCTTTTAGCGCCCGTCCCCGTCCGAGTCGCCAGGAACAGCGCGCTCGACGCGGTCGCTCACGCGCTGCCAGGCATCGCGCGACGCGTGCCTGGCACGGTCCCACTCCAGCGAAGACTTGCCGCGCGCGCCCGACCAGTCGCGGCCCAGGTCGCCTTCGACGTCTTCAAAAGCGCGGCCCGGGTACTTCGTGCGGGCGTTGACGCCGTACTGGTAGGCCGGGCCGTAGTCCTCGTAGCTCGCGCCATTCACGTACGGGCGGCTGGCATAGTTGTCCCGCCAGTAGGCCTCTTCGGCCACCGGGTCGGCGCTGGCCACGCTTTTGCCCGTCACGGCCCCGGCCACGGCGCCCACCACCGCGCCGACGACGGCGCCCACCGGCCCGGTCATGCCACCCATGGCCGCGCCTGCGGCGGCGCCGCCGGCCACGCCCCCTAAGGCGCCGCCCACCAGTGCGCCGGTGCCGGTTGCGGTGCCGGCGTCGTTTTTGTTGACTTCGTTCATGTGCGTCTCCTGCTTGGGGTTAGTGAAGCCCTCAGGCTACGCCCGCTTGGGGACCATCCACTGCCGAGTTGCGCCCATGCTGCTGTAGGGCATGGGCCAGTGGTCAGGTCGGCGGCAAGGCACTGGCGCCCCGACAACGCGGCCTGGCCAAGCGCCGCAAGGTCAGGCACAGCAATGCCAGCGCATGGCTGGCCAGCGCCTGCGCGGACAGCTCAATGTGCCTTGCCCCAAAGCCAAATTGCCTCAGCAAAAGATAGGGCAACTAGCGGCCCACCCGCGCCGCCGCCGCCTTACTCCAGGCGGCGCCGGTCGGCTGCGCGCTCGACAATCACCAGATCGCTTTTCGGATCGATGCGGGCGCTCAGGAAAAATCCGCGCTCTACCAACAGCGCCAGGGCCGCCTTGAGCTTAGGCCGAAATGTTCGAAGGTCTTTTGCGTTTGATGCAGTCAGCTTGTGCAGCGTCTCGACCTTATGCGGGAACGGCTCTTTGTGCGTGCTGTAGAACGAGTGCAGCCACTTGGCCAAAGGTGGTAGGCTGAGCCGAATTTTCCAGTTGATGACCGAGTAGGCCTGCGGATCGAACAGCTTAACGATATCCGGCTGCAGCGATACGTCCCATTCCCGAAGTGGGCTGCCGGTCACCTCCTCGCGCCAAGCAAAGTCACGCAGCAAAGAGCCCAGGAAACCAACCCGCCCACCGCTGGGCAATTCCATAGTTAGCTCAACCCCCGTCACAGCCATTCTGCGCAGGCAGTCGGCTAGGCGCGCATAGCTGGTCGAATTGATGGTCCAGCCCACAGCCAGCAGCATGGAGTGAGCCGTGAACAGGATGTGCTCACCAACCTGCTGCTCTTTGGCGAGGTGCAAAACCTGTAGGAACACATCCTCGTCGTCCTGCCGAAGTTCTTCTCCGGTGTACTCCAGGGTGATGCCCTTGGTCGAGGCGATCAAGGTTCGCTTGAAATACTGACGCTCGCCTGCTGAGCGCAGGTTGGCCACGTTAAACAGCGCCGACCGGGCCAAGGCATTGGGCATTCCTCTATGGCTTTGCGGCCAACCTGGCAGAACCACATCGGGCAGCTCGGCGCCAAAGGAGATGTTTTCTTTCATCACTCGTTTTCCAATTTATTTAGTCCAAGAGATGCAACGCGCCTAGTCCAAGAGATGCAGCAGCTTTTTCCGTTTAGTCCAAGAGATGCAGAAACCTAGTCCAAGAGATGCAGAAACCTAGTCCAAGAGATGCAGAAACCTAGTCCAAGAGATGCAGGCCTGTTTTTATTTCTCTTTTAAATCAACACTTTGATTTACTTATCCACAAGCCCTAATCTTTCTTAATTGGTATTAATCTTTTCTAATCCGCCGGGCACTGCATCTCTTGGACTAGGCGCTGTGGATAACTCAATACCAAACAGCCGCTTCCCAAAAAAAAACCAAAACCCAGTGCCACAACATGATGTGATGTGATGTGATGTCACATTATTTTATTTGATGTGATGCGGCAAAGCGCTCCAATTCTTGGCGTATGGCTTTCAGGCAAAACTCGTGCATGGAGTCAGGTGTTGTCTCGGCGATAGTTTTGAGAATTGCCTGCTCTCTTGCCGTGAAGCGCATACTAAAAGCCGGCGACCGCTTCTTATCGTCGAGGCCGTCCCAGGGTGTTTGATGGCTTGGTGCTGATCTCGGTTCACCCGCATCAGCACCGGCAGCAAACGCTGCCAGTTTTGCCGGGTCCACCGGCTGCTTCTTGGTGGGCACCTGAAAGCTCATCCTACTACCTCCTGCCCAAAAAGGCCGATTTCAGCACTCGCCGTACTGTTTTTCATCTCCACTACGCCTTTACCCAGCAGCAGCGCATCGCGGTAAATCTTGCGCTCTCGAATGATGCAATCCGATAAGGGGAGCTCCGGGAATTCTGCAAGCAGCTCCTGCGCATCCTCCACCTCCCGAATGCGCTCGTTCGTAGGCGCCATGCACAGAAGCGTCCTGGCGCGCAGGTTTGGATTCATGCCGCGTGCCAGGGACACCAGCTCATCAACGGTGGGCAATGTCTCCAAATCGGCCTGGCTTGCTTTGAGCGGCACATAAAGCAGGTCTGCCGCCACCATGCCAGTGCGCAACTCCTTAGAGTCCCTGCCGCCCGCGTCAATGATGACGAATTGATAGCGCTGGCTCAGGTCAACAGCCGTGCGATAAATGTCGCCCAGCTTTTGCGTGCTGTGAATCTCCTTGTAGCCAGCCTCGTTGCGCCGGGCTATCCATTTTGTCGCCGTGGCCTGCTTGTCGGCGTCCAGCAGCATCACGTCATGACCCTCCGTCACTAAGTAGGCCGCCAAGTTTGTTGCTGTAGTGCTCTTGCCCGAGCCGCCTTTCTCGCCGCCGATCATGATGATTTTGCCCATGACATCCTTTTGGTTAAATTTGATTTCACATCATACGATACGATATGAACTGAGGTGAAATCAAATGATGTGATATCACATTTTTTCATGCCGCACCGCCTTCTATGGGCGAGTGCCCAATTCGCTTGAGATAGAGCGGCGGTAGACTGCTCCAACCGAATTCGTCCTTCAAGTCGCAGCTGTGGTGTTCGCGCAGCGTTACCGACGCCAAGTGGTAGGTTGCTGTACGTGATGCTCAGCAGGACGGTGCACTTGCTAGAGCGCATCCGTTCTAACCAGTAAGGGAACCCAAGGCAGAAAACACAAATCCAAACTCGATTTGAAGGACATTCATCATGTCGTGACGACAAGGACAATCATATGGACAGGATTTGCGAGACCGGGTGCTGGCTACGCCAAGGGTGCTGCGCGAGGACGCCGAGCGCTTTGGCATGAGTCAGGCTTATGTGTACCGGGCACGGCACGAATGACCCTGCCTCATTTCCACGTACATCAAGTCATGCAGCCAAAAGGCTATGCTCCTTTGCGATTGGAGCGAGGAACCCGATGACCGTGTGCATGCGCACGCGGTTGTAGCAGCCCTCAACCCAGTCCAAGAATTCCGCCGCACCCCCGTCTGCCCGATGTGGAACTACACGCTGCGCCCGCGTAACGACAACAGGAAAAACAGCCAAATTGTTTGTTGCTGGGCTCTGACGGCAGCAGTCCCGTCAAAAATTCCCCACAGGCGTTTGCGGCCGCACAGGCGCCCGGGCGATTGCGAAACCAAGAATGCTTCATTCATCACCGATGTGAATGAAATCAATCAGCACTATAAAGTTCACTTGTATTAGTAAAAACCCTAACATAGATGCATTCCCAGCAAACGGCTGGCTCCAAAGAACGAAGAAAAGACCCGCATCATGACCCGCTTCATCACCCCTGAGTTTCCTGTCCAGCATCAAGGCGCTGAGCGCCTGGCGCTTGCTGCCCATGCGGCGCACCAGGTGCGCCGGGCGTTTGCTCGCACAGGCGATGTGGGATGGGTGCGGCTCTCGATCGCAGGAGCAGCCCTGCTGTCCGTTGCCTACGGGGTCATGGACAGCGCCGACGAAGGCCACCTGCTGGCGCTCTGGCTGGTGCTGTGCGCCGCTTTGCTGGCATCCCTTAGGGTTCTTGCGCCTGCCGTGGGCAGGGCAGGCGCTGCGTTTAAAGGCAGCGTGCAGGCTTGGCGGCTGCGCCAGGCGCAGGGCCGCGCGCGCAGGCACCTGTGGGCAATTGCCCAGCACGACGCCCGCCTCATGGCCGAGCTGCAACTCATCGTCCTACACCAGGAGGCGCTGGCCGAGGCAAGCCCAATCGCCGTGGCCCAGCTTGACAAAGCCGAGCCGGCGGTGGAGCTGACGGCCTTCATGGCGCAGGCCTACACGCGCGGCGCCTACATCTGAGAAAGACTCGCCGCAGGGCGTGCTGCCGCTCCAAAGGGGTAATGCTGCATCAAGGGCTCCAGGACATGCGGTAGCAGGGAAAGCAGGCAGGGCTGCTTGAAGCCGGGCACACTGCACGGCTTCACCCTGTTTTTTCCTCCAAGGCTTCTTTCATGCTCATGGCGCTCGTTTTCATTGCCGGCTTGTGGGCAGGGCTGCAAAACGCCCTGGCCGGCGGCGGCTCGTTCATCACTTTGCCGGTCCTGATGCTCACGGGCATGACGCCGCTGGCGGCCAACATCACCTCCACTGTCGCGCTCTTTCCCGGCCAGGTGACCTCGGGCCTGGCCGGGCGGCGCCTGGTGAGCGGCGCGGGCGCGCTGCCCTTTTGGGCGTTGCTGCTGGCCAGCATCCTGGGCGGCGCCTTGGGCGGCGTACTGCTGCTGAGCACGCCTTCGGCGATCTTTGCGCGCCTGGTGCCCTGGCTGGTGCTTTTTGCCACGGCCGTCTTTGCCTGGGGAAGCTTTAGGCGCAGGCCTGGACAGGGCGCGGTGCGCCTGGGGCCAATGGGCACGGCCTGCGCCCAGTTCCTTATTGCCATCTACGGCGGCTACTTCGGCGGGGGCATCGGTTTCCTGATGATGGCCGCCCTCACCATGGCGGGCTTGCCGATCCGCAGCGCCGGGGCGACGAAAAACGCTCTAGCCGGCGTGATGAACGCCTCGGCCGTGGCGCTGTTTGTGGCCTCACCGCAGGTGCATTGGCGCGCCGCCCTTGTGCTGGGCGCTGGCGCCGTCATTGGCGGCCTGCTAGGCTCGGCCGCGCTGTGCCGGGTCAACGAAAAGGCGCTGCGCATCGCCATCGTGTGCATCGGCATCGGCCTGACCGTGGGTCTGTTCGTCAAGCCCATCTGATTGGCTCCATGCTACCCTTGGCATTGACCCGCAGGGCGTAGGCAGAAATTTCCACGCGCCGGACATGGGCCGGTAAAGCTTTGGCCAAGATCATTCTGGATGGAGCCATTGCTACGCTGATCGTTCATTTTCATAAATCCGTACCCAATATCGCCGGGGTTTTTTGCCATGCATCCGCGATGGTCTGGTAAGGCGTTTTTCCACCGGAGTGCTCTGTGAGGTGCCTGGCAAGATTGAAAACGCAAACCCAAGGCCGCGCTTGTCGATATTGCCTTGAGCAGCTCAACAAGCACAGTGGCCTTCATTTTTCCGTAAATCCTTGGTGCCGAGCCTGGGCCTGGCAACTGCGCTGGCGCTTTGTGCACGGGCGGCATTGCCGGCTGCGCCTCATCAACTGCTCGGCGGCGCCTCTTTTGCCTGCGGGCGCCAGCCCTGGAGCCGCTGGCGCCACTGCGCCAGCGGGTGGCCTTCCTTGGCTTGGGCTGCACAGGTCGAGGCCTCGATCAGCCGCGCCAGGAGCGCCTGGTGCGCCCCATCCCCGTCGTTATCGTCATCGTCAAACGTGGGCACGATTCTCACCAGCAGGTCGCCCCGGGGGCCGCGGGTGTGCAGCGGAAACCCCTGGCCGGGCAGCCGGTAGTCCAGCGCATCGCGCCTGAGCCGCATCTTCGTCAAACCCTCGGGCGCTGGCACCTCGACCCAGCAGTTGCCCATCCAGGCGTAGCCGCTCACGGGCATCTCGCAGCTGAGCACACTGCCTTCAAGCACGAAGAATGGGTGCGGGTTGAGCTCCACGTGCAGCTCCAGGCCGAGCTCCAAGCCGTCCTGGGCCAAGTTCACTGTCAGCACCTCGCCCTCACGCACGCCTGGCGGAATGCGTACGCTGCGGCGGTAATCTACCGGACGATGGCCCTGGCCGAGGCAGTCAGCGCAAGGCTCGCGCCGGCGCCCATCGCCGCCGCAGCCCTTGCAGGCCAGCTCCGTCCAGCTCCAGCCAAACAGCAGAGCCTGGCGCACGGTGCCTTTGCCGCCGCACGCCTGGCAGGGCAGCACCTGCTCTCCAAGACCTGCGCACGAAGCGCATGCGCAGGTCCAGCGCCCCCGCAGCGAGCGGGTGCAGCCCAGCGCGGCTTCTTCAATCGTCAGGCGCACCTTGCGCACGTGCGCCTGCGTTTGAGCAGCAGCGCCGTTGTCGGCAGCGGGCGGGGAGGGCGCTGGCTCGGCTGCTTCGTCAGGATCCCCGGTGCGGCACTGGCGGATCTTTTGGTACGCCTTGTTGATGAGCTGAATCCGCGCTGCTGCTTCGCTGCTGCGGTTGCGGTCCGGGTGCCACAGCCAGACCAGGCGGCGCCAGGCGGCTTTGAGCTGCGCGTCGCTGGCGCTGGGCAGCAAGCCCAGCTGCTCGTAGGATTCTTGGGTGTCCATCGGTTGGGGGTTGATTGGCGCACGACAACTGCTGCCGGGCCCGGGCCCGACACCGCAGCGGGCCTTGGGGGGCATCGTAGCAAAGTTGGGGGCGGGCGCTGCCGCGCCTGAGCGTCGGGTTCTCAAAGCTCAGTATTGTGTGGCCACGATAATTTTTTCCAATGTGCCAGGCCAACCCCAGCACCAGAGCGCTGCCCGCACCTCGAGGTGCTGATTGTTCTAGTCGTGCGAAAAGCCGTAGCCCGTCAGCGCCTCGACCACCTTGTCGTACACGTCGGCCAGCGAGCCCTCGCGCAGCTTGAGCTGGATACGCTTTTCCTTTTAGATTTTGGGCGGGTCGTGCTTGAAGTCGGCCATGTCAGCCGACAAAGGTGTTGTGCCCCTCGGCAAAGCCCATGCCCGGGCACAGGGCCTGCGGCGCGTTGGCTGGCGCATCGAGCGGCACGGTGGACGTCGGGGCATCTATCACCAAGTTGTCGGTTTGGAGATTCATTTTGCTTTTTTGGGGTTGGTTGAAGCAACAACACACATTTGACCGGACAGCTGGCCCCGGCCTGCCATGGAGATTCAGGACTCCTGCAGGAGGCGCACATCCGGCGCGCGCATGGCCAGCGTCATCAGCGCCGGGGGCACTTTTTGCTGAGCGTCCAGCAGGATGCGCACCACATACAGGGCAATCAAGGCTTGGTTAGCCTCCAGTTCCTCCAGTCGCTGCAGCAGGTCTGACGGCACGGCGCTGGCCTCCAGCACGAGCACGGCGCAGTGGGCCGCCTGCTGGTGCGTCGCCTCTGGCAGCGCGTCCTTGTTGGCAGTCAGCCAGGTGTTCAAGGCTTGGGCCTGCACGCTGTCCAGGGCGTTTGGCGTGATATTGGAGGGGAAGGTAGCAGCGGCGGTGGTGGTCATAGGCGGTCGTGGTGGGGTGGAAGGATGACAAGAACAGCTCAAGGCCGCAAAAAGCTGCCGGTCTGCGCGTGCTGGCGTTTCAGCGCCAAAGCACGGCGCAACTGGCGTGCGTACGCCTTTTGGGCTTTGCATTGGTCGTTGAGCAGGTCGGCCTCGACCAGCTCGGCTACGCGCTCGGGCGGCGTCAAGGCGAGCACGGGCAGATCAAGCGGGGCAGCGGTGGCGAAATTGGAGTAAATCATCAGAAAAAACCGCAAGGCGCGGCCTTTCCTGGTGGCTCACACAAGCCAGGCAGAAGGAAGGGGTGGGGGCGGGTAAAGGAGCGTAAAAAAGCCCGGTAGGGGCCGGGCTTTTGCTCACCAAAGTTCACTTTGATCAACATAGAGCCCGAGTCATCGTCGCACTTGCTCACGTCCATGAGGCTTATGGTTGCTTTTTTCATAAACGGCCTGTGGTGCATGAAGACAGAAAAGGGGAAAGTGGCAGGAAAAAATCCATCTACCTGGGTTGTTAAAGGACGGTGCAGGCACGCCGCGCGATGACAGGGCCGTCCCTGGTACAGGGGTGCTGCATGTTATCATCAATGCTATATTTTCGGCGTTATTGCCTATAAAAACAAATAAAAATATCGTATTTGCAATTTTCATGCTACGAAGACGCTTTTTTGCTTGTCTTGCCCCGCGGCATTCGGTCCTATCGATTCGTCCGGTTTGATAGAGGTGAAGTTTTTCGACGTGCTCGACAGAGTCGCTTGTGCCGCGCTGCAGGCAATGCTGATGGCCGAGCTGATCAGCGCCAGTTCGCTACAACACGGCCTTGGTGGTGTGCGATTTCCAGGCCTATAAGGCGCAGCCCCAGTAGGCCACCGGCGCTAAAGCTTTGACACCAGCGTCAGCCCTGGCCCGCTGGCGGCCATGGTCGTGCCGCCGGCCAACAACATGCCCAGCGCGCGCGCGCGTTTACTGCGCCGACGCGCGCCGGCCAGGGCATTACTCGAATACTGCTTGGGCACTCGACGCTGTGTGTGGCGCACGCTCACGCATGGGGGGCGCGTCAGGCGCAACTGTCCGATGGGGTTCGAGCGCAGCTGGCGCTTCCAACTGGTCCACGATAGCCTGCGTGGCCACCGCGTAGGCGCGCGCGCGGCGCACCGGGTCGGCAATCAGGTCAAAGAGGTTGGCCAATTCCATCGCCAGCGCCGAGAGCTTGGTCGCTGACTTGAGCAGCTGGTACTCCTGCTCCTTGTAAAGCTGCGCCTGGGCCGCATCGCGCGGCCCGGTACCCAGCGCCAGCCACTCGGCGTTAACGCCCAGCACCTTGGCCAGCGTTGCGATGAATGTGGAGCTTTCGCCGCTCATTTCGGCCTGCGAAATAGCCGCTTGTGACATGCCTGAGCGCTGGGCCAACTGCACCTGGGTCAGGTCTTTGGCGCGGCGCGCCTGAACTAGACGCGTGCCGAAGGGGGTGCGTTTTTTAGAAGCCATTTTATGAGCATACATTGTTAAATATAACTCATACGATAAAGATCATAAATATTATCTTATATCATAGGGCGATGCAATGGCCATTCATCATCGCCCAGCTCAAGAGCTGCGGCCTCAACCAAACGCAAATCGCGCAGCTCTGCGACTGCTCACAACCCGCCATCAGCGACCTTGAAACCGGGCGCACGGTCAACCCCAACTACGCGCTGGGGGCGGCCCTGCTGGGGCTGCTGGCGGTGCTGCAGCTGCAGGAGAACGAGCGCTGGGCCCACGGCGCCTTGCTTTGCCCGCCAGCGCTTGAAGGCGCGACGCTGCCTGCCAGGCCGGCCAAGGCCGTGGGCAGCGCCTGAAACACAGGAACTCAAGGATTTTTTAGCATGACAGTAACGAGTAATTCGTACGCAGCGCGCTGGGAGGGTGGGCTGCGCACGGTCAAGACAATGGCGGGCGCGCACGCGTTCGGCAAGCGCCTTTGGCGCCAGGCTGGCCAGGCGCTGGGGCGGGTATGAGCATCAAAGTGATGACCATGGTGTGGGATGGTTTTCCCGCTGCCGGCAGTGAGCTGCTGGCCATGCTCGCGCTGGCCGACTGGTGCGATGACCGAGGCGGCAGCCTGTATCCCAGCATCAAGGCCGTGGCGGAAAAAATCCGCGTCGGCGAAAAGCACGCTCGCAACATCCTGCGCAAGTTCCAGCACGAGCGCTTCCTGGCCGTCGTGGGCAATCACAACGGCGGCAAGCCGGGAACGACGCGCGAGTACCGGCTCAACGTGGGCAAGCTCAAGGCGCTGGCCGACCAGAGCAACGCCCTCAAGGAGGCCGAGCGAGCCGCCAAATGCGCCGCCGGGAAAAAACTATCCTCCGATGACTGGGTGGATGTTTTCGAGACGGCTCCCCTGCAGGTGACCCCTCACCTGCAGGGGAGGGGTACGGCTCCCCTGCAGGTGATAGACGGCTCCCCTGCAGGTGATAGACGGCTCCTCTACAGGTGACAAGACGGCTCCCCTGCAGGGGAGCCTATCCACCAATGAACCATCAGTAGAACCACCAGTTAGCGCCACGCGCGCTGCGCGGCGGCCGCCCTTGGCGTCAAAGCCACCCAAAAAGCCCGCGCCGCCAGCTGGCCACGACCCCGAGCTGCAGGCCGCTTGCCGGGCCGTCTGGAGCGCCTACGCCCAGGCCTACGAAAAGCGCTACAAGGCCGCGCCAGTTCGCAACGCGCCTGTCAACGCCAAGCTCAAGCAGTTCGTGCTGCGCGTTGGCCAGGAAAACGCGGCCAAGATCGCCGCGTTCTACGTGCGCGAGGTCAAAGAGCCATACGTCGCCAAGAGCTTTCACCCCATGGGCCTGCTGCTGCAAAACGCCGAGATGTACCACACGCAGTGGGTCACGGGCAACGCGCCCGACCCAGCGAGCTATTACGCGGACAAGCGGGCAGAAATACCGCTTCCCAGTGCGGTCTGGTACGAGTCCAAGGCCGGCGTGGAATCCAAGGCCCGTGAACTTGGCTTGGCCCCGCAGGGGCCGGTGGAGAATTTCCCGGCCTTCACCGCGCGCGTGCGCCGCGCCGCCGCCCCCCAGGCCCAGGGCACGCCCACGCTGGCCAGGATGGCCGTAGCGCGGTGCTAAGGCCATGCCCATGCCCATGAGCGCCAGGACCGAGCTGCTGCGCTGCCTGCACGCCGCGCGCTGGCACCTGCCGTGCAACGACTGCCGGCGCGCGCAGGCGGTGCTGTTTGCCCACGAACTGCTGGACCGCGTGCGCGAGGGCGTCCCGGTGCCGGCCGACTACGACAGACCCGTTTGTTAAGCACTGCCATTTTCAAGCCCTCGCCCGTGAGACTTCTGAATACACAATAGGGTGCAGAGCCCAAAAAGGATCCCTCCGACGTGACCAACCCCGACCAATTCCCTCTGCAGCCCGCGCAATACGTACGCGTGCGTCCGCAGGACAGCGCCAGCACGCATCTCTTGACCGTGACCGAGCCCTGGCACGCGATGAGCTGGAGCCGCGCGCAGCTGGGCTATGCCGAACTGCGCATCAGCACGCACGAGTCCGGCGCGTACCTGGACCTGTGCCTGAGCGAATGCCCCCAGGACGGCGCCAAGCGCCAAGTCATGATGACCGTGCGCGAGGAAGGCGCCCGCGTTCTGTACGCACGCCTGCACGCCCTGTACGGCCCCAAGCCGCAGGAGTCCGTGCAGTGACCGAGTCCAGGCGCAAGGCGCCGGCCGGCCGATGGCGCGGTGACCGAGACGACGCTTTTCATTTGCCTGAGCCATCAAGCAGATCCACACGCGTCTGGTGTACGAATTAGCCCGCAATGCCCGCAAGGCCGACGAGCTGGTCAACCGCTACATGCTGCTGCCCGGCGGCAGCTTGCTGACCCGCGCACAGCGCGAGAGCGCCGAGCAGGCCCTCTTGGCGCAGGCGCGCACCCGGGTAGAGGCCGGCTTCACGCGCCTGCTCACCGACAAAGCGCTGCAAGACCCGTTTGGGCTGTAGGCAAGCACCAGAACAAACCCGGCTATACGCGAGCAGGGCGCGAGCGCGGCGGGCAAACCGCGCGAGTTACGGCGGTAGGCGCACCGACTTTGTGGCGCGAGCGGCCCCTCTTGCCCCTTCGCCGGGGTAAGCCCGCAAGGAGTGGCTTGATTGAGGACACCCCCATGGACCCCCCAAGCCCTGCAGACGCTACCGACGCCTGCGTAATCGACTGGCGCCTGGTGGAGAGACACGACCGCGCCGGCGTGCTGAGCAACGTGCAGATTGCCTCCAAGTGCGCACTGACAGAAGGGGTTGTGCGCAAGCGTGCCAAGCGTGACGGCTGCGTCAAGAGCCTGAGCGCCAAGATTGCCGCGCGAGCGGACGAGCTGGTACGAGCAGAGGCGGTACGAGCCGCCGGTACGAGCGGCACAGTCGTACCCGAGCAGGAACTCATCGAGCCCAATGCCCAGGCCGCGCGCTCATTCGTGCCCAGTTGGCTCTCGCGCACGCTCATGTTCTCGGCAATGTCGGCCAGCCCTTCCTCCACGGCCAGGGCCTGCCAGTTGTTAACCGGCATGCGGCCCTTGCGGTTTTGCCCGTCGTTTGACAGTTTCCAGCGCGCGGCGTACTTGCGCACGGTCGGGTTCAGCAGCAGGCGCAGCATACGCTGGCTATAGTGGCTTTGCGTCAAACTCTTGCCAAGCCCCAGGTGAAAGACCTCATGGAAAACTGCCCTGACGACATCGCTGTCCTTTTCGAGACCAGGCGAGAAAAGTGTGATTTGCCCGTCGTGCATCACACCCGTTGGCACTGGGCCAGGATGCGGGACGAGGCCGATGTCGGCCGGCTCCCGCGCTACCTGGATGTGAACCACCGAAGCAAGGCCCAGCGATTCCAGGATGCCATCGGCAAGCTGCTGAACTTTGTGCGGCGCAAGCGTCGGCTCTGACGCGGGCTGCGCGCGCCCTGGCTCCACACCACGTCGGCCTCGTTGGCCTCAGGTGCGTCGGTTTGCCGGGCGTTGGTGGACACGCCGCGCCGGGGCGCAAAAGCGATGCTGCACGGCTGCTCGATCACATGGCGCGCGGCCGGTGCGCCGACGTTGGCGGCATCGCCCTTTTCTTCGATGATGACCGGCAGCCCGTTGCGCAGGCGCGTAGCCTGCCGGCGCCGCAGACCGAACCTGGAAGTCTCCAGCCCGCTCGTCTTGGGGTCGCCGCAGAATTCGGAAAAAATCTACAGGGACTTCCCACGTGGTCAAGTGCGCTAGGCGTGGCTTTCTTTGAAGACGGTTTCCTGGCGACTGACGTGGTCCGAATTGCATGAAACGAGGAACAGACTGCTCATCTACAGTCGGGCTTGTTGCACTTGGTGCG
>Ga0308165_1004021_pt1 | contig 15041 bp, 14 predicted proteins | sample PhyWR2_FD_201032 | JGI IMG/M metagenome (GOLD analysis project Ga0308165, IMG submission 201032) | Phyllosphere microbial communities from UC Gill Tract Community Farm, Albany, California, United States - DLSLW.R2 | ecosystem: Host-associated > Plants > Phyllosphere > Unclassified | place: USA...
AACGCCGCTTTGATCAACAGCCGGAGCGACTATCCAGACTTCATCCGCGAATGTTTTTGCTACTTTTTCAAGTATCTGAATACCCTGCGCATCCAAGCCATCATCATTGATGAGCAACATTCTGCGATATAGCTTATCTGACATTATTCTCTCCTCTCCGGACGTCATTATTTCTGATATATAACCAAGAAATTAAGAATTAAAACGAGGCGTTATATTATCTTTTTTCTCCAAACCCGCTGGAAAACAGCCCTTTAATTTCTACCATCGCGTCGTGTTCATCGTTTCCTTCACAGATAATTTCAATATCAGAATGACCTTTAACACCGGCACCTAATACTCCCATCAAACCTTTAAGCACTACGGTTTTATCACCATTAATAAGTGTCACAGAGGATTCATATTTTTTAACTGCCTTTATTAATGCAGCTGCTGGACGTGCATGAAGCCCCGTGCTGTTAACAACACGTATTGTTTCTCTAATCATATAAATACCAAATTAAGCAGGTGAGTGAATATTACTCTAATCAGGAAAGACGGTTCATCATCTGTATTTTACTGAATACGTCTGCTTCTACTGCAGCTTTTGCACTATTCATAACACGGGCAAGATTGGCTTCATTATTATTTTCAGTCCATGCCTGGCCTACAGTAGTAATAAATGCTTTACGAAGGTCGCTGGCAATATTGACTTTAACGACGTTATATTTAACAAAACTTTGAATGATATCTCGGTCAATTCCAGAACCACCGTGGATAACCAGGGGAACCGGACAGATTGAAGCGATCTCCTGTAGTAATGGGATATCTATGCGCGGAATATCTTCCAATCCATGCACATTACCCACCGATACTGCAAGCATGCTACACCCCGTTTCTTGTACGAAACGCAGTACTTGCTTAGGATCTGTTTTACAGTCAGCTTCACTGACATGATCGTCTTCTTTCCCTAAAATGGCCCCCAGTTCAGCTTCTACCGGAACACCAAATGACTTACAGAAATCTACAGCTGCTTTAGTAAAGGCAATATTCTCTTCAAAAGGTAATTCAGCACCGTCAATCATGACGGAGGTGAAACCCGCGCGAACGGCCTGTTTCACGTCGTTCAACTCTTTCCCATGGTCAAGGTGTAAACTCACCGGAACATCCATCATAGCCGCACGTTTTTTAACGATTTCATAGATATAATCATATCCTGAAAGTTTCGCATTCGTCGGGGCTATCTGAATAAAGTTCGGTAACCCTGAACGCTCGATAGCATCAAGAATAGAAATAGTTGTTTCCAGGTTGGTGGTATTAAACGCACCGGCCAGCACACGTTTTTCTTTGATGCTATTCAGAAGGATATTACCGTTTACTAATGGCATACTATTACCTCTCTCTTCGTTGTAGGACTGTACCTAAATAATATTTATCAGACTTCAACCAGACGTTGCCGAACTCAATGGGCATGTCTTGCTGAAAGAAAACAAGTTGTTCCAGGTGAAGTACTGGGGCATCCTCGTTGACTTCCAGATAGTGTCCACGCTCGGCTCCAATGATTTTTGCCGCATAACGACTTTCTGAAAAACTGATTTTATTACCTGATAGTTTTTCAATAGTCGGAAATAAGTTATTGCTATTGAAATCGATATCTTCAATTCCAGGGCAATACGCAATATTGATGCGATTCTCAATCAGCATCACTTTTTCCCCCTCGACGCTGCGTACTCGCTCCAGATACAGAATAGGATCACCGACTTTTATTTTTAATTTGCTCGCCACTAGTTTTGAGGCCACATCAATACGGGAAGTGATCATTTCAGTTTCAAAACGCAGATGCTGGCTTTCTAACGATTCTGCGAATGAGAGCAAACCTTCTCCAAGTGAATAGGAGATATTTTCTTTTTTTACGAAAGTCCCTTTACCCTGAACCTGTACTAATAACCCTTCATTGACCAGCATTGTGACGGCTTTTTTTACCGTTCCACGACTAACCCCCAGAATTTCCATAATTTTGTTTTCTGATGGCACGCGGTCGCCGGTAGTCAAATCACCTTTGTAAATCTTTTCACGGATCCATTCTGAAACCTGAAGATAAAGTGGTACTTCTGAGTCTTTCAAAACGGTATTCATGCGATATTCCCTCAGTTATTAAGATCGTCTATGTACGACTATGAACAAGTCTCATCAGAACATAACCTTATTTCCCTGTATTCACAAACGTTCTGACTCACAAAACCTTCGAAGTTCACAGTATTAACCACATCCGTTTATGATCTATCAGACGAAATACGCCGAATTTTTGTCTATTCATCCATCTGAATAATGACTTTCAGTACGTCATTAGTCGGATTAGAGGCAAACTCAATAGCCTCATCCAATAGCGACAGCGGATAGACGTGAGTAATCATGTCATCAACGTTGATTCTGTTATTTTTTATAATTTCAATGGCTTCCGGTATTTCATAAGAGGAGAGCGAATACGTCCCAATAACAGAGATTTCATCCCGGAAAAAGCGTGCTGCATCGATACTGACGATGTTGTTATGATCAAACGGTGAGAAGACAACAACCCGTCCTCCGCGGCGGAGTAAATTTATCGCCTGCGGCAGAAGAGAAGGCACGCCAGCAGCAATCAAAACCACATCAACACCGAGTCTTTCCGTTATTTCACTGATACGTGATTCCAGGTTCTCTTCAGCAGGGTTAATGGCATGATTAATCCCGAGGCTCAGTGCAAGGTTAAGTTTAAAAGGTGAAAGATCTGAAACGATGACATTGGAAGCACCCATCATGGCGGCCAGTTGTGCACTCAACAGGCCTATCGTGCCAGATCCCATGACAAGAACGCTGCAGCCTGGTGTTATAGCGGCTTGTTTTAGCCCGTGCATACAGCAACCTATCGGCTCAACCATCGCCGCTTTTTCCCAGGATATATTTTCGGGAATTTTGTGCGTCAGATGCTTAACATGTAGTTCAGGTAAACGAATAAACTCAGCAAAACCACCAGGTTCAATATTGGTTGGTTTAAATTGTTCACACATCGTGAAATGTCCACGATTACAGTAGTGGCAGCTATAACATGGGACATGGATAGCGGTGACCACTCTGTCTCCCGTGCGAAACTTGGTCACACTTCTACCCACTTTAACGACTTCAGCCGATATTTCATGCCCCAGAACAACCGGACCAGTAACTGTCTGGCTCTGTGCTTTATGAATATCTGTTCCACACAATCCACAGCTTTTCATTTTTAGCAAAATATCACCGTCACCAATTTCTGGTACGGGCACATCTTCATAACGGATATCATTTTTGCTGTAGTAAACACTGGCTTTCATGCTCTATGTCCTTCTTATCTGATTTTCAATATTAATTTTGGCTTCATAGAGGGGTTTATAAAGCTGCTGATACACGGTACTGAATGATTCGACAGATTTATCATCTGGCTGATAGCGTACTAACGCTTCTTCTTTAATTTCAGCCTCTGTAGATTCGTACCCGGCACCTTTAGCGCCAATAAGCGCAGCACCACGGCTCACCGCCTCTGGTATTTGGCAGGCAATAACTTCTCGATTAAGAATAGTTGCTTTTAACTGCAGCCAATATGGATTCTGACAGGCCGCGCCAATAACAATGACTGACTTCCAGTGGCTGCCTGTCAACGATTCGTAGGTCTCTAATAAATGCTTCAGCTCAAAGCAAAGACCGTTAAAAATAGCTTTTAGAAATGCCTCTACATCAGTCTGATCTTCGATGCCATAGATCATTCCCTTCGCGAAAATTGTTCTTTTCGGAGGACCACTGCCGCGAAGATGGGGAATAAGAAAACTGTCAGTCGCTATTTCTGCTGCACTCTCATTCATAAGACTGTGGGTCAACTGATTAAGGTCTGCGGGCGTTAAATTAAACATATTGCAGAACCATTCAATGGCATATCCTGCTGAAGGAAGCGAGGCATATAAAGTATATGCATCAGACAATACATGATGACCATTTGATACCCGTGACTGATAATAGTCTCGTGTTACGGAGAGTTTCTCCCTTACGACCAGTAAGCCTTCTGTCGTCCCCGTGGAGTTAAGAATTCGATCTTCACTCGTAATACCGACGGCAACCGAACCCACCATATGGTCATGCCCGGAAATAGAGATCTTGGCGTAAGCAGAAATGCCCGTGGTTTCACTCAACTCAGCTCTTAAATCGCCAACAGGTTCTCCAGATTCGACTAATGGGCTAAAAAGAGACAGAGGAATGCCTAAAGCTGAGCAAATTTCTTCAGACCAACAATTTTTCTGGATATCAAATGCCAGGGTACGAGAGGCAAGTGAGAACTCCGCACGTTTGATACCACTCAGACGGAATGCCACATACTCTGCCATGCAAAGCCAGCTTGCCGGCCTCTGATCCCTGACGTGCTCCATCAACCAGAGAATTTTATTCAGGCTATAATTACTGTGTGCGGGTATACCTGTAATTTCATACAAGCGGTCTTCACCAACGAGACTGACGATACGTTCAAGTTGTGTTTGAGTACGTGTATCGTACCAGGTCATCACGGGTCCAATAACGTTATCGCTGGCATCAAGAAGTACTCCCGCTTCTCCCACGCTGGCGACAGATATACTGATAATATTTCGGCTATCTTTAACAGCGCTGGCAATAATTTTTAATCCATCGACAATGCCCTGCCATAACACATGTATATCAAAGTCACTACCATATTCCGTAATATTTTTCGGTGTAATAAAACTGTGTTTCTTTATTAATTCAAGATCCGAAATTCGGTATAAGCAAACTTTACAATTTGTTGTGCCAACATCGATACCAATTGCGTACATATTTCTCCCCTCTGAAAGGGAATAACATAAATAATGAGTAATAAAGGGAAATACAACTTAGCCTTTCCCTTTTTGAGGAAGTTAATAATCTATTTATTGTATTTCATACTTTATTCAGCGGCTTTCTTTTCTTCTAATTCTTCACGCTGCATCTGCCTGGTGGTCATACGATAAAGCAGCATACAAGTGATGAAGATTACCGGGATCAGTGCCAGAGCAATCGGATTTCCTTCAAATATCTCGACCATCCAGAAGCGGAACGGATTACCTCCGTCAAGCAGACTGGATATTTCGCTATCCGTATCAATTGGGAAATGAATACTTTTAGCAACGGCGGTCAGGATAGGTGCCGCAGCGGACGCGATATAAAGGTTCAGTGACAATAAAGGAATACCTAATATAAAGGCTCGAGCGATATTGCCACGACAAGCCAGTACAACCATGGAGATCGGAACCCAAATATTCGCCAGGTCTCCAAGTGGTAACAGACGGTTGCCTGGTAATATTACCGCTAACAGAACACCAACCGGGATCAGAAGTAACGCCGTAGACAGTACTGACGGGTGACCTACTGCGACTGCAATATCAAGACCAATGTACAGGTCATCACGATCCGGGTATTTCTTACGCAGGAACTTTTTAACCGCGTCAGAAAGGGGTAACAGGCCCTCCATCAGAAGCTTAACCATACGTGGCATGATAAGCATAACGGCACCAAGGCTCATCGCAAGCGTCAGTACACCTTTAAAATCATACTTAGCCAGCAATCCGATCCCGGCGCCCAAAATCACACCCAGCATCATGGGCTCACCAAAGATACCAAATCGTTTTTGTATCGCATCGGCATCGGCATTCAGTTTGTTGATCCCCGGAATTTTATCCAGAATCAAATTACCCAACAGTCCGAACGGGAAGAAGATAGCTGATGATAATGTCGGTAAAGAAATCCCCGGAAGATTGAAGTATTTCTGCACCATCGGAGCACACCAGTCAGCCAGTAATAGCGTGATAACTGAAGTTATGCCTGCAATCAGCAAACCAAACATGAAACTTCCTGTCACGCTATAGACCATGGCACCCACCATGGAAAAGTGCCAGAAGTTCCAGACATCGATATTGACAGTTCGGGTCCATTTAAGCGTCAGCATTAACACGTTAATACCGATGGTCAAAGGAACGACAAAAGGTGCCACCTGGGATGCCCAGGCAATTGCAGCCAGTGGTGTCCAGCCAAGATCAACTACGGGCAGATCAATACCGGTGTGTTTAACCATGTCTTTTGCTGCCGGACCAAGCTGATCCAGCAACAGTCCGAAAACAAGGAAAATACCAATAAAGCCCATGCCAATAGTTAGCGCAGAACGTAAAGATTTACTGAATCCTGCTCCCAGACACATAGCCATAATAAATATTATAATCGGCAGCATTATCGTGGGGCCGAGCCCCAGTAAATACTGAATTCCGCCATAAAGAGTTTCAAACATCAGCCTGTCCTCTATTATTATTTTTTCAGAATTGAGACGATTTTTTCGAGCAGCTCTTCTTCACCGAAACCGGTTAAAAGCGGCAGGCCATTCAATACAGGAGTCTGGAGAGAGTGTTTTACTGCTGAAGTAACGATAATCAGATCAGCCATCCCATCCTGAGTGCCAATAGTGCCGATATTAGATTGCATTGCTTCAACAGTAATGCCTTGTTCTTTGCAATAAGTGACAACTTTCTCAGTCGCGACAGCTGAGGTAGCAATACCACTGGTGCAGGCGAAGATAATTTTTTTATTCATTTCAGACTCCGTCATTCGTAATCAGATTTTTAAAATAATAGGTATTAAATTAATAGAGATTCTTCGCCAGGATCTTCATTACTTCCTCAGTAGAAGTTGTGTTGAGTAGCGTATTCATCTCACTTGTTTTATGGAACATTGAAATAAGCTTCATCAGAAATTCGAGATGCGAATCTTTTTCTTTGAGAAGAAGGAAAAAAATAACATTCACACTCATTGTTAAATCAGGATCTTCAGCCTGGTTGAATTCAATCCCTTCGGGGCATGTGACAACAACCAGACCTTCATGACGAATATGCTCAACATCAACATGGGGAATTGCGACCCCCATTGATTCCAGCTGCATTGCCGTCGGATGGTTCTGCTCCCGTAGAATTAACGCAGCACGATAACTCTCTTCAACAACGCCTTTTTTAATCAGTTGTTCAGTTATCTTTTCAAACAGCGCATTGCGATCCTGTGGAGCCAGGTGTAGATGGATAAGTTCTCTATCAAGTGAAGTATTCATGGCATCTTCTACCTCTGTAATTCTTATTAAATTCAATTATTGAAAATAACGTGATCAATGTCATGTATGGTTGTTCATGTACAACTATGTTCAACTTGTGTAAACCCTACTCCTGTAGACGGTAGATGAGCAATCGATGTTCATCAGATTTGTGTCTGGGGTCACAGAATAAAATGTTTATCAAACGTTAAAGGAAAAATATCTTTTGTTTTTTAAGATGGGAGGGATGTTTCATTCTTTATAGAAACAGATCACTTTCAAAAATGGAGTACAAGCTTATGCTTTATAATAAAAAAACATATAAAATGGTTTTCGTCTGTTTTTTCTAGTCTCTGATTTATATCTCAAATCACTATTCTTCTTTATCTCTGAGGGCACTACTTTTTCCAATACGCCAAAAATCATTAGACAACTAATAGTTAATCGCAAAATGAGGACGATATTCTTTTAATCCTCGTGTTATTTACTGATTACTTTCCTGACAAGACTGATTTTTGAAATACGTCAACTGTAGAATTAATGATTGTGGCGGTTACTGATGCTGTTATCTAACGATGGGAAGAAAACGTTCATGGACCGTTTACTTGACGTTTATTAACTACCTGAAAAGGTGAGTATATCGGTTCTTGAACATATACCACTTAGCTCATCTGGTTGCCCTATTGGGTATTCTATGAAGCTGTCCGTTAATGACACAACGCAGCCTTAACTTGAAACTCCGAAGACAGCTAAGAGCAAAAACCAGACCTCGTAGTACAGAATTGGGAATACCAATCAAACTCGTACTGGAGGCAGGACTGCACAGGTACCTGTAAATATTCTCTGTGCAGTCCAGAATGATTATTCCTCGAGTGATTTACCGTTAGTGAAAATGAGTTTCTGATACCAGTAAAAACTCTTCTTGCAGAAACGTTTTCCGTCACCTCGACCCAGATCATCAAAATTAACGTAAACCAAACCATAACGTTTTGACATTTGATTCGAGGAACAGCTGATGATGTCAATCGGAGACCACATATAGTATCCCAGCACCTCCACACCATCTGCAATGGCCTCACCTACAGAGCGGATATGCTCACTGAAAAAGGTTATGCGGTAATCATCATCTACAGTTTCGTTAATCAGTTCGTCAAAGCAACCAATACCATTTTCGGTGATCATGATAGGCTTTTGCCAGCGGTCCCAAAAGAAATTCAGGACGTAACGGAGCCCTACCGGGTCAATGGCCCAACCCCAAGGAGTCTGCGATAGAAGAGGGTTACGTTTGTTATTTCCTCGGAACTGGTGCGCAATCTCAGCATTGCTGACATAGGTCGTGTAATAGGAAAACGTCATAAAATCTGCTGTATTCTTAAGGAGTGCTTTATCCTCATCTGTGATAGTGAGAACAATATTTTTCTCTTTAAAGAAACGTTTGATATAACCAGGATACTCACCCCGAAGGAGTACATCAGCAAAGTAAACTTCATACTGATTTTTCTGCCATGTGGCGAAGTTATCTTCCGGACTTGTCGTTTCGGGATAAGCAAAATCGGTATAAAGCATCATGCCGATTTTAATATCGCTGTCCAAAAATGTGGCATATTTTTTAACCATGGCTGATGCCACTAGTTCATGGTGAACACCCTGATATTTATCCTGCTCCAGATAGACTCCCTCATCTTCAAAAATACCCAGATGGTTGAAGGATTCATAGCGAATGAGGTTAATCTGATTAAAAGGAATCCAGTACTTAACGCGATCATGATACCGATCGAGGCAGGTTCGGGCGAAGTTATAATAGAAATCGATTAACTGACGATTCTTCCAGCCGTTATATTTAAGCGCGAGGTTAAGAGGCATTTCATAATGGGCGAGCGTTATCATAGGCTCCATACCATTTTTTATTATTTCGTCGATCAACTCATCGTAAAATTTCAGGCCCTCCTCGTTAGGAACTGTATTATCTCCATCTGGAAATATACGCGCCCAGCTGATTGAAGTGCGAAATGTTTTAAGACCAGCATCCTTGAGAAGTGCCAAGTCTTCACGAAAGGTATGATAAAAATTGATACCGGTTCTTTTAGGAAAAATACCGTCTTTATCATCCTGAGCCTGAACAGCATAATCTCGCGTGAGTTCGATATTATACATTTTCCGCATGTCTTCATTGAAAACATATTCATTGATATCAGCAACGCTGATACCTTTACCATCAATATTCCATGCTCCTTCAGCCTGGTTTGCCGCGATAGCACCACCCCAGAGGAAATTATCAGGAAAATTTAGTGATTCGTTACTCATGTTCTCTCCCATTATTAAGTACGACTCTTATAACCAAATATAATCGGTAGGAGTGCGCCGGTAATTAATGTGGCGAATAATCCCACGCTGTAAATAAACATGTTACTTGCAGTCGGGATGGACAGTAGACTTGCAAAAACAAGGTTATTAATCGTGATGTTATAAGCACCCACAATGCCACCGCCGAGAGCACCGGCTACAATGATGTAATATATTGTGCGGCGGTTAGGAATTATGAGACCGTATAAAATGGGCTCAGTCACACCGCTGATTAATGAAGGGAAGAATGCACTACTTGCAAGCTGTCGTGTTTTTGCATCACGCGTTCTGATAAGTATCCCCAACGCCACCCCCATTTGAGCGATGGCTGACATACCACCAATAGCATAGATAGGGTCACCGCCATGTGCAATATTTGAAAAGACTACAGGAATAATAGCCCAATGCAGTCCAAATAAAACAATAAAGGAATATGCTGCTCCGATGATCATCCCAGCCACAAGGCTGTTCATACCAATGATATATACGATAGCTGTTGCCAGGTAATCACCCAGGTACTTACCAAATGGACCAAGTAAGAACATCGTTACCGGTACCACTATCACTACACATAATAATGGCACCATAAATAACTGTACCGAATCCCACAGTTTTGTCTTCAGGACACGTTCCAGAACTGCAGCAATCGGTACGGCAAAAAAGACAGGGAAAATGCTATAACCATATTCCATGACAACAAGTGGCATTCCGATGACAGTTAATGTCTGCCCCGCCAGGCTAGTAAATTCGGGATACAGTAATGACGCGCCGATGATAGAACCTATCAACTCGTTAGATTTTAGTTTTCTTGCAATGGTATAACCAAGCAGCACGGGCATGAAATAGAACGGCACATTCGCAATAAATGACAGCAGGGTCAGTGTACTGTTTCCCATAAGCGAAGGCAGACTCAGTAGCAAGGTGGTGAATGCCCTTAACAGACCTGCAGCAGCAAGGATGCCTATCAGAGGCAGAAAGCTACCTGAAACAAATGCGAAGAGACGACTGATGATGGGTTCCCGGATTGCCGCTGACTCTGAAGAAGAGTGCGTACTTTCCTTATTATCAGTATCAAGCATAGCATTCAGAGCACTGTAGACTGCCCCCACATTATTGCCAATAATAAGTTGGCACTGCCCACTGGCCTGCACGACAGATAGTATCAGGGGATTTTCTTTAAGCGCATCCTTGTTTATTTTTTCGTAATCAAAGAGATTAAAACGTAATCGTGTAGCACAGTGAAAATAATCTTTAATATTTTCACGACCACCTAAATTGTCAATGACAGACAATATCTGTTGTTGTTCAGACATTAGCGGGACTCTCTTAGTGTAGGGTATACTTAGACAATATATGTGAGTAAACTGAAAATCAAAAAGTATCATTTTCCAATTTTGGAAAATGATATTGTGAGCTACGTCATGTCTTGCACAATATTAAAAATAATACTTTCCAGGTATTTATGCGAAAAATAATTAGCATATAACATTTGAGGGTAATTATTTAGTTCTATACTATGAATGGCTTTATTATTCAGAGTAGCTGGGATAGTTCCTGATATAAGGCATAACTTTGATTTATCAGATATGTTATTTATATACTGATAGGAGTTCATCCATTGCCCGGTAAGAGTAAGAATAAAAACGCAATCTACATGCTTCAATATATTTTTTATTAACTCGCTGTTTGAACGTTCGACAAGATAAACCTTCCTATTTCGGCTGCTGATACTTTCCCTCATAACATTTGCAATGTTAAAAAGAAATGAATTTGACAGGATTATAACAGAGCGACTGTCGTTGATCACATCTGCCATTTCCTTACACTTTTCATAAGGTATATATTTATATATTTCCTCAATGATTTCTTTTTCAGTCATTCCTTTTATACCTTGATGTGTAAGACGGTAGGGAGCAATATCGTTTTTTAACTCAAGGAAAGAACCGTAACCCAATTCTCTGACAAATTTAGTGATACTTGAAGGCGTCGTATTACAATACAACGCCAGTTCCTCAATGTTGACATAAGGAAATTCTTCTATTTTATCAATTATAGCCTTCGCAATGGTAGTGAAAACATTTCGTTTGCCTGCATTAAAAAGATATTCAGATACTCTGACATACAGAGGACTATAAAATACGCTATCCGACGTGTTTTGCATGCCTGCCCCATCTGAGAGTTAACAGTTGTTTTCTTATTGTCATAATTATAATGGAACAAACTACAAAGGTTGCGAATACCAGTGAGACCAGAGCAAGTGAGTGGTTCAGTGTGGTCGTAGATACCGCATCAATTCGTATAAGCGCAGATGCCAGTGCCGTTGACGGAAAGGTGAATCCCCACCAAATCCTGCTAAATGTATCCGGTATCATTCTTCGCCAAAGACTGATAAGCACAATGGCAAAGAATAGTGCAGTCCATGCCATGAATTCAATCACATCATTCATGCCGCCATAAACACAATAAAGTCCAACAGCGATGACAGCTGGCGCAGAGACCATAATAGCCAAGCCAGGCATGGCCTTCAGTGGGGTTACAGGGCGAACAAATACGATACGCCATAGGATAAGCGGCATAAAAATAGCCCAACAGAGCAGAGCTGAAAACAGCAGCATCTTACTAAGACCAGGAAATCCCAGATCCACACCTGCGAAAGCAGGAGAAGCATTACCCACCATCGGGATAAGCCACACCGGACTTATTTCATGCGCATCGAGGCGATCGATAAGCCAGCGGCGAAACGTACACGTCAGAAAAAAAATCTGTGCTATGACTGCCGATATCCACAACACCTTCGCCAACAAGATGCTGTAAGGTAACAATCCCATCGCGAGAAGAAATCCTGAAATCGTGGCAGCGCAAAAGAAGTTTTTACTGGCGCCTGAATACCATTCTGCAAGGATTGCATGATGGCAAAAAACCAGCCGCAAAAACTGGATACCAGTCAGTATTAAAAATACCGCCAATCCTGAAGCAAGAAAGACTTCACCGGGCAAAGTGGTTACGCCATAGGTTTGTGCTGTGGCCCGCCATATAAGGCCCAAGCCGGTTATCCCCATTACCGAGGAATAGAGATCGAAGCTCACTGTTTGAAGTTTTTCGGACACCGTACATCTCACTTTTAATTTCCGGGCTAAATTACTGCACCACGGGCAGAAGAATGCTAAATTTCCGCTATATTGGTCCTGTTTCATTGCTGTTTAAAGGTCCAATTCAAGTAAATAATTGGACCACAGGGGTTTGTATGATTGACATTCATCTCAGCCATAGCGCGACGGCTCTCCCGCTTTATCAACAGATTGAGCAGCAGATCAGCTGGCAGGTCATCAAAGGTCGGCTGAATTATGGCGAGTACCTTCCCCCTTCCCGGGAGTTGGCCCGTCAGCTGAGGGTATCCCGTGGAAGCGTTGTCCGGGCTTATGAAGCACTTTGCATGAAAGAGTACTGTCACAGTCATACGGGAAGAGGAACGATGGTGATTTACCGAGAAAAGCCGAATGCGTCACCGCCAGATCCGGTTACCTCTCTCTCATCCCAGCTCCCCCACGCGGTTGATAAATTCCTTCCAGGGGGATTATCCCTACTTCCCAGCCATGCCAGCACGGCTCATCTTCCAGTCAGTGAATTCCGGCAGGCTTTCAACCGCGTGTTACGTTATCCTGATCGGCTTAATCATTTTGGGGAGAGCGCAGGGAATCTGGAACTACGTCAACTAATCTGCGACCAAATCCTCCCTTCCCGGGGGATCTCAGCCAGTCCTCACGAAGTGCTGATAGTGCCTGGTTCACAGTACGGAAGCCTGCTTCTTGCCATGACCGTACGGCAGGAGAGAACCTGTTTTCATTTTGGTGAACCGGGATACTTGGAGTTTGCCCGTAATTTTTCGCGTTTCGGCTACGGACTGCAGTCTCACAGGATGGACGCGGAGGGGATCGATATTTCCGGCTTCCGGCCAGCGTCAAAAGACATTCTTTATCTGATGCCGGAGCATCATTTTCCACAGTGCATCACGCTCTCCGATGCCAGACGAAGCGAGATAATTCAGCTTGCCTGTCAGAAAAAGGTGCTCTTGCTGGAAGATGATTACGACAGTGAGTTTTATTTCGACAAGGTTCCCCACCCCGCACTTCGTTCAACCGCAGCTGCTGCGCAGGTAATTTACATGGGCACCTTTTCTAAGGTTCTATTCAATAACGTCCGGCTAGGATACTTGGTTGCAGACAGACACCTGGTACAACAGATGGCTGCTCTGCACTGGAGTTTGTCCCGTGGTACAAGCGGTCTGTTACAGCAATGGGTAGCTGAATTGTTAAAAAACGGAATATACTCCCGACATTTGCGCAGAATGCGGATGGTATACCGTCATAAACGGGACGATATGGTGAATCTTGTACGCAAATATCTCCCAGATGCGAAATTCACTGTTCCGCCTGGAGGATTACAACTTTATGTGAGATTCATCCAACCAGGAAAAACCCATCAGATTTATAACTGGCTTACCAGTAATAATATTCAGGTCGCCGATACGGGGAACTATACGTTTGACACGAATGCAAAGTCCGATTTTATCGTGATAGGGTTCGCCAATATCGATGTGAATGAGTGTGAAACGGTTCTTCAAAGAATTAATCAGACGCTCTATTCAGTTTCCGACAGGCTATGAATCTGCAGATCGACTGTTTGTCATCTCACCGATTATCTAGTGGCAGTTTGGATATTGAAGATTGTTAATGTGATTTTTTGTACCTGTACCTGTGTGGTGTGGGAGATGACCTCTTTGACAGGCAGCTTTGAGCGAGGAGCAGAAGTTAGTAGAAGAGTATTCCCTGTGATTTGCGTGATGATAGCTGCGCCATATTTTGCGGGCCGTTTCTACTGGAGTTAGGCCTGCTACCAGTTGTTAATTAGCATTGCCCCCCTTCTGGCAGAAAACCGACCATAGAGCCCTCATTGGACTGCTATGAGAGAGGAATGGACGTAGTCTGGCGGGGTGGAAATCAGAGTAAAGATAAATAATCTATACCCTATGTTTCTTATTTCCCCGTGGACTTACTAGGTTTTAGCCCCGGAGTATTACCTGGAGTATCTTTATTATCACGTCTACGTTGATCAGGTTTTCCTGTCGATTTTGCAATCGGTTTAGGACCAGGTTTAAGACCCATAATTATCATCCTTAGTTGTTTAAGAGGGAAATCCTCTAGATCGATATATGGGGTGTTGTAAAAATAAACAAGTAGGTTGTTCAACCGTCAAATGATTAACTCTCTATTATGTGATCAATGCCCGTAACAGGCACAAGGCTGTCCGTTGGCCAAATGGAAGTCGGCACATTTGAACCTGTCGAATATCTGTCAGTTTACTGTGGCCAGCTTGTAACTACAGAATGTACCGCTATGCGTGAACTGAACGCTGTACCGGACATGAACGATAAAATCAGATTGCTCGAAACCGCACCGATACCTGGAACTGATTGTATAAGTTCATCCTATTTTTTCAGTTCGTCAGCATTCTCATGACGGTTGCACTCCATTCTTAATATGCCATTAAGCGCGCTGATTCGACGAACGAGAGCCTCCAACTTTCTCACTGATGCGGGCGTTGGTTT
>Ga0308165_1004022_pt1 | contig 15038 bp, 15 predicted proteins | sample PhyWR2_FD_201032 | JGI IMG/M metagenome (GOLD analysis project Ga0308165, IMG submission 201032) | Phyllosphere microbial communities from UC Gill Tract Community Farm, Albany, California, United States - DLSLW.R2 | ecosystem: Host-associated > Plants > Phyllosphere > Unclassified | place: USA...
GCAAGAAGCGCATCTTCATCCGCGCGATCACGGTCATCATGTGGTGCGGCGCTATCGGTGTTGCCGCCGGATCGATAACGGGCGGCACGATCGCCGCTTTCGTTGTCACCGCTGGCATCGTGGCGGGGGCGTTCGGCTCGCTGACCGAGGTCTACGGCGATCTTGTGCGCGGCGCAGGTGCCGCCAGCCGCCTTGCCGAACTGCTGGGCGAGCGTCCCACCATCTCCGCGCCTGCCCGCGCGCTTGTCATGCCCCAGCCGCCGCGCGGCAAGCTCGCGTTCGAGCGGGTGACTTTCCGCTATCCCTCGCGGCCCGAATTGCCGGCGCTGCACGATTTCAACCTGACCATCGAACCGGGCGAGACGGTGGCGATCGTCGGCCCCTCGGGCGCCGGCAAGTCGACGCTGTTCCAGTTGGCCGAGCGTTTCTACGATCCACAGAGCGGCGCCATCAAGATCGACGGGGTGCCGCTTGCCTCCGCCGATCCGGGAGAAATTCGCGCGCGCATCGCTTTGGTGCCGCAGGAAGGCGTGCTGTTCGCCGCCAGCGCCCGCGACAACTTGCGCTATGGCAACTGGCAGGCCGATGACGCCGCGATCTGGGAAGCGGCCAGAGCGGCCAACGCGGAAAGTTTCCTGCGCGCGCTACCGCAGGGCCTGGATACCTTCCTGGGCGAAGATGGCGCCCGCCTTTCCGGCGGCCAGCGCCAGCGCATCGCAATCGCCCGCGCGCTGCTGCGTGACGTGCCGATCCTGCTGCTGGACGAGGCGACCAGCGCGCTCGATGCCGAAAGCGAGCGACTGGTGCAGGACGCGCTCGAACGGTTGATGGCGCACCGTACCACGCTGGTCATCGCCCACCGTCTCGCCACGGTGCGCCAGGCCGACCGCATCATCGTCATGGAAGATGGTCGCATTGTCGAACAGGGCACGCACGAAAGTCTGACGCGGGCCAGCGGCCTTTATGCGCGGCTTGCCTCGCTTCAGTTCGATAGCCCGCCGATCATCCCGTTGGGCTGACGCCCGCTCTGGGGACGGCGCTGTCCGCAAAGGGGGTAGCCTCGTTTGTGGAAGCGGTGCCAGCCGTGATTGCGGCTGATTTGCCGCTCATCGCAAGGCAGAGCCGATCCGACGCCATTTTCGGCTAGCATTGCGCGGCATGACAATTATGTTGCGCGCCATCGTGGGTCGTCGTGACCCGGCCGTAATATCCTGTCGTACCCCCATTTTTACGAAAAGGTCAGGACATGCTCCGCTTCTCCAGCAAGGTGCTCGCTTCCAGCGCCGCTGTTTCCGTTTTCGCCCTTGGCTTCGGTCTTTCCGGCAATGCATCCGCGCAGGAGGCAGCACCTGCCGCCAAGCCTTCGCTCGCGCCCACTGCCGATTGGGGCAAGTTCGGGGTCCAGACCCAGTGGATCGACAAGTCGGTCAAGCCGGGCGACGATTTCGACGCCTACGTCAACGGCACCTGGAACAAGACCGTTGAACTGCCCGCCGACCGTACGCGCTGGGGCTCGTTCATCGAGCTGAACGACCTGTCGGAACAGCGCGTTCACGCGATCCTCGATGAACTGGTCGCCTCCAACCCCGCGCCGGGTTCGGACGCCGCGCGCATCGCGGCCGCCTACAAGGCATTCATGGACACCGGCGCGATCAACGCGGCCGGTCTTGCCCCGGCCAAGCCTTACCTCGACCGGATCAAGGCGGCGAAGACCCCCGCCGATCTCGCCCATCTGTTCGGCCAGCCCGGCTATGCCTCGCCGCTGGGCGCCTATGTCGGCGCGGACGACAAGCAGAGCGACATCTATGCGCTCAACATCGGCGTCTCCGGCCTCGGCCTGCCCGACCGCGACTACTACCTGAAGAACGACGAGCGTTCGGTCACCCTGCGCGCCCAGTATCAGACTTATCTGGCGTTCCTGCTCGGCAAGGCCGGCTATCCCGACGCGCAAGGCGCCGCCAAGGCGGTGCTCACACTGGAAGCCAGCATCGCCCAGGCCGACTGGGACCGCGCCGCTGCGCGCAACCCCGACCTTACCTACAACAAGCTGCCCGTCGCTGAATTCGAAGCCATGGGTTCAGCCGGCGTGGTCAAGGGCTTCCTCACCAGCCTCGGTGCGCAGAAGGCCACTTATGTGCTGGCCGCCGAGATCCCGCCCACGGCCGAGGAACTGAAGGCCGCCCGCATCGACGCGGCAAAGGCGCAGACGCTGTTCGGCGGCGGTGTGCCGGCGGTTATCAAGCTGGTGGACACAGTGCCGGTGGCGACCTGGCAGGCCTACATGACCGCGCATTTCCTCAGCGATAATGCCACGGTCCTGCCGTCCGAAATCGACGACGCGCGCTTCGCCTTCTACGGCAAGACGCTTTCCGGGCAGCCTGAGCAGCGCGCCCGCTGGAAGCGCGGCATCGCGGCGGTCGAAGGCATGGCCGGCGAACTGGTCGGCAAGATCTACGCCGCTAAGTATTTCCCGGCCGAGCAGAAGGCGGCGATGACCGACCTTGTCGCCAACCTGCGCAAGGCGATGGGCGTCAACCTCAAGGACCTGGCGTGGATGAGCCCCGCCACTCGCGTCGAGGCCAAGACCAAGCTGGATGCCTTCACGCCCAAGATCGGCGCTCCCGCGACGTTCAAGACGTATGACGGCCTTGCTTTCTCGCCCACCGACCCGCTGGGCAACGCCGTTGCCGCCGGCGCCTGGCAGAGCGCCTTCGACATGAACCGCATCGGCCAGAACGTCGACCGCGCGGAGTGGGGAATGCTGCCCGAGACGGTCAACGCCTACTACAATTCGACCTTCAACGAGATCGTCTTCCCCGCCGCGATCCTGCAGCCGCCGTTCTTCAACCTGACGGCGGACCCGGCGGTCAACTACGGCGGCATCGGCGCGGTGATCGGCCATGAAATGGGCCACGGCTTCGACGATCAGGGCGCCAAGTCCGATGGCACCGGCAACCTGCGGGACTGGTGGACCCCGGCCGACAAGGCGGCGTTCGAGAAGCTGCAGGACAAGCTGGCGGCGCAGTATGACGCGCTTTGCCCGTTCGATGACGGCAAGACCTGCGTCAACGGTCACCTCACCATGGGCGAGAACATCGGCGATCTTGGCGGCCTCAGCCTTGCCTACCGCGCCTACAAGCTGTCGCTGAACGGCAAGCCGGCCCCGGTGATCGACGGTTTCACCGGCGACCAGCGCTTCTTCATGGGCTGGGCGCAGGTCTGGCGCTCGAAGGTGCGCGAGGCGCAGGCCCGCCAGTTCCTGATCACCGATCCGCACTCGCCGCCGCAGTACCGCATCAACGGGATCGTCCGTAACTTCGACGAGTGGTACAAGGCGTTCGGCGTGAAGCCGGGCCAGAAGCTGTACCTTGCGCCCAAGGACCGCGTGCGTATCTGGTAAAACCCTGCGCAGGCCCGTCCCGCCCACTCGAACGAGTTGGTGGTAGCGGGGCGGGCCTCGCACCGCCGGTATTTTCGATGCCCGGCAAAATTCCGCGTTGCAGCACGTCCCCGGTTGACTTGGCCTGTCCATACGGCATGACCTTTCGCCCATGGACCTTACCTTCACCGCGATCCTCCTCGGCATTGTCGAGGGCCTCACCGAGTTCCTGCCCGTCTCTTCGACCGGCCATCTCATCCTTGCCACCCGCCTTTTCGGCTACGATTCGAGCCAGTGGGCGACGTTCAACATCGTCATCCAGCTGGGCGCGATCCTGGCCGTGATCGTGCAATTCTGGCGCACCTTCTGGGCCGTCGGCATGGGGCTTCTGAAGCTCAATCCCACATCGATCCGCTTCGTGCGCAACGTGCTGCTGGCCTTCATCCCCTCAGCCATTCTCGGCCTGCTTCTCAAGCACTACATCGACGCATTGCTGGGCGAACCGGCCGTAGTGGCCTGGGCGCTGATCATCGGCGGCTTCGCGATCCTTGGCGTCGAAAAGATCGCCAAGCCCGGCCCGCTGACCGGTGTTGCCGAACTGCCCGCAAAGCAGTGTCTCGGCGTCGGCCTTGCGCAGTGCCTCGCGATGGTGCCGGGTGTCAGCCGTTCCGGCGCGACGATCATGGGCGCGCTGGCGATGGGCGTTGAGCGCCGGACTGCCGCCGAATTCAGCTTCTTCCTTGCCGTTCCCACGATGGTCGGGGCGACCACGCTGGAACTGCTGGGCGCGCGCGAGGAACTGATGGCGGGCACCGGCATTGTGGGCTGGAACGAGATCGCCATCGGCTTCTTCGTTTCCTTCGTGGTGGCGCTGGTCGTCATCAAGGCGTTCATGGCCTTCGTCAGCAAGTCCGGTTTCGCGCCATTTGCGTGGTATCGCATCGTTGCCGGAGCGCTGGCACTGTTCCTCCTTTCGAGGGTCTGACACATGGGTAGCGGCAAGGATAAAGGCGACACCGAAAAGCTCCACCGCAAGGACTACGAGAAGCTTCTCGAGCCCATGGAGGAGGAACTGGTAGCCATGGCGCGCTGGGCGCAGAAAACGTCCGCGCGCATCCTTGTCCTGTTCGAAGGGCGCGACACTGCCGGCAAGGGAGGCGCGATCAAGGCCCTGTCCGGCCAGCTCAACCCCCGCCAGTGCCGCACCGTTGCGCTCGCCGCGCCGAGCGACCGCGAGCAGGGGGAGTGGTACTTCCAGCGCTATGTGCCGCATCTGCCCGCGCGCGGCGAAATCGTCCTGTTCGATCGCTCGTGGTATAACCGCGCCGGGGTGGAACGGGTGATGGGCTATGCCGACCACAGCCAGGTCGAGGCCTTCCTGCACCATGCCCCGCTGTTCGAGAAGGCGCTCGTCGACGATGGCATCCTGCTGTTCAAGTACTGGCTATCGTGCGACCAGGAGAAGCAGGAGGAACGCCTTGCCGAACGCGCCGAGGACCCGCTCAAGCGCTGGAAGCTCTCGCCGGTCGATATCGCCGCGCGGGAGAAGTACGATGAGTACACCCTGGCGCGCGAAGCGATGCTGAAGGCGAGTCACACCGCCCATGCGCCGTGGACGCTGGTGGACTTCAACGACCAGAAGCGGGGGCGCCTTACCCTGATTCGCGACTTTCTTGATCGCCTGCCCGACACGGGTCTCGAAGCGCCCGAACTCGACCTGCCGCCGCTTAAAGGAAAGCTTCGCCGCGAGAAATTCGGCGTTCTCGAGCCGATCAGGTCGTTTCCGATGCCCTGAATCGGCGTCCGGTGCTTGACTTTGCGGGACCGATTCTGCATGGGCCGCAGCCTTGCAGGGCAGTATACACATGCCGCCCTCGTGGTATTGTTTAAACGCCGGCCTGCCAGGGCGGCTGAAACTTAGAGAGTACAGGAACCGCCATGGCGAAGCCCGCAACCGTCAAGATCCGTCTGGTCTCGACCGCCGACACCGGATTTTTCTACGTCACGAAGAAGAATCCCCGGAACACCACCGAGAAGATGAGCTTCTCCAAGTACGATCCCGTCGTGCGCAAGCATGTCGAGTTCAAGGAAGCCAAGATCAAGTAAGGTTCACGGTCGGTTCAAGGCTGTGAACCCAATGGGGAAGCCATGAACCGTACCAACAGAACTTTTCGATCCTGCGTTGGCGCGGCCGCTTTGGCCGCGCTTTCCATTCCAGCTATAACGCTGTCGCACCCGGCTCTCGCAGCCGAGCCTGCCGATGCAAAGCAGCTGGCACAGGCCGTCGAGGCGCTGCGCGCTATCGATAGCCTGAAGGCCGACTTTGTCCAGACTGACCGTTCCGGCCAGTCCGTGAACGGCGTGCTGACGCTCAAGCGGCCCGGCAAGATCCGTTTCCAGTACGAGAAGAGCGCCAACATGCTCATCGTCGGCGACGGCAAGGCCCTGACCCTCATCGACTACGACGTGCGCCAGGTGCAGCGCTGGCCGATCAGCAACAGCCCGCTGGGCGCACTGCTCGATCCCAAGCGCGATGTCGCCAAGTTCGGCCGGGTTTTGCAGACCGGCAATCCCAATGTCATCAGCATCGAGGTGCGTGATCGCACGCATCCCGAATACGGGGTCATCACGCTGATCTTCCAGCGCAAGGCCTCTGCGCCGGGCGGGCTGGAGCTGACCTACTGGGTTTCGCTCGATTCGCAGAACAAGCGCACCACCATCTCCCTGTCGAATCAGCGCTACGGCGTGCCGGTCACCGACAATGATTTTCGCTGGAATGATCCGCGTCCCAGGAATCGCCGTTAACGCGCTCGTCGCCGGCTCGGAACGGGTCGGCGCAGGTTGTGCGCGCTTAGCGACAAACAGCGACAGTTTTCTGAATTTCGTTCACTTGGCAGCAAGGCAATCCATCCTACATAGGTGTTGTCAGAGCGGTTTTGAGGCGGGTTTCCCCCCTGTTGCCCGCGCCTCCTGAGTGACCGCTTTGATACCTAGCGTGACGAACGCTTACAGGAACCCTCGAGCCTCTGCCCCCGGCTCGAGGGTTTTCTGTTGCCTGCCTTCGGGCTGCCCCCTTATCGAAGCCCTGCGGCGCCCTCTGGCATTTCCGGAACCGGGTGCCTAAAGCCAGCGCCATGAAAATCGCCACCTGGAACATCAACTCCGTCCGCCTGCGCATCGATCAGGTCGAGCGCCTCCTTACCGAGCAGGCGCCTGACGTGCTGTGCCTGCAGGAAATCAAGGTCGCCGAATCCCTGTTCCCGCATGAGATGTTCGAGCGCCTTGGCTACACTCACCGCGCCATCCACGGTCAGAAGGGCTACCACGGCGTCGCCACCGTCTCGAAAGTGCCGTTCCGGGACTTCTCGAAGTACGACTGGCAGGATAACGGCGAGGCCCGCCATATCGGCGTGGAGCTGCTCGGCCCCGGTCAGGGCATGATCCTGGAGAACGTCTACATTCCCGCCGGCGGCGACGTTGCCGATCGCGAGGTGAACGCCAAGTTCGGCCAGAAGCTGGACTTCCTGGCGCGCATGACCCGCTGGGCCGAAAAGATCGATCGCCCGACCCTGATCGTGGGCGACTTCAACATCGCCCCGCTGGAATCGGACGTCTACAACCACAAGGCGCTGCTAAAGGTCGTCAGCCACACCCCGCTGGAGGTCGAGACGCTGAAGCGCTTCCAGGACGCGCATGGCTGGGTCGACATGGGCCGCCAGTTCATTCCTGCGCCCGAACGCAACTATTCCTGGTGGTCCTACCGCAGCTACTGGCGCGAGAAGGACCAAGGCCGCCGCCTCGATCACATGTGGGCCTCGCCCGATCTGGCGCTGCAGGCGCGCGGCCACCACTTCGTCGAAGAGACGCGCCGCTGGGAGCAGCCCAGCGACCATATCCCGCTCGTCACAGAGTTCGAACTCTGAGCACGGGCCTGCCCTCGGCCGGTGCCCGCCGCGTCGCGCTGGCGCTCGATGCGCTGCGCCACGGCTGGCCGATTCGCGTTGAGGGCGGCGAAGTGCTGCTTCCCGCCGAAACCGGCTTTGCGGCGGGCGTCACCGCCCCGCGCATGTTGATCTCGGCTGCGCGGGCAGTGACGCTGAAACTGGCCAACCAGCGCGAGGCCGCCGTGCCCGAGGCGCCGGTGCTGATCCGGGCGCCTGAGCCTTTCGACCTCGAAATCGCGCGCGCAGTGGCCGACCCCGCGCTCGATCTGATCCGCCCGATGAAGGGGCCGTTCGCGGCGGAGCATATCGAGGGCGGTGACGCCGCGCGCACGGCGATGGAACTGGCGCGGCTTGCGGGTATCCTGCCGGCCTACCTCGTAGCCCCGGTGCTGGACGGCGAAGTGCAGGGGGTATCTTCCACCGACCTGGCCGAGTGGAAGGACACCGCCCGCCTCCAGATCGCCAGCCGCGCCCATCTGCCGGTCGCAGCCTGCGAGACGGCGGAGATCGTCGCCTTCCGCGCGCTCGACGATCTTCGCGAGCATGTCGCGCTGGTCATCGGCACGCAGGACGGCGACCGGGTGCCGCTGGTGCGTTTGCATTCCGAATGCCTCACCGGCGACATCCTCGGCAGCCTCAAGTGCGACTGCGGCCCGCAGCTCGACGCCAGCCTGCGGGCGATGGCGGATGAAGCGGCGCATGGGGGCTGGGGCGTGCTGCTCTACCTGCGGCAGGAGGGCAGGGGCATCGGGCTGGTAAACAAGCTGCGCGCCTACCGCCTGCAGGACATGGGCTACGACACCGTCGATGCGAACAACCGCCTCGGCCTGCCGACCGAGGCGCGTGATTTCCCGGTGGCGGCGCGGATGCTGGACCTGCTGGGGGTGCGTGCGGTTCGCCTGATGACCAACAACCCCGCCAAGGTCGCGGCGCTGCAAGGCGTGGGCGTCGACGTGATCGAGCGCGTGCCGCACCGACTGCCGCCCAACCCGCACAACGCCCGCTACCTCGACACCAAACGCGACCGCACCGGGCATCTGCTTTAAAGCACGCGCCCCGGAACGGCATCCATTGGCGCGGCGGGTGAGACATCCTATCTCCCTTTCACGATGCCAGAGCTTCCAGAAGTCGAAACCACCGTGCGCGGCCTTGCGCGTTTCCTCGAGGGCGAGCGAATCGCCCGCGTGTCGCTGAACCGCGCGGACCTGCGCCGGCCGTTCCCGCCCGATCTCGTCCAGGTGCTGACCGGGGCGAAAGTGACCGGCATGGGGCGGCGCGCGAAATATGGCCTGATCCACACCGACCGCGACCAGACCATGGTCTTCCACCTCGGCATGTCGGGGCGCTGGCGAATCGAGCCCGATACCCCCGACAAGCACGATCACCTCGTGCTCGAGACGGGCAGCGGCGATGTCCTGGCGCTCAACGACGCGCGCCGGTTCGGCTCTGTCGACCTGGCGCCTACCGCAGGTCTCGAGACGTGGGGGCCGTTCGCCTCGCTCGGTCCCGAGCCGCTTGGCGAGGGGCTGACCGCCCGGCATCTGCGCAGCGCCTTCGCGGGGCGAATCGCGCCGATCAAGCAGATGCTGCTCGACCAGACGATCGTCGCCGGGCTGGGCAACATCTACGTGTGCGAGGCGCTGTTCCGGGCCGGTATTCGCCCGGACATGGCGGCGGGGCGGGTGACGCTGCCTGCGCTCACCCGCCTGGTGCCGGTGATCCAGACCGTATTGAGCGAATCGATTGCGGCCGGTGGCTCCACCATTCGCGACTATGCGCAGCCCAATGGCGAACTGGGCTACTTCGCCGCGGCCTGGCAGGTCTATGGCCGCGAGGGCCAACCCTGCGCTTGCGGAGCACCGATTCTGCGCTTCACCCAGGGGGGGCGGAGCACCTTCTGGTGCCGCAAATGCCAGAAATAGGGGCTTTGCGCCGGCTCGTCCGGGTTGACGGGAAGCCCCTTCATCGGTAAGGGCCGCGCTTTCCGGCGAGTCCGCTCGCCAAGAGTAGATTCGTTAGGCATAGGGCCGCGTTCCCACCAGTTGGGCGGCCAGACAGAGGAAATTCGATGGCCAATACGCCGCAAGCCCGCAAGCGCATCCGTCGCAACGATCGCCGCGCCGAGATCAATACCAACCGCGTCAGCCGCATTCGCTCCTTCGTCAAGAAGGTCGAAGCCGCTCTCGAGGGTGGTGACAAGACCGCAGCGGCCGACGCGCTCAAGGCTGCACAGCCCGAACTGGCACGCGGCGTTGCTCGCGGCGTGCTTCACAAGAACACCGCGTCGCGCAAGCTGTCGCGCCTGACCAAGCGCGTCGCAGCGCTCTGAGTCGGCGCTTCTGCTGTTGCAGAAGGTGATTCGCAGTATCGGGTAAGTCGCCAGCCGGCGAACCTGAGTACGGAACAAGAACGGAGCCGGGGTCGTCGATCCCGGCTCCGTTTTCGTTTTTGGTGCGACGCAGCATGGCCTTGGATAAACTCACGGAAATGCTGCGATTCGGCGCGCTGCAACGCGGAACATTCTGAAATATAAGCACATTACAGTTCGACGACGGATTTCGGCGGGGTCCCGGTGAGTCAACAGCCATAATTTTATTTATTTGGGGAGCGCCGTCTTGCCTGCGAGGCAAAGGCCTACCTAAAAGGGCGCTCGGCAGTTGCGGAACTGGCCGGGGAATCAGCGAAAGCGTCTGGATCAACAGCCGTGAACATGCGTTCACGGTTGGGGGAAGGTTTACCTTCCTCTCCTGTATGGCTGTCTTCGCTGGGGCATCCCCTGCTCCCGCAATCACGTGGGTATTCATGCGGGCTAGGGGGTTCGACCGGTGTCTAATACGTCAACAGGTCAGCCTTCGGTGGACGCTTCCCAGGTGAAGCTCTCCGCAGTCAGTAGCGGGGCCGATCAAGGTGTGAACAGTGTGAACAGGAAGTCCAAGGTGGTGCGAGTGGCGGTCGAAGAAGATCAGGAGGCCGTTAATCTGGCGGCAGACTGGGCTGACATCAGCCAGGGCCTGCGCAAGGACCTCGGCCATCAGGCCCATAGCCAGTGGATCAAGCCGATCCAGCCGGGTACCTACTGCGGGGAAACCGGCACGCTTGATCTGTATCTGCCGACGGAATTCTCGGCCAACTGGGTAACGGATCGATTCGCCGATCGGCTGTCGCTGGCATGGAAGATCGCCCGTCCCGACGTGCGCCATGTGCGCATTCTGGTCCATCCGGGCCGCCGCCAGTTGCCCGAACTGCGTCTGGGCAATGGCGGCCGTCCGTCGAGCGCCCCGGCCAACGATTCGGCCATCGGTTCCTCGGACCCGCTCGCCGCCGCGCTGGCGGGTGAAGCCTTCGCCTCGCTGGGCCAGGGCCCTGCCGGCATCGACGCTTCGCAGACCTTCACCAGCTTCGTGACCGGCACTTCCAATGTGCTGGCCTGCAATGCCGCGCAGCGCATGTCGGCGACGGAAACGCCGCAATTCTCGCCGCTCTACCTCAAGGCCGCCACCGGCCAGGGTAAGACGCACCTGCTGCACGCGATCGGCCACGCCTATCTGGCCAGCCACCCGCATGCCCGTATCTTCTACTGCTCGGCCGAGCGCTTCATGGTCGAGTTCGTCCAGGCACTGCGCCAGAACCAGATGATCGAGTTCAAGTCGCGCCTGCGCGGCTTCGACCTGCTGCTGGTGGACGACATCCAGTTCATCATCGGCAAGGCTTCGGCGCAGGAAGAACTGCTCTACACGATCGATGCCCTGCTGCAGGAAGGCAAGCGTCTGGTCTTCGCCGCCGACCGTGCCCCCCAGGCGCTCGACGGCGTGGAACCGCGCCTGCTTTCGCGCCTGTCGATGGGCCTCGTCGCCGATATTCTGCCGGCTGACATCGAACTGCGCCGCTCGATCCTGGAAAGCCGCCTTACGCGCTTCGCCTCGGTCCAGGTGCCTGCCGACGTTATCGAATTTCTGGCCCGGACCATCAATCGCAACGTGCGTGAACTGGTCGGCGGTCTCAACAAGCTGATCGCATATGCCCAGCTGACCGGCCAGGCCGTGTCGCTCCAGCTGGCGGAAGAACAGCTTACCGACATCCTCTCGGCCAACCGCCGCCGCATCACGATTGACGAGATCCAGCGCACGGTCTGCCAGTTCTACCGCATCGACCGCACCGAGATGAGTTCGAAGCGCCGCGCCCGCGCCGTAGTGCGCCCGCGTCAGGTCGCGATGTATCTCGCCAAGGTGCTGACCCCGCGCTCATACCCCGAGATCGGCCGCAAGTTCGGCGGACGTGACCACTCGACGGTGATCCATGCGGTTCGTCTGATCGAGGAACTACGCACCCGCGACGCGGACATGGACGGCGACGTGCGTTCGCTTCTGCGCCAGCTGGAAAGCTGAGTTCTCCCGGACTTGTGCCGGGTTCATTCACAAAGTTGCCCACAGGGGCCGAGGGTATCATGCCTTCGGCCCCTGTTTTTTGCCGAATCGCGGCCGGCATGCGCCTCGGTATGGGCGCCCTCCGCGCGGAGGGGGTGACAATGATCGCCTCCCCGGCTGCCGAACCAGAGCAAGCGATAGGTCATTATCTTGCCGGTCATGGCTACGATCGGCCGGATCGCTCCACAAGTTAACACTTCGATAAGCCCCTTTTCGTAGCGTGAAATGTAAGTTTCGACATTTCACTCTCATTTTACGGAAAGAAGGCATCCCCCCATGCGCTTCTACAAGGCCACGGCATTTCTCTTCCCCCGCAGTTATGAGCGGCGGGTCCTGTTCTTCTGCTTTGGCGCAGTCCACATCCCCTTGGTCGCCTGCATCGTCCTTCAGGCGGTAACCGGGCACTGGCAGCTGACCACTTTGCTGACGCTGCTGGCCGCCACGTTGGTGGGCACGGGCCTCGGCCTTGCTGCGATCAACGCGCTTCTGGCTCCGATCGGCGAGGCGACGGCCATGCTCGCAGCGATCCAGAACGGCGAGCGCATCGTTGTCGTCCCCGCGGGCGGCGAGGATCTTGTCGGCAGGCTGCTCACCGGTGTGACCACTGCCGCCAACGAGACTGCTGCGCGGATCGAACAACTGGTCGATGCGGCCGAACGCGATCCGCTGACCGGCATCCGCAATCGCCGCGGTTTCCTCGATTCGGCGGAGCAGGTCCTGCGCGGTCGGAGCAATGCGGTCTTCGCCATCATCGACATCGATCACTTCAAGTCGATCAACGATCAATACGGCCACGACACCGGCGACCAGCTGCTCAAGTCGCTCGCCCGCAGGATCGAGGACTACCTGCGCCGCAGCGATATCTGCGCGCGCTGGGGAGGCGAGGAATTCGCGGTGCTGTTGCCCGACACCACGCTCGACGAAGCGCGATTGGTCATGGAGCGCCTGCGCGCCACGGTCGCGCTCGACACCGGGCTGGGCGTAGAGGACCGGGCTGTGACATTTTCCTGCGGCCTCGCGCCGGTGCGCACGTTCGCGCAGCTGGGCGATGCCACAAAACAGGCCGATGCAGCGCTCTATGCCGCCAAGAACGCGGGCCGCAACCAGGTTCACGTCACCGGATCCTGACGCGCCGGACAGGGGGGCGGGCACATGCTGCGTCCCTTTGTCGCTTCACCCCTTGGCGCACATGTTGTAGGCGCTGGCCGGATGATACCTGCCACTTTCGGACAAGCCCTTCTGCGCGGCGTTCGCGCCCGCTGCCCGCGCTGCGAGCAGGGAGGGCTATTTCGCAAGTGGCTCAAGCCGCGTGAGCATTGCCCGGTCTGCGTGCTGGACCTGACACCGCAGCGCGCGGACGACTTTCCCGCCTACATCGCCATGATCGTTACAGGGCACCTGATGGCGCCGCTGATTATCATGCTCTCGCTCGATTTCGAACTGGGGCCGGTGGCAATGATGGCGATCCTGGTGCCCTTGGCGCTGGCGATGATGCTGGGCATGCTGCAACCGGCCAAGGGCGGCGTCATCGCCCTGCAGTGGTGGTTCGGCATGCATGGCTTCGTCAAGGAGCGGCTGCCCGAGGACACTCCCGAATCATGAGCCTTACGACGGACCGTCTGGCGCGATTCGCCCGGCATATCGTGCTGCCCGAAGTGGGCGGTACAGGGCAGGTCGCCTTGTCGGATGCGCATGTGGTGCTTGTCGGCTGCGGCGGGATAGGCAGTCCTTCCCTGCAATACCTCGCTGCAGCCGGCATAGGCCGACTGACTCTGGTGGACGATGACGTCATCGACATCAGCAACCTTCAGCGCCAGACGATTTATACGCCATCGGATGTCGGCAGGCCCAAGGCGGAAACGGCAGCCGAATGGGTGCGGCGTTTTGATCTTGGCCTGAAGGTCGAACCCGTGATCGCGCGGATGGGGACTATCAACGCGCACGAGATTCTTTCCGGCGCTGACCTCGTACTGGACGGCTGTGACAACTTCGCGACTCGGCTGCTCGTGTCAGATACCTGTGTGGAACTGGGCATCCCGCTGACCAGTGCGGCGATCGGTCGGTTTCAGGGACAGGTGGCGAATTTCGCCGGGCACTTGCCGGATCAGGCCTGCTACCGCTGCTTTGTGGGCGATGCCTTTGACGCGGTGGACTGCGATACCTGCGCCGCCGACGGGGTATTGGGCGCGATGGTCGGCATGGTCGGCACGTTCGCCGCGATGCAGGCGATGCGGGTGTTGCTGGCTGGCCATGCGGCTTTCGGCGAGCCGCAGTTCGGTACGCTGCACCTCATCGACGGGATGGCGCCCTCGATGCGTCCGCTGAAGATCGCCAAGGACCCGGCCTGCAAGGCTTGTAGGTGATCCTTCCCGTTACCGGGGAGGACGAAGCATCTCCTCCACCCAGTCCGAAACCACCTGCGTCGCGGGGCCGTGGCGCGCTTCGTCGAACCATCCCGTGCCCTGGCTCGGCTCCAGGTTGAGTTCCAGCGTCGCCGCGCCCAGTTCCCGGGCGTTGCGAACGAAACCGGCGGCGGGGTAGACCGCGCCCGAGGTGCCGATGGAGACGAACAGATCGGCATCCTCCAGCGCGGCGAAGATATCGTCCATCCGGTAGGGCATCTCGCCGAACCACACGATGTCGGGGCGTAGCGCCGGTTTGCCGCATTCCGGGCAAGGCGGGCGCTCGATCAGCGTTTCGGTCCAGCGCGAGCGCGCATCGCAGGCGGTGCACCAGACGCTCAGGTGTTCGCCGTGCATGTGCAGGACGCGCCTGGCCCCGGCGCGCTCGTGCAGGTCATCTACGTTCTGAGTGACGATCAGCAGGTCTCCGGCCCATTCGGCGTCCAGCCTGGCCAGAGCGAGGTGGGCGGCGTTGGGGGCTTTGGTCTGGATGGCCTCTCGCCGCATGTCGTAGAACCGCAACACGAGGTCTGGATCGCGCTCGAAGGCTTCGGGCGTGGCTACGTCCTCGACCCGGTGCTGCTCCCACAGGCCGCCTTCGGCGCGGAAGGTGTCGATGCCGCTTTCGGCGGAAACGCCCGCGCCGGTGAGGATCACGATCTTGCAGATATCGGACATCGGATTTCCTGTTCGTCACCCTGAACCCCTCGTCCCCGCTCGGGACAAAGCTTGTTTCAAGGTCCATTGTGCGCCATTCGCTGCGCTGAGTTTGGGGCACGATGAATGCTGAAACAAGCTTTGTCCCGAGCGGGGGCGAGGGGTTCAGCATGACGCCCGTCTGGAGACAGTTGCGTGACACGAATCGGAATCATCGGCAGCCAGGGCCGCA
>Ga0308165_1004024_pt1 | contig 15029 bp, 15 predicted proteins | sample PhyWR2_FD_201032 | JGI IMG/M metagenome (GOLD analysis project Ga0308165, IMG submission 201032) | Phyllosphere microbial communities from UC Gill Tract Community Farm, Albany, California, United States - DLSLW.R2 | ecosystem: Host-associated > Plants > Phyllosphere > Unclassified | place: USA...
TCCCCAATCACCAGTTTCATCGTGGGACGATCCGGGCCAATCGGGCTCCAAGGTCGTTTTTGCCAGCCACGGGCCCCTGCTGGGGTCGAATAGCCAGGCTTTTTTTGGGCGGTCCCGAAAAACGGTATGGCATGCCCGCCACGGCAGGCCGGTCAATCGACAGGAAGACGGACAAGAAAAAAGCCGGCGCGGATGCGTCGGCTTTTTCGCATTCGCCGCCCGTCAGGCGCGGCTTGGAAAGCGCAGGCTCAGAGGCCGATGGCCGCGATGCCGGCGCGGGCGATCTGCGCGTCTTCGGTGGACTTCACGCCGCTCACGCCGACCGCGCCCAGGCAGTGGCCGTCCTTGAGGATGGGCACGCCGCCTTCGAGCATGCCTTCGATCAGGGGCGCCGACAGGAACGACGTGCGCCCGCCGTTGATCACGTCCTCGTAGAACTTGCTTTCGCGCCGGGCCACGGCGGCGGTCTTGGCCTTGGCTTGGGCGATGTGGGAGGACAGCGCGGTCGCGCCATCGAGGCGCTGCAGGTGCATCAGGTGGCCGCCGTCATCGACGATGGCGATCGTCACGGCCCAGTTGTTCTGCAGCGCCTCGGCCTCGGCGGCGGCGGCGATGGCTTTGATGTCGGCGTATTCAAGGACGGCTTTGGTTTTCATGGAGGGGTCTCTCTCGGGATGGGGAAGGAAGGACGCCAAGCATACGCAAAAAACCAGGCATTCCGCAGGCCGATTGCCCTCAATTTGGCTGTTAGAACCCTTACAAATAGTAGGAGCTGGGGTGGCCCGGTTTCTTGAAAAAACAGGGTGCGCTCTTAAAATAGGGGCGTCGCTTGCTCTTTTGCGGGCTTTATGGAGATCACACATCATGTCTGACAATGTTCAACGGTTCGGTTATGGCAGCTTGGCCGCTTCGGCCGAGCAGCGCAACAAGGTCATGCGCAACACCTACTGGCTGCTGGCCCTGAGCCTGCTGCCCACGGTGGCCGGCGCCTGGCTGGGCGTGGCCACAGGCATCACGCAGGCGCTGACCGGCGGCCTGGGCCTGGTGGTGTTCCTGGGCGGCGCGTTCGGCTTCATGTACGCGATCGAGAAGACCAAGAACTCCAGCGCCGGCGTGCCGGTGCTGCTGGGCTTCACGTTCTTCATGGGCCTGATGCTCTCGCGCATGATCGGCATGATCCTGGGCTTTAGCAACGGCTCGCAGCTCATCATGACCGCCATGGGCGGCACGGCCGGCGTGTTCTTCGTGATGGCCACCGTGGCCAGCATGATCAAGCGCGACATCTCCGGCATGGGCAAGTGGCTGTTCGTCGGCGCCCTGGTGGTGATGGTGGGCTCGATCGTCAACATCTTCGTCGGCTCGACGGCCGGCATGATGGCGATATCGGTGGCCGTCATCGGCATCTTCAGCGCCTACATGCTGTATGACCTCAAGCAGATCATCGACGGCGGCGAAACCAACTACATCACCGCCACGCTGGCGCTGTACCTGGACCTGTTCAACGTGTTCCAGGCGCTGCTGGCCCTGCTGGGCATCATGGGCGGCGAGCGCGACTGACGCTAAGACCTTGCGGCCTGCGCCGCTTCCACGAAAAAAGGGCCTTATCGGCCCTTTTTTCATGCGCGCGTGAAAAGGGGTTCAGACCCGCTCGAACACCGCCATCGATTCGACATGCGCCGTGTGCGGGAACATGTTGACCACGCCGGCGGCCGTGCAGCGGTAGCCGCCGCCAGCCACCAGCACGCCCGCGTCGCGCGCCAGCGTGGCCGGGTTGCAGCTGACGTAGACGATGCGGCTGGGCAGCGTCCAGCCGTCCAGCGCCAGGCTTTGCTGGTGCGCGCCGTCGTCGCAGGGCACGCCGGTCAGCAGCTGCTGGTGCAGCGCGGCCAGCGACTTGAACAGCTCGAAGGCGCCTTCGCGCGGCGGATCGACCAGCCACTTGTCGGCCATGCCGTCCTTCACCAGGAGCGCCGGCGTCATCTCGAACAGGTTGCGCGCTACGAATTTAGTAGCAGCGAGCGCAGGCCGGCCGTGCACCTCGGCCTTGTTTCGCTCGTAATTCTGGCGCGAGCGCGCCACCAGCGCCTCGCTGCCCTCGATGCCCAGCACCTCGCGCGCCTGGGTTGCCAGCGGCAGCGTGAAGTTGCCCAGCCCGCAGAACCAGTCGATCACCCGCTCGTGCCGCTGCACGTCCAGCAGGCGCAGCGCGCGCGAGACCAGCACCTGGTTGATGTGCGGATTGACCTGGGTGAAGTCGGTCGGCTTGAAGGGCATGACCACGCCGAACTCGGGCAGGCCGTAGTTCAGTTCCGCGACCTGCTCGTCCAGCAATTTCACGGTGTCCAGTCCGCCCGGCTGCAGCCACCACTGCAGGCCCGGATGCTGGGCCGCAAAGGCGCGCAGCCGGGCCAGGTCGGCCGCGCTGAGCGGCTCCATGTGGCGCAGGACCATCGCCGTGACCGCGTCGCCGCAGGCCAGTTCGATCTGCGGGATGGTCTCGCGCGCGTCCATGGCGCCGATCAGCGCGCGCAGCGGCAGCAGCATGTCGCTCACATGCTGCGGCACCACGTGGCACTCGCGCATGTCGGCCACGTAGGCGCTCTTGCGCTCGTGAAAGCCGACCAGCACCTCGCCCTTCTTGCGCACGAAGCGCACCGACAGGCGGGCGCGGTAGCGGTAGTGCCAGGCCGGCCCCTCGATGGGGCGCATCAGGCTCTCGGCCGTGACCTTGCCGATGTGGCGCAGGTTGTCTTCCAGCACGCGCTGCTTGACGGCCACCTGCGCGCCCACGTGCAGGTGCTGCATCTTGCAGCCGCCGCAGGCACCGGTATGCAGGCCGAAATGCGGGCAGGCCGGCGTCACGCGCTGGGGCGACTCGCGGTAAACGGTGGTCAAGGTGGCTTTTTCAAAGCTGCTTTTCTTGCGGTACACATTGGCCGTGACCTGCTCGAAAGGCAGCGCGCCCTCGATGAACACGACCTTGCCGTCGGCGCGGTGGGCGATGCCCTGGGCCTCGATGTCGAGCGACTCGACGCTGAGCAGGTCCAGCGGGTATTCGTGCGGGGCGGGCGGCGCGCTTGGGCTTGGCGCAGGGGATGGTGGGGAGGTTTCTTCGATCATGCCCAATTGTCTCAGGCCGACGCGCCCGACGGCAGGGCAGCGCGGCGCGCCGCAGCCCGAAAGCGCGGCCGGGCCGCAAAAAAAGCCCTGCGCGGCGGCAGGGCTTCGGGTAGGGCTTCAGGCGGCGGCCATAGCGGCCGGCGCGCCTCAGCGCACGGGCAGGTACTTGGCCGGATCGACCGGGCGGCCCTGGCGGCGGATCTCGAAATGCAGCTTGACCTTCTCGGCGTCGCTGTTGCCCATCTCGGCGATCTTCTGGCCCTTCTTGACGGTCTGATCCTCTTTGACCAGCAGCGTGCGGTTGTGCGCGTAGGCGGTCAGGAAGGTGTTGTTGTGCTTGAGGATGATCAGGTTGCCGTAGCCGCGCAGGCCGGCGCCCGAGTACACCACGCGGCCGTCGGCCGAGGCCACGACCGCGTCGCCGGCCTTGCCCGCGATGTCCAGGCCTTTGTTCTTGGCCTCGTCGAAGCCGGCCACCAGCGTGCCCTGGGCGGGCCAGATCCAGCCCACGTCCTCGTCGCTGCCCGAAGCGGCCGGCAGCGGCACCGGCGCGGTGCTCGCGGCCGACGGCACGGGCGATGTCGCGGACGGCTTGGGCATGGCAGCGCCCGCGCCGGGCGCTGCCGGCCGGGTCATGGCCGCCAGGCTCTCGCTGGTGGGCGGCACGACGCGCAGCACCTGGCCGACTTCGATCACGTTGGGATTTTCCAGGCTGTTCCAGCGGGCCACGTCGCGCCAGTTCTGGCCGGTTTCCAGGCCGATGCGGATCATCGTGTCGCCGGGCCGGACGGTGTAGTAGCCGGGCTTGCCGGCATTTTCAGCGCCGGGCAGCGGCTTGGCGGCATCAAGGGCCGGGCTGCGCACGCCGGCGTTGCGGTCCTCGACGGGCGCGCTGTTCAGGTTCGGTGACGTGCAGCCGCTGGCCAGCAGGACCAGTGCGGCCACCGCGCACGGCCAAGCCAGCAGTGACAGCGAAAAAGCGCGTTGGCGGGGTCCAGGGGCAGGAAGGGATTCCATGCGGTGCGACCATGTGCTTGTACTCATTGATTCCTTCATCATTAATCTTGACAGGGGGCGGGGCTGGCCGTTGCGGCCCCCGTGGCTTACCCGGTCCCTGATTTTAAAGGGACAAAGTGCACCGCCTCCAGCAAAGTCTGGCGAATTCCCTGCGGCGTCCTGTCGATCACCGCCAGCGCCTGCGCGCCGCTGGCATCCTGCAGCGGCGCCACCAGGCGCCCGCCCACGGCCAGCTGCTCGGTCCAGGCGCGCGGAATCTCGGTGCCCACGGCGGCGGCGATGATGCCGGCATACGGCGCGCCCTTGGCAAAGCCGTGCATGCCGTCGCCAAACAGCAGGTGCACGTTGGCCAGGCGCAGCGGCCGCAGGTTGTGGCGCGCTCGCTCGTGCAGCCCGCGCAGCCGCTCCATGCTGTACACCTCGGTGGCCAAGTGGCTGAGCACGGCCGCCTGGTAGCCGCAGCCGGTGCCGATCTCCAGCACCCGGCCCAGCCGCTCGCCGCCCTGCGGGCCGTGGCGCAGCAGTTCGAGCATGCGCGCCACGACATTGGGCTTGGAAATGGTCTGGCCAAAGCCGATGGGCAAGCTGGTGTCCTCGTAGGCCAGGCCGGACAGCGCGGTATCGACGAACAGGTGGCGCTGCACGGCCGCCATGGCCGCCAGCACCTGGCTGTCGAGCATGCCCTGCTCGGCCAGCCGGCGCACCATGCGCGCGCGCACGGCCGAGTCCAGCCCCAGGCCGGCCGCAGCGCCGGGCGGGAGCGGTCTTTTCAGGTCGTTTTGAGCCGCAGCGCCGGTGGCGCGTGCGGCCACCGCGACGCTTTTGGTTGCAAAAGGCAGCCCTTTGTCGGCCTGAAGGCGCACCGGAAAGGCCGGCCTGGAACTGGCTGAAGCTGCCTTGGCGGCCGTATCCCCGGGCGGCTTGGACGGAAATTTCATGCGCAACCCCGCTCTGAAGCCGTGCCCTGCGGCGGCATGGGGTTGCCCTGGCGCAGGGGCAGCCTCCTGCGGATGTCGCTCAAGCCGTGCCTGGGCGTGGATGCAAACATGCGCCAGCCTTGTTCAGTGCCCGGGCCGCGTCACCGGTGCGTCAGCTTGGCGGCCACTTGCGCCCAGTAAGGCAGCCGCTCGTGCTCCGTCAGGTCCACGTGCAGCGGCGTGATGGAGACATAGCCCTGTGTGGTGGCGTGAAAGTCGGTGCCCTCGCCCGCCTCCTTGGCCGGACCCGCTCCGCCAATCCAGTACATTGACTCGCCGCGCGGGCTGGTCTGCACGATGACGCGCTCGGCCGCATGGCGCCGCCCCAGCCGGGCGACCTTGAAGCCCTGGATCTGTTCGGCCGGCAAATTGGGAATGTTCACGTTGAGCAGCCAGGGCGGCAGGGTCGGCTGCGCGCCATCGGCCAGCGCTTCGAGCGACGGCATCAGCTGCTGCACCAGGTTGCGCGCCTGCTGGGCCGCCGCCTCGATGCAGCCCCAGCCCTTTTCGGTCTGCGAAAAGGCAATCGCCGGGATGCCGAACAGGTAGCCCTCCATGGCCGCGCCGACGGTGCCTGAGTAGATGGTGTCGTCGCCCATGTTGGCGCCGTTGTTGATACCCGAAACCACCAGGTCGGGCCGGTAGCCCAAGAGGCCCGTGAGCGCGATGTGCACGCAGTCGGCCGGCGTGCCGTTGATGTAGCGAAAGCCGTTGGCCGCTTCCTGCACGTACATCGGCGAATGCAGCGTGAGCGCGTTGGACTTGGCACTGTTGTTCTGCTCGGGCGCCACCACCTCGACATCGGCAATGGTTTTCAGGGCGTCGTGGAGCGCCACGATGCCCGTGGCCTGGTAACCGTCGTCGTTGCAGATGAGGATTTTCATGCGTCGATTCTACGGTCCCGCTCGGGACAGGCGCTGCGGGCTTTGCCTTGGACCGGCGCGCCGGCCCTGCCTATGATGCGGACTCGAACCGCATTCGCCGCCGGCCCCCGGCAGCGCGAACCCGGCCCTTTTTCCTTTCTGGAGACCTGTTCCATGCATGCCTGGCTATGTGAAGAAACCACCGGCGTCGATGCGCTGACCTGGAAGGAGCAGCCCACGCCCGCGCCCGGACCGGGCGAGGTGCTGGTCGAGATCCGGGCGGCCAGCCTGAACTTTCCCGACCTGCTCATCGTGCAGGGCAAGTACCAGATGAAGCCCGCCCTGCCCTTCGTGCCGGGCTCCGAGTACGCCGGCGTGGTGCAGGCGCTCGGCCCGGGCGTGACGCAGCTGCAGGTCGGCCAGCGCGTCGCCTGCCTGTCCGGCACCGGCGGCTTTGCCACGCACACGCTGGCGCCGGCGGCGCTGTGCCTGCCGCTGCCCGAAGGCTTTGCGTTTGCCGACGCGGCCGCCTTCATCATGACCTACGCCACCTCGCATCACGCGCTGGTGGACCGGGCGCAACTCAAGGCCGGCGAGACGGTGCTGGTGCTGGGCGCGGCCGGCGGCGTCGGCACCTCGGCCATCCAGATTGCTAAGGCACTGGGCGCGCGCGTCATCGCCGCGGCCTCGACCGACGAGAAATGCGCGCTGTGCCGCAGCATTGGCGCCGACGACACGATCAACTACGGCACCCAAGACCTGCGCGAGCGCCTCAAGGCGCTGACCGGCGGCAAGGGCCCCGACGTGGTCTACGACCCGGTGGGCGGCGAGCTGGCCGAGCCGGCCTTTCGCTCGATTGCCTGGCGCGGGCGCTACCTGGTGGTGGGCTTTGCCGGCGGCGCGATACCGTCGCTGCCGCTGAACCTGACGCTGCTCAAGGGCGCGTCCATCGTCGGCGTGTTCTGGGGCGGCTTTGCCAAGCACGAGCCCGAGGCCAATGCCCGCGCCCTGGCCGAGCTGGCCCGCTGGTACGCCGGGGGAAAGATCAAGCCGGTGATCGACGCGGCGCTGCCCATGGCCGAGCTCAAGGCGGCCTATGCGCGCATGGGCTCGCGCGCGGTCATGGGCAAGCTGGTGCTGGTGAACTGAAGCCGCCAGGACGCGAAAAGCACCCGTCGGGCGGGGCCAGGCGGGCGGTGGAAATGATCAGTTCAGGCTGCTGCGGGCCGGGGCATCGCGGCGCGGACCCTGGCGCGGCGCCGAGGGCCGCACCGCCAGGCCGTCGAGCCAGGGGCGCGTGCCGGCCTTGAAACGCAGGCCGCCGGGCGTGCTGGCCATGGCCTGGGCCGTGCAGCGCAGGATGCGCAGGCGCTGCAGGTTGATGTCGTGGTGAAGGGCGGGGCCGCCAGCGTGGCCGGCGCCTTGGGGCTGTGGGGCGGGGGTCGGATGCGGTGCCATGGCGTCTCCATGAATCGGGAATGGCGCCATTGTGGGCAGCGCGGGTGACGCGCCGGTGTCAGTTCGGTGGCAGTTGTGTGACAGGCCGCCGCGCCCGGCGCCCCTGGGCGCAGTTTGCTATCGAATCCATAGCTGCCAGCGCATGCAGGACCTGGGCTGGCAGCCGTTTTCATGGATTTTTTGCGCCGGCGGCTACAGCGCGCCCTGGTTCACCCGTTGGGACAGCGCCTCGGCGCTTTCGCGGCGCTCGCTGTAGCGCTCGACCAAGTAAGGCGCCACGTCCCGCGTGAGCAGCGTGAACTTGACCAGCTCCTCCATCACATCGACCACCCGGTCGTAGTAGTTTGAGGGCTTCATGCGCCCGGCCGCATCGAATTCAAGGAACGCTTTGGCCACCGACGACTGGTTGGGAATGGTCAGCATGCGCATCCAGCGGCCCAGCACGCGCAGCTGGTTGACGGCGTTGAACGACTGCGAGCCGCCCGAGACCTGCATCAAGGCCAGCGCCTTGCCCTGCGTCGGGCGCACCGCGCCCAAGGCCAGCGGAATCCAGTCGATCTGCGCCTTCATGATGGCGGTCATGGCGCCGTGGCGCTCGGGCGAGGTCCAGACCATGGCCTCGGACCACTCGGCCAGCGCGCGCAGCTCCGCCACCTTCGGATGGCTCTCGGGCGCGTCGTCGGGCAGCGGCAGGCCGCGCGGATCGAACGTGCGCGTCTCGCAGCCCATCGCCTGCAGCAGCCGGGCGGCCTCCTCGCTCAGCAGCCGGCTGTAGGAGCGCTCGCGCACCGAGCCGTAGAGCAGCCCGATGCGCGGCGCGTGCGCGCTGGCCGGCCCCTGCAGCCGCTCGGGCGCGGGCACGGCGAACAGCGCCGGGTCGATGTTGGGCAGCTCCTCGGCCAGGCGCGCGCGGGCGGCAGCGCTCGATGCGCTCAGGTCAGCGCGGTGCAATGCGTTCTCCTTGCGCGTTGACGACCGGCTCGCCGCCCTCTTTGGCAAAGGCGGCGCGCTGGGGCAGCGGCAGGATGTCCAGCACCGCTTCGGACGGGCGGCACAGGCGCGTGCCCTGCGCTGTGACGACGATGGGCCGGTTGATGAGCACCGGATGGGCCAGCATCGCGTCGATCAGCGCCGCGTCGTCCACGGCCGGGTTGTCCAGCCCCAGTTCGGCGTAAAGCGCTTCCTTTTGCCGCATCGCGTCGCGCACGGGAACGCCCATCTGCGCAATCAGCGCCAGCAACCGCTCGCGCGTCGGCGGCGTCTTGAGGTACTCGATGATGTCGGGCTCGGCGCCGGTGTTGCGGATCAGCGCCAGCACATTGCGCGAGGTGCCGCAGTTCGGGTTGTGGTAAATCGTGATGTCGGCCATGGGCGGGTTGCTCCTGGTGGGATGGGACAGGGTTTGGATGAAGGGATAAAGGAAAATTTGTCTCGTTTCAATAATTCAATTATAGTTGAATCATGGAAACATCTACGTATTCTGCAACGCCGCTTGAGGCGGCCACGCTGGACGAACCCTCGGCCGTCAAGGCGCTGGCCGCGCTGGCGCAGGCGCAGCGCCTGCGGGTCTTTCGCGCGCTGGTCGTGGCCGGCCCGGACGGGCTGACGCCGGGCGTCATGGCCGAGCAACTGGTCACAGCGCCCAGCGCGCTGTCGTTTCACCTCAAGGAGCTGGTGCATGCGGGCCTGATCCGCAGCGAAGCGCGCGGGCGCAACCTGATCTACCGCGCCAGCGTCCAGCAGATGAACGCCCTGCTCGCCTACCTGACCGAGCACTGCTGCGAAGGCCGGCCCTGCGGCGTGGGCGCGGCCGGCTGCTGATGATTTCAGGCCTTTTTGGCCTCCCGCCCAATGTGGGCATGCGCAGGCAGCTATCAATTTCATAGTCCACCGATCTTTTCAACCCGCGAATCCACCATGGCCGAACGCCTTCTGAACGTCCTCTTTCCGTATACGCACCACGCGGCGCGCCGCATCCTGGGCCAAGCCCTCCTGAACCACATCGGCCACGGCCGCTTCAAAGCTTTTTCGGCCGGTAGCGGCCCGCGCGAGAACCCGCAGCCCCATCCGCCGGGCCTGCAGGCGCTGAGAAAAACCGGCATTCCGACCGGTGGCTTGCGCAGCAAGAACCGGGGCGAGTTCGACCGGCACGGCGCGCGGCCTGGGCAAGGCGTGACGCCATGAGCGCGGTTCAAGGCGAAGTGAGCGCCCAACAGGCGCCTGGCGCGTCGATGAGCCTCTTTGAGCGCTACCTGACGGTGTGGGTGTTTCTCTGCATCGTGGCCGGCATCGCGCTGGGCCAGTGGCAGCCCGGCGTGTTTCAGGCGGTCGGACGCATGGAAGTGGCCAGCGTCAACCTGCCCGTGGGCGTGCTGATCTGGGTCATGGTCATCCCGATGCTGGTCAAGGTCGATTTTGGCGCGCTGCACGAGGTACGCCAGCACGTCAGGGGCATCGGCGTGACGCTGTTCGTCAACTGGCTGGTCAAGCCGTTCACGATGGCGTTCCTGGGCTGGTTTTTTATCCGGCAACTGTTTGCGCCGCTGCTGCCCGCCGACCAGCTCGACAGCTACATCGCCGGCCTGATTTTGCTCGCCGCCGCGCCCTGCACCGCCATGGTGTTTGTCTGGAGCCGGCTCACCGGGGGCGATCCGCTGTTCACGCTGTCGCAGGTGGCGCTGAACGACAGCATCATGGTGGTGGCGTTCGCGCCGCTGGTGGCGTTCTTGCTGGGCATCTCGGCCATCACCGTGCCGTGGGCCACGCTGCTGATCTCGGTGGCGTTGTACATCGTGGTTCCGGTGCTGCTGGCGCAGGGGTGGCGCAGGCTGCTGCTGGCCAGGGGCCAAGCCGCGTTCGATGCCGCGATGGGGCGCATCGGCCCCTGGTCCATCGGCGCGCTGCTGGCCACGCTGATTTTGCTGTTCGCCTTTCAGGGCGAAGCGATCCTCAAGCAGCCGCTGGTGATCGCCCTGCTGGCGGTGCCGATTCTGGTCCAGGTGCTGTTCAACTCGGCGCTGGCCTACTGGCTGAACCGGGCCGTGGGCGAGAAACACAACATCGCCTGCCCCTCGGCGCTGATCGGCGCGTCCAATTTCTTCGAGCTGGCGGTGGCCGCGGCGATCAGCCTGTTCGGCTTTCACTCGGGCGCGGCGCTGGCGACGGTGGTGGGCGTGCTGATCGAGGTGCCCGTGATGCTGCTGGTGGTGTACGTCGTCAACCATTCCAAAGCCTGGTACGAGCGCGGCTGAGGGCCTGGCGGGCGGGTAAAAGCAGGAAGCGCCCGCTCAGTCCAGCCATTTCTGGAAAAACTGCGCCCGGCCCATTGCCGGGTCGAGCTGGTAGCCGGCAAAGCCGATGCGCTCGTAAAGGCGCACCGCGCTGGCGTTGCCCGCCAGCACTTCCAGCGTGAGCTTGCAGGCGCCGCGCGCGCGGGCAATCTGCTCGGCCAGCGCCAGCATCTGCTCGGCCACGCGCCGGCCCCGGTGGCTGGCCAGCACCGCCACGTCATGCACATTGACCAGCGGGCGACAGGCAAAGGTCGAAAAGCCCTCGACGCAGTTGACCAGGCCGACGGCCTCGTCGCCGTCGAACGCCAGCACGCTGAAGGCCTGCGGCCGCGCGGCCAGCTCCCTCACCAGATTGGCCCTGGCAAACGCGCTGAGCGCTTCGGCGCCGCCGGCCGGGTCTTGCGCGTAGGCGTCGAGCAGGCGCACCAGCGCGTCGGCATGCACGGCATTGGCGTAGTCGGCGCGGCAGACGCGCAGTCCGGCGCCAGCCGGGGCGCCTGCGGCCTCAAGGGAGCGGGGAAAATCAAGAGGATCGTTCACGCGGGTCGTTTCTTTCACTGAAAAAGCAGGCGGCAAGGGGCAAAAAGCCTGGATTCTACGGATGCCCCGAGGGCTTTACCGCAGGTTTACCGGCCTATTTCCCCGCCGACATCTGCCGTGCACGGTTGCAGGGATAATTATTTTCACCGCCTGCCCCGGCGATGCCCCGCCCCCATCGGGTGCCTGCGGCCGGCGCCTTTGGCCACCCCGACACCCCGATGACTCCAATACCCTGCATCACCCTGCCGCGCCGGCGCTCCAGGCGCGGCCTTTCGCAAAAGGACACCTGATGGTCACCCCCGAGAACCCGCCCCCGTCCGCCGCGACGCCTGCCGCCCGGCCCATGAGCCGCCGCGCGCGCTGGGCGGGCGGCCTGCTGGCCGTGCTGGCGCTGGGCGGCACCGGCTGGCTGGCCTGGCACCTGACGCATCCGGCCGCGCCCGGCGCCCCTGCCAATTCCGCCGGCGCGGCGGCTCCGGGCGGCGCCGGCGGGCGGCGCGGCCCGGTGGCGACCACCGTCGGCGTGGCCAGCGCCGAGCGCGCGCGCCTGCCGGTCCTGCTGGATGCGCTGGGCACCGTCACGCCGCAGGCCACGGTCAAGGTGCGGCCGCAGGTTTCGGGCGTGCTGGAAAAGGTGCTGTTCAAGGAAGGCCAGATGGTGCGCGCCGGCGAACTGCTGGCCACCATTGCCCCGCAGCCGTTCGAGCTGGCCCTGATGCAGGCCAGCGGCCAGCGCCAGCGCGACGAGGCGCAGCTGGCCAGCGCCCGCGTGACGCTGGCGCGCTTCAGGACGCTGCTGGCGCAGGACTCGATCGCGCGCCAGGAGGTCGATACGCAGGAGGCGCTGGTCAAGCAGCTCGAAGGCACGGTGATGATCGACAAGGCCAATGAAGGCACGGCGCGCCTGAGCCTGGGCTACGCCCGCGTGGTGGCGCCGGTCAGCGGGCGCGTCGGCCTGCGCACGGTGGACGTGGGCAACGTGGTGAGCAGCAGCGACGCGGGCGGCATTGCCCTCATCACCCAGCTCAGCCCCATCGACGTGGTGTTTGCCGTGCCGCAGGATCTGGCCGGCCAGCTGCAGCAGCGGGCCGTGGCCGGGGCCTTGATGCCGGTTGCGGCGCTGGACCGCACGCGCGCCAGCACGCTGGAGACGGGCGTGTTTTCCTCGCTTGACAACCAGGTGGACACCACCACCGGCACGGTGCGGGCCAAGGCGCGCTTTGCTAATAAGGAACTGGCGCTGTTTCCCAGCCAGTTCGTCAACGTGCAGCTGACGCTGCGCACGATCGAGAACGCGGTGACGGTGCCGGTGGCGGCGCTGCGCCACGGCAACGAGGGCGACTTTGTCTATGTGCTCAACGCCGCCGAGCGCACGGTGAGCCTGCGCAAGGTCGAGCGCGGCCAGGCGACGGTGGACCGGGTGCAGATCACCTCGGGCCTGAAGGCCGGCGAGCAGGTCATCACCGAAGGCGCCGACCGGCTCAAGGATGGCGCGCCGGTCACGCTGCCGGGCGCCGGTGCCTCGGGCGGGCCCAACGGCCAGAACGGCGCGCCGGCCAGCGGCAGGCGCGGGCGCCGGCAGGGCGCCCCAGAAGGCGCCGGGCCCGCCATGCCAGCCGCATCGGCCGAGTCAGCCGCATCCTCTGCGCCAGCCGGCCACGGAGCGACTGCGCCAGTTCCGGCCGCCTCGGCTGCCGACGCCGCCAGTCCCGGGCGCCAGCGCCGCGCCTCACAGGCCGAGGGCGCATGAGCCAGCGCGATCCTGCAGGCCGAGCGCATGCGCTCAGTGGCGACGCGCAGCGCCCCGGCGCATCCGCAGATTCCGGCATGCCCGACACGCCCGGCGCACCGCACGCACCGCACGCACCGCCGCACGCCAGCGAAGACGCCAGCGCACTTGCCGCTGGCGACGCGCAGCGCGAAGCCTCGGGCGCCAGCCCGTCGCGCCCGTTCATCCTGCGCCCGGTCGCCACCGCGCTCCTGATGGTGGCCATCGTGCTGGCCGGGCTGGTGGGCTTCAAGTTCTTGCCGCTGTCGGCGCTGCCGCAGGTCGACTACCCGACCATCCAGGTGCAGACGCTCTACCCCGGCGCCAGCCCCGAGGTGATGGCCCAGACCGTGACCGCGCCGCTGGAGCGCCAGTTCGGCCAGATGGCGGGCCTGTCGCGCATGAGCTCGACCAGCGCGGCGGGCGTGTCCATCGTCACGCTGCAGTTCGGCCTGGGGCTGGCGCTGGACGTGGCCGAGCAGCAGGTGCAGGCGGCCATCAACGCCGGCGGCTCGCTGCTGCCGGCCGACCTGCCCGCGCCGCCCGTGTACGCCAAGGTCAACCCGGCCGACGCGCCGGTGCTGAGCCTGTCCATCACTTCCGAAACGCTGCCGCTGACCGAAGTGCAGAACATCGTCAACACCCGGCTGGCGCTGAAGATCAGCCAGGTCAGCGGCGTCGGGCTGGTTTCGCTCAGCGGCGGGCAGCGCCCGGCGGTGCGCATCCAGGCCGACACGCGGGCGCTGGCCTCCTACGGGCTGGGGCTGGACGCGCTGCGCACGGCCATCACGGCGGCCAACGCCAACGGCGCCAAGGGCAGCATCGACGGGCCGACGCGCTCGTACTCGATCAACGCCAACGACCAGCTGCTGGCCGCCAGCGACTACCAGAACCTCATCATCGCCTGGCGCAACGGCGCGGCGGTGCGCGTCTCGGACGTGGCCCGCGTCGTGCAGAGCGCCGAGAACACCCAGCTCGGCGCCTGGGCCAGCATTGCCTGCGACGCCGCCCTGCAAGAGCGCACGGGAGGCGAAGCGGCCCGCGCGGCGGCGCCGTTCACCGCCAGCGCCGCGCCGGCTGCCGCCCAAAGCGCCACCGGGCGCGAAGCGGCCAGCGGCGTGGCGGCGTTCAGCGCCGCGCCAGGCGAAACAAGCGCCTGCCTCGGCACGCCCGGGCGGCGCATGGTGCCGGCCATCATCCTGAACGTGCAGCGCCAGCCCGGCGCCAACGTCATCGCCACCGTGGACGCCATCAAGGCGCGCCTGCCCGAGCTGCAGGCTGGCTTGCCGACGCAGATGCGCGTCGATGTGCTGAGCGACCGCACCACCGGCATCCGCGCCTCGGTGCTGCATGTCGAGATCGAGCTGCTGCTGGCCGTCTTCATGGTGGTGCTGGTGATCCTGGCGTTCCTGCACGACGTGCGCGCCACCGTCATCGCCAGCCTGGCCGTGCCGATTTCGCTCATCGGCACCTGCGGCGCGATGTACCTGCTCGGCTACAGCCTGAACAACCTGAGCCTGATGGCGCTGACCATTGCCACCGGCTTCGTGGTGGACGACGCCATCGTGATGATCGAGAACATCGCCCGCTACATCGAGGAAGGCGAGTCGCCCATGCACGCCGCGCTCAAGGGCGCCAAGCAGATCGGCTTCACCATCATTTCGCTGACCGTCTCGCTGATCGCGGTCCTGATTCCGCTGCTGTTCATGGGCGACGTGGTCGGGCGGCTGTTCCGCGAGTTCGCGGTGACGCTGGCGATCACGATCCTGATCTCGGCGGTGGTGTCGCTGACCTTGGTGCCGATGATGTCGGCAAGATGGTTGAAAGCCGATTCCGCAAGCCAGCGCAAACCGTCGTCATTCGGCGCGTGGGTGCAGCGCTTTTTCGATGGCGTGATCGTTCGCTACGACCACGCGCTGGGCTGGGTGCTGCGGCGCCAGGGCGCGACGCTAGTCGTGGCGCTGGCCACGCTGGGCCTGACCGTGGCGCTGTACCT